>Ga0256404_1005143_pt1 | contig 23627 bp, 29 predicted proteins | sample RumenRJG_01DNA_FD_185990 | JGI IMG/M metagenome (GOLD analysis project Ga0256404, IMG submission 185990) | Bovine rumen microbial communities from Lethbridge, Alberta, Canada - RJG_01 | ecosystem: Host-associated > Mammals > Digestive system > Stomach > Rumen | place: Canada: Alberta | collected... | reverse complement strand
GTCAATGCTATAAAATTGCTATAAAGTTGCAATAGAATTTCCGTGTTAAACGTGAAACCAAAATGAAACCACGCCCTTCAAAAACGGCATTTGAAACCATGTTGAAACATTTACAATCGGTTACTTTTGCCTACAATCGGCTACTTTGAAAACACCAAAAAAATGGCGGAAACCCGCGCATTTGCAGGATTTCCGCCATTTTCTTACCCATGAGCCACGCGGGACTCGAACCCGCGACAACTTGATTAAAAGTCATCGAATCAAACCGCTGTATTATGCGGTATTCCGGCAGTTTTTGAAACTGCCGCTGAAACATTTACTCAATACGCCAGATCTCCAGCGCGCCTGTTTCATCCGCCTGGTGATACAGTGCGCCCTCAAACTGAGCGCCTGCCGTCGGGTGGAAATAGTACCATTTCCCGCCGATCTGCTGCCAGTCTTTCAACATCACGCCCTTCTGGTCAAAATAATATCTGTGATGGTTGATATCTTTCCATCCGTGCGCGTTCTGCCCCGGAGCTTCCCTGTAATACCATTTACCCCCGTCATAGATCCAGCGCGGGAATATTTCCGGTTCCCATGCATTCGGCATTTCATAGATGCTTTCCACATGTCCGATCTGCAGTGGCCGGGCAGGATCATTTCCGGCAAACAGGAGCTGATCCATCACCTTCAGAATCTCCGGATTCTTGACATGGCCGCGCTCGATTACGACCGGCACCGTCTCAAATCTGTCAGACTGATAAATCCCTGCCGTGTTCAGCAGTCCGCCGGTCTGAAATCCGGCCAGCTGCAGCGTGGCCATCTGGCTGGAACTACAGTCCGAATAATACAGGCCGTTTGAATGCGGATGATATACATATTCCCGTCGGTCCTGGCTGTAGTAGTTCCTGCCCAGGATCGTGCGATATAAATCATGTGCCGCAGATCTTCCTGTATCTGTCAGCGTCTTCAGACGCCGGACTGCCACCAGCTGCTTCCGCTTGCCGTTTGTGGCCACCTGACTGTATCTCTGTGTCAGATATTCACGCATGTTTTTCGTTGAAGGCCGTCCGGATCCGTGTCCGCAGATGATGATATCATTTTCCGACATTGTCCCTCTCCCCGTTTGAATCAGCCAGGCCTTCGCCAACACAGTACGCAATCACCGAAGCACCTGCCATGATGATCCCGCCGATCTGCTCTGCTTCCGCTGTGGACCGTCCCATGTAGATCATGACTCCTGTTACAAATCCCACGATGGCCATCCAGAGCTTTCTGCTTGTCAGCTTCCTTTTCCAGTCGATATCATTCATGATATAGTCGTACCTCCCTTGTTTATCAGATAACTCTCCAAGTCGTCCTTTGCTCTGGAGAGTTTTTCGATGTCGTTGCCATTGATTGCATGGCTCATCAGCGCCAGGAGCGCCTGCTGGGTCACGCGATTCCCTTCATCCAGGCTGTCAAGCCGCCGCTTGTCGCGATCAAAAAACTCAGCGAACTTATCGACCTTCTTCTCCAACGCATCTAAGCGCTGGTTCTGGATGTGCTCTGGTTCCTGCGCCTTAGCCACTGCTTTGAAAAAAGCAGCGACCGCTGCGGCGATCGTACAGACCGCCCCGCAGATCCAGAGGACATCCGCCAGGGTAAACGTGATTGCTGTATCTCCCATAGGGTCCCTCCTTTGATGTCATGAATCAAGCGCAACTGTTAAAACGCCGTTGTTGTATGTCGTCTTGATGCCTGTCCCGGCGACTATCCGAGTGTAGCACTCTCGCACCGTGACCGTCCACCCGGCGGTCTTGTCCAGTTTATAGACATAAACCTGATCGCCCTGCTGTGTAGCGCTGTGACTGCTGACACTGCGGTAATATTGGAATTCCACGTTTGTGGGGTTCGTCTCGTTGTTGACGTACGCCATGAATGCCATTCTGGTCTGCGCGCCACTTGCCGGGTTGCTGTTGGATGATGCGCGGCAGTAGACCACTTTGTTGGCGCTGTAGGCCGCGATAAAATCCGCCCACGTTGACTTGCCATAGGCGAGGATCGTCATGCCCGTCATATAGCCGGCATCGTTGGCAAACTCGCTGACATTCGTCGGCTTGTTGGTCAGGTCGTTATAATCGGTAGTGCCAGGATCGCCCTGATCACCCTTCGGGCCTTGGATGCCCTGCTCTCCGGTGTCACCTTTGTCGCCCTTCGGGCCTTGCGGACCTGTGGGCCCAGTGTCGCCGGTGTCTCCTTTGTCACCTTTCGGACCCTGTGGGCCAGTCGCTCCGGTATCACCTTTTTCGCCCTGCGGACCAGCTGGGCCCGTTGCTCCGGTGTCTCCCTTGGCCCCCTGCGGACCTGCAGGACCAGCCGGACCTGTCTCGCCGGTATCTCCCTTGTCGCCCTTCGCGCCGGGAGCACCGTCGGCGCCTTTATCACCTTTGTCCCCCTTGGCTCCGGGATCGCCTTGGATTCCCTGGTCTCCCTTTTCGCCCTTCTCGCCGCGTTCACCCTTTTCACCGGGTGCGCCGTCTGCTCCGTCCTTGCCGTTGTAGATGGTGGCGGTCGTCTTCCCCTGTGCATCCGTCACCGTGATGACCGCGCCGCCTTCAATCGGTTCGATGGTGACATAGGGGTCGATGGCAAGCACCTTCGGACTTTCGGCGGTCACATCGAAGGTGGTCTCCGACACTGTGCCGTCAGCGTTGAATGTCTGCTGTGTAACGGTCGCAACAGCCGTCACCGTTCTGTACTCAGCCATCTGCACCCACTCCCATCATGTCACCGACGCCGTAAGAGATCTTATTGATGCCGACCACAGCATTCCCGAGCCAGAAGCGCCCCTGGATGACGACGTTCTTCTTCGGATCCAGAGCGGCCGTCTCCGCTTCGGTGAATGTCTTCGTAATGGTATTCGTATCGGTATCAATATCGAGGTCGTCCGCCGCGTAGGTCGTGAGGTTGCTTCCGTTCCTCACGTACAGCTCCATCTTGGTCACATTGGACAGCAGAAAGTCGTCCGGGTTGATCGTGATCGTAACAGAGGGCGTAGTCCCCTGCATTATACGCGCCATAGTTCCGCCTCCTTAGTCCTTGACCACGTTCCCCTCTGCATCAGCATGGAAGCCGGGAGCGATGGAGATCGTATTGGTGTCAGCATCCCACACAAGGCCGGTCATGGGGCCGGTGTAATGCCCAAGGACGGACTCAAACTTCGCGTCCTTTTCCTTCTGTTCCATCTTCTCATCCGCTGCCAGCTCCGCCTTGACCTGGGCGATGCGCTTTTCGATTCTGTGGAAATCCTTCACGTTTGCCTTCATGTTGACCGGAATAGCTTTCGACATAGTTTTTCTCCTCTCTTATGCGTTATCAGCAAGCCATTTGACAGTTACGTTCCTCCAGAGCTTTGGGACATCATCGATAGTCCAGACAGCTCCGATTTTCGGATTGATTTCCTGATTCTTGATTTTCAGTCCATAGAACCTTCCCATAGTTAACCCTCCACGATATCAGAGACGACGAGTCCGAGATCCTCAATCGCTCCGTCCTGCACTGCCTGCGACTCCTCCAGTGCATCAACCCTCTTCTCGAGGTCGCTCTTTTCTCTCAGACTGATGGTCACCGTGACGGTCTCGTCCTCGTTGGTCTGGCGGATCGGTGCGGCATTCAGCGTCAGGTCGTCATAGATACCGTATGCCTCACCGGTCTCCCCGCTGCAGAACTCCACATGCGCCAGAGCCGCCGGCGTGATCGCAGCGCACACCTCCACGGCCGCTGCCTCATCCTCCGCGATATGCACAATTCTGCCTAAATAAGTACCATCTTCAACTTCTATCTGGCGTCCTGTGGCCAGCTTCATGTAATCTTTCATCGGTTTTCCTCCAATAAAAAGGAACCCCTCACGGGATTCCCGGCTCAGAAAGGACCTGCTTATGACACAGATCGACTCAATTCTTTCACTTATGCGTAATGACCTTAATGCCAGGCAACTCTCCAAGCTGAAGACCGTCCTTGAGACGATACTCAAGGTTCGGCACGCGCCTCCACCTCTCTCCGACCTCATCCGGCGCTTCGAGAGCAGTAAGCGGATCATGGGAATTAAGGACACGACCATAGCGCAGTACTCCATGGAGATCTCCATCCTCGCGAAGAATGTCAGCAAGCCCGTTCATCTGCTCACTGCTTCCGACATCAAGGACTATCTCGCCCGGTATAAGGAGATGCGGCAGATCAGCACGGTGACCGTACAGAACAAGCTGAGGTTCTTGTCGTCATTCTTTGAATACCTCCTTGATGAAGGATACATTGACCGGAATCCAATCCGCGGGATAGGGAGGATCCTGGTGGAAAAGAGGATCAAAAAGTCGTTCAGCCCGGACGACCTGTCGCGGATCCGCGCCTCATGCAGCTCCGCCCGTGACCGTGCTTTGGTGGAGTTCCTGTATTCCACCGGGTGCCGCGTCTCGGAGTGTACCGCTCTGAAGGTTCGAGATATTGACATCCGGATGGACGAGCTCATCGTCTTCGGTAAGGGACACAAAGAGCGCGTGGTCTACCTTAACCGATCAGCCAAGGAATACCTGCAGATCTATCTTCGCCTCAGGAGACCCGCTCCGGAAGCCGCCCTCTTCTCCCGGCATGACCAGCCGGAGCACATGACGCCGAGAGCAGTTGAACTTATCCTCAAGGACATCGGATCCCGTGCTGGCGTGGAGAACGTCCACCCTCATCGATTCCGAAGGACATTCGCCACAGACCTCTGGAAGGCCGGCGTGCCGGTCGAGACCATCCGGATCCTGATGGGCCATAGCAATATTGCCACCACGCTGAAGTACATAGATATCGACCCGTGTGGAGTGAAGCAGGCGTATCAGAGGGCGATGGGTAAATGACTCTTTGCTAACGTCTATTCTGTGGATCAGTATGCTTGCTGACGGAGGACTCAGAATTCGCTTCAAATCTGAAGGAAACGAATATGAGTTTCAGGTTTTTGTTAATCGCAATCAGCACATGGGTCTTTACAGAGTTGTCGGGAATACTTATACAAATATATGGACGGTATGAATAAATGACTCTTTATCTTTTAGTTCATCAGGCCTTTGTACCGTGAACGTTTCCGGTGGGACCATACAGAGCAACGGCATTGTCAGAACTGGAAACATGGTAAATGCTTCATGTCGGATTTATGGTGGGCAATGGACTGCAGACGGGATTTTTTTTATAATCCCAAGCGGTTTTCGCCCTTCGAGTATCCGTCGCGGAATAGCATCAATGGTTATTAACGGTGCGAACAAAATGGTGATTTGTAATGTTAATTCATCAGGCGATGTTTATATCTCGTATTCAGCGAGTCAAATAACAACAGACGTATTGTTTGCCATTACTTATTTTTTATAAATGACTCTTTATCCCTTGCGATTGCAGTAAGGCCGCTGGCTGTTCAGCAGGCTGTAGATGTTGCGCCTGGCGACAATGTGGTGGTCAGCTTTACAAAGCCCACCGTCGCCGGATATGAGACTTTGCTGTTCATCTACTCATCTGCGAGTACCGCAACTCTGGTGGCGACACAGAACCAGTGTTCTTACTTTTACTCGAATGTTCGCGAGGTGAGCTTTAGAAATGTCCATTCGGCCAGATACACCGGCAATGTAACTTTTTCCGCCTTTGTACTTCTGGTGAAGCCAGTATTGTACGGCGGGATTAAATGACTCTTTACCAAAAAAACAAGCGTATGGCTTACTATATCCGTTCACAATCGATGGAGTCCGGTATGAACTTCAAGTTTATAAAGACATTAGTTATAACAATGCCCGTATCATGCTGTTTGACACCAGAACATCGCCATACACAAGAATCTGGTCTTTGTAAATGACTCTTTCGTGTGGAAACTTGCTGGAATCGCCACAAGTATCAATACCCCTGTAGCCCTTCCGGAAGACTTCCGAGAACTTTTGGTGCGTGTTCATACAACAAGTTACAACGCAAGATATTACAAATACACGTTTTACGTGTTAAGGAATGACATTGAAAATACTCGTCACAGCTATGTTCAGGGCTTTAACAACGGGCATAGAAACCAGTGCATTCTCGACTGCTCATTATCATCAATAAGTGTAACCAACTTTGAGTTTAATGACTCTGCAACAACTTTCGGAGAACTTCGGATTTGGTATAGGTAAATGACTCTTTATCCGCATTCAAACTGGTAGACTCCAGAACTATGAACAACGATACTGTCCGAACTATAAACGTTGAACACGAATTAGGTGATGTCACCATTTCCGAAAGCGGGTTTTATCTTTTGATATCAGAAACGAGCACCTCACCATCATATAATGGTCGATCACTTGCGCGTTTTACTGGTAACGGAGTGCAGGGTTTAAATACGTTTGTGCCACCAGTTATTAATGGATACGGATATGTTCAAGTTGTACAGTTTATCCGTGTTGAATCATCTGTAACAATATCACGGAAATATTTTGATACTGTGCAAACTGCATCCACACATATTTGGGCCGTTTACAAGATTATCGGCTGATAAATGACTCTTTAGCGAACAAGTCTGCTTTCTTTGGCCCACAGACCTCTTTTATATTAGCGTCAGCTCAGCAGTATAGCAGCTTGGAGTCTGCAATTTCTGCCATTCTTCCAAGTGGAGATGGCGTTGCAGCTTATATACGCTCATTTAAATACAATTCGCAGATCACTTCACCTGTGGCAGCGAACCAGTCGTGGGTCTTCGGATGGATGAACTCCACCGGTACTTATGGCTGGTATTTCCTTCTGACATACACGGGCTGTTTCTATGGGACAAGGCACAATTCCACGCAGACAGTGTGGCACGCGTTGTATTAATAAGCCCTTTAGAACTTCAAAGCAAGAACACCCACCGATACGTTTGATAGTGAGACCTGTGTGTAAAGTCTTATCGTAGAGCCTTCAACAGCAACAGTGCCTATATAAGTATAGCCGCTTTTACGAGCCCATAACGGTATGATATGTGTATATCCATTCAAATGAGCATCATTATCCCATACCCACTCACCATAATAACCCGACGCGCCGCCATTATTAGCACTGTTAATTTGAGTTGTACTATTAATACTTACAGTAATAATGCTCGTGCTTAAAGAGTCATTTAACGAAGTGATCTGATCCTGCAGGGTCTTGCCCATCCGTGCATCCAGTGCTTTCCCGGACTCGGTGCAGGTCGCGTTGTTGATCAGATCGCCCACATGGAGCACGTACGCCATGCCGGCCTTGAAGTCTCTGAGGAACTTCGCCAGCTTCATGCCGGAGACGATCTTCGTCAGGAAGTTCGGAAAGCTGGTGATGCCGGAGTCGAGGTCTGCGTCCGTGAAGGACACAGTCTGATCACGTCCGTCACCGGTGGGCGCGGCCAGCTCCTCGTCAATGGTATCCATATTGTCGTTGATATCCTGAATGTCCGCGAAATCGGTATAGTCAGGCTTTTTCAGGTTATAATGAGTAGTATTCTGCATGACTTATTCCTCCTGCCATTTTGCGTTCGCCTTGACGTCATTCCATGTGTCGGCTCCGTTATTCCAAAGCGTGTTCCATGTCTCTGTCTTGAACCGGAGCCAGCGGTTATAGTAAATATAGACATCCACGATCACATCCGCCGGAGCCATTGCGCGGACGATCTCCTGCACGGCCCCCACATTCAGGACTTCGGCAAGCAGAATGCCCACGCGGAGCTTTTTGCCCTGGCGGTCGAGATCCCAGACATAGAAGTCTTCCCCGACCATGGAGGCAATGACTTCCTTTATCTTCGGCTCTGTGTACGGCAGTCCGGACGCCATTTTGCCGCGGATGATCCTGCGCTTGTCTGCCAGTGTGTCATCAGGCAGGAACGTGATCCCGAGCAGTGAAGCCCACCGGTCGCAGGTATCTGAATCCATCTGCTCCATGTCCAAATTCTTCAGTTGGAGGCCAAGAGCATCCCAGATGTTTTTCAGCTCCGCATCATATGCCTCGCAGATCTGCCGGTATTCCTCGATACTGGAGATATGCCCCGGCAGATACTGGATAGTTTTGACTTCCATCATGATGCGGTCACCGTTCCTTTCACAGGGATCTGATTCCAGAGCAGAGTCAGGTTGCTGGTGGATCCGTTCAGCCTCGTGTTCGTGATATCCATAACGCCCGTAACCTCAAGCACTGCCGCTTCCAGCCTGGATACATAGACCATAGAGTTCATGTCTGCGGTCCCGCTCGACCATGCGTCTGCAATGCTCTCCAGATAACCCTCGATCTTTGCAATGATCTGGTCTCCGATGGTCTCCCAGCTGTACCCGGAAACATAGGTGATACTTGTGGCGATATTTACCGTCACTTCTGCGACGGATTCAATGGTCACGGTGTGGTCGATCGGGGCAAATCCGTACCCGGTACCCTGCGTCGGTACCGCTGCCTCCTGGATCTCATTCACAAGATACTGCGAGATTGCCCGTCCGTTTGAGCCTATGACCACCACCTTGACAGTCCCTGCTCCATTCCAGACAGGCTTTACCTTACAGCCGCCGACGCCATCAATGGCATTGACTGCCGCCTTATACGCGGCAACATTCCCGGCAAACGACTCCGTACTGAATGACGCCAGGTATCTTTCATACAGATCTTCCTGGGATTCCGCGTCGGATCCCGCAACGAGGATCTCCGTAATGGAAGCAGAGGTCAGTCCGTCAATGTATGTGATCGGGATCAATGTCCCGGTCAGTTCATTCGGGCCGGAGCCTGGTTCCTCGCAGACTGCAGCATAATAGTGGTTGACTGCGTCGAGCTCCTCCGTCACGCTGTAGTTATAAGATTTCAGGCTGAAACGCGCTCCGACAGGAACAGCGGTATTCGCTGCGATCTTTACCTTTGCCGCAGTCGCTTCCCTCCGGTAGATTGCCCGGTTTGCCGCAATCTTCTGCAGATGTTCAAAGTCTGCTGTATCGGCATAGGTCTGGTTTAAAATGTAGTTTGCCTGCATATACAGCTTTTCCAGTTCATATGCCAGAACAGACAGCGCATTGAATACCAGGCTGCCCTCGCCTTTCTGGACGCCGTCTCCAATATATGATTTGGCATCTGCCAGCAAGGCGGCATAGGTCATATTCTCATACATATTCATCTACCTCCGCTTCACCGAAGTCAGTCTCCAATGTGAATGAAATGTGCAGACGGCTTCCCTCCATCTCGGCAGAGAAGTTCGTGACCCCGATGATCCATGGATTTACCTTCAGCGCTTCTTCCGTTTCGGTTTTGCAGTCTCCGTTGAGATAATCAGCTGTCAGTGTCTCACCGAAATACTGCTCATATTCGACACCGTACTGCCACGAATAGATCGGATAACGATACCGCTCGGAATGCAGACAGCACCATACCCAGACTTTGATGGCTTCCAGGTCTTCGACGATCTCGCCGGTCAGCTGTCCTGTGGCGAAATTCATTCCATATTCCTTCGGTCTCTTTCTGGTGGCGGAAACAGCGTTATCCGGGATGTCTTCCTGTGTCAGAAAAGTCGGAAGTATGCTCATGCTCCTTTCACCACCCTTTCAAGAATTGCAAACTTATCGTCCGACAGCTGGCAGACAAGGACAAGGTCACCTGCCTTCAGTGCTGTTGAATAAGAACTCCTGTCAGAACAGGCGCCTCCGTTGGCCGGTGCGATCTCGCTGACCTTTGTACAGGATGCTGCCAGAAGCCTGTCTGGGATATACAGATCCTGCGGAAGAAGATCCATATTGCCCACCTTCACAGTGTTTGCTCCAGTCATGACAGCCACTTTTATTCCTCCGGAGGAGCCGTTAGCGCGGCTGCTTCTGATCGTATTTACCATCTCATCAGACCAGCTCATGACTTCTTTCCCTCCTCTTCTGTCTCGGTGCTGGATTCCACCGTCTCCATGATCGCGTCGAACTTCAGATCCAGATCCATAGTGTAAGCACCATTCTCCCAGACATGCGAATCCGAAGAGATCCAGTACTTTCCGGCCAGTCCAGTCGCGGCGTCCGATACGGTCACAAAGTAGCAGGACAGGCAGTTTATATCACCAAGGGCGCTGATCTTGATCTCCTGCTTCGGCATCGTGCTCAGCATATTGTTCGCCGCCTGGTTTGGATCCACGCCCTCCTCGACCTTGTAGATCGCCTGGTAGATACCGTACTTGCTTGTGCTGACCGGGTTCTCAACCTCCCCTGTCTGCTGTCCGTCCTGACCGTAGATCTTCACCTTGTTCACGATGCTGTCCAGCGTTTCCACGATGGACGTCTCTGTCAGGTTCACATTATCCGACAGGACGAAGCCGGCGACGGACCACTCCATGCTGTATACCGCGAAACCGCGTTTGTAGACCATCGGGAAGTATTTTTTCCCGTCGATCAGGTGCGCTTTGGTGTACGCCGCCATGATGATGTCATAAAGGCTCATGTCATCGCAGAGCATGGAAGCGATATTGATCCCGGTGGGATACAGCCATCTGACCGGGATCTGGGCATCAGCGCACACCATCTGGGCAATGGTCTCGGCAGGCAGGTTCTTGAAGTTATACTGTCCGGTGCTTTCAAGCAGGTTCTTCATACAGTCATAAGCCGTGTAGGATATCGTTCCAATCGCCGAACTGCGCTCAGACCCGAAGATCTGACCATAGAAGACCTCTTCCTTGTCCGGCGTGAACGAGATGAAGTCCCCGGTCGATACCTGCGGAAGTTTAAAGTTATCAAACGGTGCGTTTATATAGTCAAACGACAGCTGCCGCGCCGCAGCATACGCTGATCCGCTCCATTCGATCCTGGTGACCGCGTTCGTGATGTCATATGAAGCGGACTCTTTGATCAGCATCAGTTTCATGGCGTCAGATATGTCCCTTCAGTTAGTTCGACCGGGTTCGACCCGATGACGTCTTTGTTTTTCTCGTACAGCTGCTGCCAGTTATTGTCGCCGTAGAGCCGCCGCGCAATGGAAGACACGCAGTCCCCTGCCTTGACGACATACTGCTTTGCAGAAGCGACCATTTTTGTGGTGCGGGTCTCGCCGCCTTCCGTGGCGTCTGTGCTGTCTGCCAGAGTGTCAGTGATCGGTTTTTCTCCGGAGGTTTCTACAGAAGAAGCTGCCACCACAGATGACTGCTGTGCTGACGGTGCCCTGTATTCCCGGAGCGTCAGGGTGTACTCAATGTCACCCGTACCGTCCGGCTCTCCGTGTGTAAATTCCGTGATCCTGTATCTGCCGTTCAGTATCCCGGAGATCGTCAGCTTCACCGGTCCGGACCGCTTCATGGACTCGATGATGTCACAGTATTCCCGCGGTGACCTGAGAGAACTGGTCTGGCAGTAACTCGCGTCATACCGGCGCGGAAAGAACGAGGAGAACGATACCTCCTGCAAAGACCTCTGCCCTCGTAGAACAACTTCGCCCAGTCCGATCACGTTCACTACGGTGTCGTTTTCCTGAGATGAAACACTATAGCTTGACGGCAGAACCGGGATCCTGATCCGCCTTGTACCCTTAATCCAGATATCCACAGCCCTGCCTCCTTACATTGCTTCTGCAAAACTCCAGTTTCCGCGATTTCTCATCGACCGCTCAAGGCTCCGGGCGATAGCGACGCCGATCTTGTCGATGTCCGCCTCTTCCCTGACCGTAATCTGATCCGCGATCTTCGGGATCATGATGCTTGCAGTGATCGCGCCCTGCTCCTTTTCAATGAGAGGCGCGGCTGCCGCTGCCGGTGACGAAGACCGGACGGAGCCAACAGACCCCCAATCAGGCCGGAGCGGTTCTTGTCTTCTGAAATTGTATCCGGACATCGACGCGCCGATGGGGCCGACACCCGCGTCTGCCGCCCTGTTCAGTGAAGCCTCATGCGGATAGATCTGAGTGCCTCTCGGCAGATTGATCAGCTCCGGACCTTTCTCGCCGACCCATGTCGCGCCGCCTTTCCAGAAACTCGTTCCTGATGCATTTCCGCCTGCGGCTGCGCCACCGCCTCCGAGACTCTTTGCCGCATTGATCGCGCCGGAGATCGCTGCCCCGATACCACCAACAAGGGACAGGAATCCCTCCACAATACCGGTGAGGACCTGGAATACTCCTTCTACTACCGACTTGGCTGCTTCCCATGCGGCTGTCCAGTCTCCGTGAATGATGCCCGTGATGATGCCAACAGCTCCTGTAACGATGGTAGAGAAGCCCTCGATCACGACTGCGGCCGCATCGATCACCATAGCGATGGTCGCACCTGCACCTTCAAACGCCGCCACCAGGACGACTGCGAGCACGTCGCTGATCGCGCTGACTATCGGGCCCACCGCCGCCGCAAATCCGCTGAACGCTTCCTGCAGATGGCTGAGTGCGGCGCCGACATAACCCATCACCCTGCCGCCGGCTTCCTTGAACATATCAAGGTGAGTGATCACCGTTCCAACGATGGCCACGATCCCGGCAATCGCCGCGATCACAACACCGATCGGAGCCCCCAGCGCGGCAAGTGCCGCTTTCACCGGACCGCCAGCCTGTGCGACGCCTGCAAGCGCAGCCTTAACTTTTCCAAGCGCACCAAACAGCTTTACGATACCGATAAACAGTTTTCCGAAGATCATCAGTACCGGGCCGGCCGCTGCCGCGATGGCTCCGAACTTCACGATCTGCTGCTGTTCTGCCGGTTCCATCTGGCGGAATTTGTCCACCAGCTCCGTGGCTTTCTCAATGAACGGCACGACGGTTTCCGCGATGGTATCCCCGACCGTATATTTGAACACATCGAAGGTAGAGGACAGCTTCTCCAGCGGCGTCATGAGGGCGTCAGCCGATGCCTGGGCGGTCCCGCTGGCGTCAGTAATCTGGTCGCGCATGTTGCCAAGCGCGTCTGCTGTGGGGCCATTGATCAATGCCAGCCACTTGCTCATCTGATTAGCACCGAACAGCTTGGACGCGTAGTACATCTGCTCCTGTTCAGTCAGACCGTCAAATGAGCCTTGCAGGGTCTCGATAACGTCCACCATGGACTTCATGTGGCCTTCGCCGTCGTACAGGCTTATGCCAAGCGCAGCCATTGCCTTGTTTGCCTGTGTATTGCCGCCCGACAGCCTGGACAGTCCTGTCTTCAAAGCGTTCGCTCCTTCGGATGCATCGATACTCATATCACCGAATGCACCGACAAGCGTTGCTATATCCTCAAAATCCCATCCGACTGTCTTTGCGATCGGTCCGGCAATGGACATTGCTTCAAACAGACTGCTGACATCGGTATTTGCCTGTGCCTGTGCCTGTGTGAACATATCCACATAGTGCGTGGCTTCTTCGGAAGACGCGCCGAACGCCTTCAGCGTATTGCCGAGGCCAGCCGTGACAGCGTCAAGGTCTGTCGAAGTACCTGCCGCAAGGTTCAGGGCAGGAACCAGCATATCTGCCGCCTGCGCGGCGTCAAATCCCTGCCTTGCAAAGTTCACCATGGCGCCGGCGCCTTCGTTCATCGAGAAGATGGAGTTCGCCATGGCGTCGCTCAATGCCTTCGAGAGGTCTGCAGTTGCAAACTTGGCGTCGCCCATCGTGGCTTTTACCAGCGCCATCTGCTTGTCTACGCTCTCGAAGTTCTTGTAGGATACAGCCGCAAGACCGGTGAGCGGCAGGGTAACTGACGTGGTAAGCGTTTTACCGACGTCATAGATACCCTTGCCGAACTTTGTAAGGTTCTTCCTGGCGCGGTCCCCCTGTCTGGAGACTTCCGTCATCATTCCCAGGGACTTCCCCAGGGGCTGTGTAAATTCATCTTTCAGTCGGAGAATAGCGTCAATTACTCTGCTCATTTTTTACGACCCTTCGTTACCTTTTCGATTCTTTCGGCCTCTTCCTTTTTCTCCTCGAAAAGTTTCTCTAAAAAGGAACGGACCACTATGCGCTCGCCTTCCGGGAGATCATAGTAGTCCGATGGTTTCCAATTCATCTCACGGAACAGGATGTAGGCATTTGTTACATCACTGTCCGCGTATATCAGTTTTTTACTTCTTTTACCACGTCGCCGGACATGCCGGAGATCTCGATGATCTTTTCAGCAATGGCGCTGATCTCACCGCCGGTGAAGATGGTCTCCAGGAGTTCTTCCGGCGTTGAGCAGCCATAATATTCCAGAAGAGCCTTATCTTTCATGCTCGGCTCCTTCATGCCAGCCAAAACGATCATTTTGTTTGCCTTGTAGCCTTTAGAAGCATCGATATTGCCATTTTTGTCCACGACACCAGCTACCAGATCTGTATAGCGCCGCGCCGGGACGGCTTCCAGCTCCACAATAAATGGCTCACCGGAGAGTTTTGAAAGCCTGTTAATTTCAAGCTGTGCCTTCGGCTTTTCCTTCAGCTTCCCGGCATCCAGTTTCATGAGAATATCTACAGTGTTCATTTTTTGCCTCCCTGCGAAAAGCGGCCCCAGCTGATGCCGGAGCCGCGCGTATAGTTGCTGTTGTTTACAGCGCCATGTTCTTCAGTTCCCAGTCGCTGAAAGTGAAAGAGTAGGACTCCTCACCCAGGGAGCCGTGCTCCCAGTCAGCCAGGGTGATCTTTTCGAACTTGACGTGCTTCACCGCGATCCTCTGCTCGCCGATCCCGTTCGGATCCAGCACAGAGGACTCGATAGTGATGTCCGGGATCTTCCCGCTCCGGATATCCCCGGAGATCTTGTTGGTGACATAGTCGGATACCTTGTGGAGAGTGATCTCGCCCTCTCCGGAGATCCCGGTCACCTTCTTGCCGTTCATCAGCGTCCTGAGCATGGTCACATCATCATAGTTGATGGTGACTTCCGCCCGGAACTTCGTGCACTCGGCGAGCAGCTCGCCGTCCACCCAGACCTGACCCCAGTTCCCCAGCCAGACCTGTTCCTCAGCAAATCCCTGCATATTCGTTCCTCCTTAGAAGTAGATATCGATGTTGATGTCTTCGAGGGCATCCAGCATGGAGATGGTGCAGCGCAGGAAGACCTGGGAGCCGGTGTTTGCCATCTTGATCTGGAGCTCTGTGGCGTCCTCGATATTGATAGTCTCGCCGTCAAGGACAAAGGTTCCGCCGTGAGACTTGATGTAATTTCTCTGTGCCGGAACATCGATCTCGCAGTAGCCGGACGCAAGGATGCCGTCGCGGACCAGAGTGTCGAAGTAGCCGTTGATGGCGGTGGTCAGAAGGCACTTGTTGTCGTAAGAGTTATTGTACTTGCCGACATAGTTGTCTTCCGCCGTCTTCCGGATGTCGGTGCGGATCAGATCCATCGTCTCGACCAGCTTGATCTTTTTATAGCTCGATCCCTTGGAATCGCTGGTCGTAGTCAGGCTGTTCACGCCGCGGACGATCTTCACCTTTTCGCCGTCCCACATCAGGCAAAGCTGGCCGGCGTCGACTGCCGTGTCGGTCTGAGCCGCGGTACGGCTGGTGGTGATTCCGGTCGCCTCCGGGATCGGTGCGTAAGTGCAGGACATAGACCACGGAGTGCCTGCGATGATACCGGCGATGCGGCAGCACGCCTCTGCTGCCGTGTAGGTGGTCGACCCTTCCTTGTAGCCTTCGATCAGGTTGATAATACCTTCATGGTCAGCGGTCGTGTTGGGCAGGATTGCCTTATACTTTTTAAACTTGTTATCTCTCTGGGACTTGATCCAGGTAGCCAGTGCAGACGCTTCCGTACTGGTCGCTTCCGGCATGATCAGGTAGTCCCAGTCATAGTTCTCCAGCTGAGCCTCAGCAAGGACCAGATCATCCGCCATATCGGAATCGCCCTCGATCAGGACGGCGATGATCTTCTTCGGCGGGTGCTGGTAGCCTTTCAGTACCTGGTTGATGTATCCCTTGTTCGTGCTGGAATAGCCTGCCGGGATATCGGCAGCGTCAATGATCTGCGTCACTACGGCAGTAGCTGCCGTTCCGCCGCAGAGGATCATCGCCACGATGCCCTTGTCGCCCTTATTGATTGCGGCGATGGCCTGCTCTTTAAACGCAATGTTAATGCTAGGTGCGCCCATAGCTTATGCCTCCGTTTCGGTGTAATTAATGTCGACGTGTTCCATAAGATCCGTATCGTCCGCCACTGCGATCAGTTCTACCGCATCATGGAAGTTGATCGTGATCTGCAGCATGTCCTGATTCTCTCCGATCCAAGAGTAGCTGACGTTGCGGACATTCACCCGCGTCCGCTGCCCCTGGAAGACCCTGACAGCCGGCATGAAAGCGGAGCAGATGCTCTCATACTTCGCCAGACAGTCAGCCTCGCTGTGCGTTACCTCGAAATAAGTGATCACATAAGCAAAGCTGAACCGCTGGACGCGTGCACTTTCTGATGTCCGTCCCCTGCTCAGGATCTCAACGAAAAAGGACGGCCTCTGGTAGCCATCCACAGTGTCGTTGTCATATACAGGCATGTTTGGGAATGCTGCCCGGAGGACACCGGTGCAGGCCTTCTTAACATCTGAGACCGTATATCTCACAGGTTTTCCTCCTTCAGCGTTTTATCAATGAATTTTGCGATATGCCCGGAAAAGATGCCGTTGTCCCATTCTTCACGGGTATCCTGGGCGCAGTGTCTCGGCCTCGCGTTTCCGAGATATTTCAGCTTCGGGCTCTTCCCCTTGCGGCGTCCTTTCCGCTTACTGCGGTCCAGTTTTCCGCTGTGGAATGCCGCTGCCATATTCGGATCCGCGAGCACCCTGTGCCCGTTCTCAATCAGATGCCAGTGCGGCGCGGTGTTTGTGATCTCGACCGCCACCATCTCGGCACCGGCCATACCACCGAAGGATCTGGATCTCTTCCAGCTCTTTGTAAGCGGTCTTTTACCGGTGTCCGGGTGGTTTACTGCACCGCGGAGCTTCTCGTTGACGTCCTTTGTCCAGGCTCCCGCAAGGTGGTAGACTTCCGTCTCGGCCTTGTCCGGGTACTTGGACACGACCTTCTGGAGATCCTCGCGGAATTCATCCAGTCCCATGAATTTAAACTCAACTCCCGCCATCGTTCTCCTCCGGCTCCGTATGCTCCGGCGCGTCGGTGTCCTTCGACTCGGTGCAGTAGATCTCCATGTACACCCCGGCTTCCATCAGGTTGATGATGGAATTGATCTCGAACTGCCGGCCATTGAACACGAGGACGTGTTTTTCTGTCAGTCCTGGATAATACCGGATGGTGACCTTAAACTGGAGCTCGTTCTCTTCCCGGTAATATTCCAGGAATTCCTTGCCCCGCGTCGGACGGATCTCCGCCCAGACTTCCGCGATCTCCGCGAGTTCAGACCGGACAGCCCCGAGAGGGGTCTCCACGTTCTGATACCCGAAGATCTTCACCCTCTTGTTGAGCCGTCCGGGGTTGATCCCTTTAACGAACTGAGCCATGTTCAGCCCTCCTCGTCAGGAATCAGTCCGGTCTGCAACTGCAGGATAATGGACTGGTACATGTACTGCTGCCGCTTTCTCTGCTGGATGTCCATCTGCATCAGCTCCCGGTTCTCGTAAAAATCCTGGGTGATGGCATACAAGAGCATCATGGCAGTCGGATTCGTCTCGTCCATCTCCCCGACAGCTTCGACGACATACCGCCATGCCGCCTGCAGGCACATGAAAACGGCGGCATCGTCATAATCCCCGTCGATCCTCAGATAGTTCTTGACGCCGTCAAGGGCATGTGCCTCCTGTACTGCGCTCAATGTTGAGCTTACCGCCGTTTCAAGTGTCATGTGATGCCTCCGTCATTCAAGTGTCATCATCAGAGGCCGCTTCTTCCTGGGCCGCGAGGAATTCAGTGATAATGGCTGCCTTTTCGGTCTCAGTGATCGTGTAGCCTTTATCCTCCGCGATAAGCAGGATCGCCTCGACAGTCAGCGCTTCCAGTTCAGTCTGGGAATAGTCGCCGCTCTCATCAGCATCTGCCGCCTCCTCTACAGCCGCTGTCTGGGCCGCGAGGAATTCCGTGATGATGTTTGCCTTAGTGGTCTGCGTGATGGTATATCCCTTTTCCTTTGCCAGCGCTTTGATCTTCGCGATCGTCAGCGCGTTAAGCTCGGTCTGCGTAAGCAGTCCGCTCTCATCGTCATCTGCCTCCGCCTCGATCGCGGCAGCCTGACCGTCAAGAATGTCTGCTACCAACTCTTCTTTTGTCTCGCCCGTGGTGTCGTAATTAAGCTCCTCCGCCAACGCCTGGAGCACCCGGACAGGCTGCGCGTTCAACTCGTCCTCCGAGTAGACGCCGTCACTGTCAGCGTCGACGGTCAGGATTTTTTTACGCAGAGCTTCACGATGGCACCGGAGTCTCTGGACACGACATCCAGCCGCATGATACCACGGAAGAAGGTCATATCAGACTCGAACGCGGAGATAACGATCGGGTTGTTGCTGCCGTCCAGCGCGTTGATGGAAGCGGTGTCGGTGGTCTTGATGGTCAGCTTCTGACGATCGAAGTATTCGATGGCTTCATAAAGGTCTCCAACCACCATCGGGATATAAGTTCCTGCGTTGTCGCCAGTAGCTACAACGGTAGACGGGAAAATAGCATTCGGAATAACCACGACAGGCACATTGCGGGCGCCAACTGCCAGAGTGTACGGAGTCGGTGCGGTCTGGTCCTTCGCCGGCTTCAGAAGATACTCGTTGGTGTCAGCAGAGCCATTGTTGACCTTCAGAGTATCGAGGTAGTTGAAACCATCGTCATTGGTGATAATGGCCGCGCCTTCTGCGTAAGCCTGGCCAAGGGTGACATTCAGGGCGTTCTTGATCTTGTCGATCGGTGCGGAAGCAATGTTAGTTCCGGTGCTGCCGGGATCGATCAGGCTGATGATCTGAGCATTTTCAGTCGCAACGCCCTCTTCCGCGAGCCACTTCATCAGAACCTCAGAAATATTTGCATCGGAATCGGCGAGCAGCTCATCAGTGACCGGCAGGATTCCGGCATACTTATCGATCGAATAAGACAGCTGGCTGAATGTAGGGGTTGCCTTCTGACCGATCGCCGCGCCTTCGTTCACAGAGCTGAAGCCGGTGTGAGCCGTCTTCACCTGGAAGACTCTCTTGCCGGTATTCGTAGTGACATTCTCAACACGGACCAGCTTCTTAAGGGAGAACTTCGCCTCCTTGTACTTGTTGATCCTGGTGAGGATGTCAGCCGGAACGGTATAGCCGCCTGCGGAGCCGGTTCCTTCGTTCATGGCGTTCCTGAAGCGGTTCCTTGCCGCGTTCGCGAATTCGTGGATCACATCAGTCCCGACCGGCTTAACAGCGGCCACAGGTGCGGCGTCGATAACTTCCTCCATCATGTCAAACTTGTTCTGCATGATATCAAGTTCCTCCTTCATGGTTTTTGCTTCCTCCAGCTTGTCCGCCTCGATGGCGTTCTGGATCTGTACTTTCTTTTCGTTGATCTTGGACAGCATGTCCTGCAGTCTCTTATCCATAGGGCTTCTCCTTATCTGCCATAATTGGCAAGTTCGTTTAAAAGTTTCTGTTTCTCAGCCTCGCGTTCCGCTTTGGCGTTCATTGCTTCCTGGTACTGCCGCATCATGTCAGGCGTGACACGGAAGTTGCCTACCGCTGCCGCTTTCGCTTCAGCCGGCACAGAGATCTCATCAACAAAGCCGAGCTCAAGTGCGCGATCAGCCGTCAGCCAGGTCTCTTTATCCATCATCCGGATCACTTCGTCCTTCGGCTTTCCGGTCTTCTCACAATAGGCCGTCGCGAGCGCAGCATCCCACTGGCGAAGCGTGTCTGCTTCCTTCTCCAGCGCTTTATGATTGCCCCACGCACCGGTCGACACACAGTGAATCATGATCATCCCGACCGGACTGATCGAGCAGTGGCCGGCCATGGCGATGATGCTCGCCGCAGACGCCGCGATAGACTGGATCTCGATCTCGACATCCGGACATTCGCGCAACAGAGTATAAATCTCCTGACCAGCAATGGCATCGCCTCCGCCGGAATTGATCTTTACTTCCAGTTTTTCGCCTTCCGAAAGCGCACTGATCGCGCCGCTGATATCAGCAGGGCAGGTCGACTCGATCTCGAAGAAGTCGTAAACCGGCTTCCAGTCATTGCTGATGATGTCTCCGTTAATCTTGATTACCATCGTTGCCGCTACCTCCTTCCCCTGATATTCCATAGGCTGCTCCAACTGCTGTAAGCGGTACATAGTTACCGTTTACGATCAGCTGGTCTCCACCCTCTTTACCGGGCAGATCGAGGTAGTGACGGCCCTCGTTCGGGGTATAGATCCCGTTCTGGACTGCCGTGGTAATGGCACTGATCTGCGCCGCGCTGTCAGCCCGGAGCAGTACCTTTTCGTTGAACTTGAAAAAGCACCCTTTCTCAATCTCCTGCCGCGACAGCAACTTGGAGTTGATCTCCTGCTCGTAGGCCGTGATCCGGTACAGCATTGTGTCAACTAAAAAGGCCAGCTGCTGCGCTTCGCTGTTCGCATAGCTGGACTTCTCATAGTCGTTGATCTGGTTGGGCTTAATGCCGAAGGCGGCCGCGATCTGCAGGGCGCCGTACTTCCGGAGTTCGAGAAACTGCGCATCCGCCAGCTTGTACCCGATGGGCTGCAGTGTCATCCCGACAGGCAGCGCCACCACCTTGCCGGCGTTCTTCGCGCCGGTCAGCAGGTCGTTGTACATTTTCTGCAGTTTCGTCCGCTTCTGGTTGTCCAGATCGCCGGTGTACTGAAGGACCGAAGAGGCGGTAAGACCGCTCTCGTAGAGTTTCTCCAGATACTTCTGCGCCTGTCCGGCCCCTATGAGCGAGGTCCGGAGGATATCCCTCACGGATTTGCCCATCACTCCATCCCACGTCAACCAGGTCTTGAAGTGCATGACCTCATGCTGTTTGAAGACCATCTGTGCACCGGTGTGCGGATCAGAATAGTTGTAGTACAGCTGGCCTGCCTCACCGAAGATACCGGCGTCGTCCATGGTAACTGTGACACAGTCCGAACGCATCGGCCAGAAACCCTTGATCGTGTAATCGCCACCGTAGCGCTTCCGCTTGAAGGCACCCTGGATCCACACGTAGCTGTTGCCGTAGTGCTCGCAGTTCGCCTCGACGGTGCTCCAGAAGACCGCCGGCGTCATTGCGCTGTTCGGGCGGGTCATAAGAAGGGCACCGGCAGGCGTCGGAGGTTCTCTCACCCTCCCGCCCTGAGGATCCTCACGGAGGTACCTCAGGGGAAGCTTCCCCATGGTCTCCGAAAGCACCTTCAGACAGGTGAAGTAAGTTGTCTCCGAAATGGCTTCCGGCTTCTCCGGATCGATCCCGAGCCATTCCAGCAGCCTGGCGTCATTCAGATCCACCGTCTCAGGCTCTGCGGATATTTGGTTTTTCAGCCACTTCAGAAATCCCATAATCATGCTCCTAACTCATCAAGAAATTTATCTACATAACTGCCGAAGTCTTCGGCATCAAAATCGTGATACAGGGCAAGTTTAAACGCCCCTAGCGCAGCGTCGACCGGGTCGATGCGCTTCGTTGAGGCGTCCTTGTCTATCTTTATCATGCCGTTGTTCTGACGGATCACAGCGTTTGACATTGCGTAATTCAATAACGGATTGTGCATATACTGCACGTTTCCGGCATATACCTGCTCCCGGAAACCCTGCGTGGATTCGTTCAGGCTTTTGTGTGACTGAAATACTTCCTCAACGGTATAACCTTCATTTGACAGGTCCATCATGAGCTTGCTGGCGTTGGCCGGGTCAAAGCACAGGCACTCCAATCGGAGGCTGTATTTTGCCACCTCATCCAGCACATATTTCATGACGGCTGCCTGATCCACAATGGGCGTATTGGTCAACGTTAAGTATCCAAGCCGCTCCCATGCGTCATAAGGCACTTTATCCTTGATGATGTGCTCGCGCAGCTTGTCCGCCGTCGGGATGAAGCTATGTGTCCACACATAATAATTGACCACCCTTGATCCGGTATCGTCTAGTGTATCGGTGCGGTACGGCACGATAAACGCCACTGACGTAAGGTCTATCTTCGCAGACATATCGAATCCGACATACACGGGGCGGCCCGTGAGATCGATCGGGCATTCCTTCACCTCGCAGGCCTTCCACTTCGCCATGTCCATATAGCCGTTCTCTTTTGCCTGCACCCAGATGTTAAGCATCTTCGTCATGAAGGCGATCATCTTCTCCGGGATCTGCCGCGCCACATCATAATCTTCCTGGATCTTCTTGACGCCTTCCGGATAGTATGCCCGGATTGGGTTCGCCTTTTTCCAGGTATCAAGCGCGCCGACATCGTCTCCCGGATCGGCCTCGCAGATATCCACGAAATACTCATCGTTCCGGATGTCCACATTCGGATCCAGGAGTTTGGAGCAGTATTCATATTCCTGAGTAAAGCACGGATAAGTCAGATCTTTCCCGGCTGTCGTGATGATCGAAGTCAGCGGCTCCTTCGTGTTGGAGCCGAGCGCCAGATCGTAAAAGTCCGTGGTAGGATGCTGATGGTACTCGTCGATGATCAGCATCGCCGGGTTTGTTCCATCTCCGCTCTTGCCGTCTTCCTTGGACAAAGGCTTCATGAACGATCCTGTCTTAAGGTGTTCTATCTGATCCCTTTTGAACCGGAATTTCGTCCGGAGGAGAGTGCCGCGGGTCATCAGGTCGCATTCAGTGAAGACGATCTTCGACTGATCACGCTTGACGCCCGCGGTGTAGACTTCATTTACTTCGTTGTTCTGGACTGCCGTCACGGACAACTCAAAAAGCGCCTCTCCGGCTTCCATCTGGCTTTTTGCGTTCTTCCTGGCGACTTCCGTGAATGCCTTCCGGAACCGTCTCCGGCCGGTCTCCCGGTGGATCCAGCCGTATATCTGACATTCCCGGAACTTCTGCCACGGTGTAAGCACGATGGGAGTCCCGGCAAGCGGTCCTTTACTGTGTTTCAGCATGGCGAACCACTTCACGATCCTGTCAGCTCTTACTTCGTCCCAGATATATGGAAAATCCGGCGTGCCAATACGTTCCAGATCTTGCAGGAAACGCATACATGCCCATTTATGTTTCTGCCCGGAAGAGATGGTCCCGTCAATGCACTGCTCGCAGTACTGCCGAATCTCGTCCCTGTTGGTCATATCACTCCGAAGACCGCCTCCATCTCGGCCTCTTCCTTATCAGCTTTTGCCTTCGCAGCTTTCAGCTGGCCGTCAAGAGTCATTCCGAGCCGCCTGGAGCTTTCTGCCATATCCCTCCGGGCTTCGTCCATCATCCGGATGATCGGATTCGGCTTCGGACCGTTCCTGGTCTCAACTACGTACTGGAAGTCCTTCTTCCGGCATTCCTTTACAAAGTCCATATACCGTCCGTAACTGTTGGCATAATTGATCAGGTCGCTCTTGTTGAGGTTCCCGATGACGCCGGTCTCTTCCCGGAGCCGTTTCAGCACCCGCCGGTATTCCTTTCCGGCAGTGGTGTTCACGAACTGGGATGCCCTGACGTCATCCAGGTCTGTCCCAGAGGAGGAGAGGAGCGACTGCTCGTATTCTCGTCGGTCCGTTTCTGCCTTTGAGCGGTGCTTCGTGCTTAATTCGACGATTTTTTTCGGTCTTCCGCCCATTTTTCTCCTTCTTTCGGTGGTTTTAGCCCGGAAAAGGGCATTTTGCGTGAAGAAAAGGACTGGTGCGGTCTGG
>Ga0256404_1005141_pt1 | contig 23641 bp, 19 predicted proteins | sample RumenRJG_01DNA_FD_185990 | JGI IMG/M metagenome (GOLD analysis project Ga0256404, IMG submission 185990) | Bovine rumen microbial communities from Lethbridge, Alberta, Canada - RJG_01 | ecosystem: Host-associated > Mammals > Digestive system > Stomach > Rumen | place: Canada: Alberta | collected... | reverse complement strand
TTCAGCTTCTGGGTGAAGGCGGCAGACTCGGCGTCAACCTGAGCCTCCTCTTCGGGTGAGGCGTAAGCGTGCTTGTAGCCTTTCTGCACGTTCCAGTAGCCACGCGTGAAGTCGGGCACCTCAACGGGCAGGTTGCCGTGGTTCATAGAGAGCGAACCCAGTTCGGCCAGACAGCACCATTCGGCCAGGTCGTAGACGTCGATGTCGAAGGGCAGACCGTGCTGCAGACAGTAGACCAAACGGCTGTCCATGATGAAGTCCATGCCGCCGTGGCCGCCTACTTCCTTGGCCTTCTTCTCATATTTGGCCACGATGGGACTCTCGTATTTGCTCACCAGTGCCTCCATGTCGGCTTTGGGCATGTACTCATGACCGGAGAGGTCATCGGCCGAAGGTTTCACGCCGGCAGACTTCATCTCGGCGCCAGAGAGGGCATAGCCTTCCACGGGATACTTGTTGGCGAATCCCTTGGTGCCCACGAGCTGATACATGCGGTTGTAGGGCTCCGGAGTCATGGTGTTGTGCTGCACCTCAATCATCTTTCCGTTCTCGGTGCGGATAAGGGTCACGGTGTGGTCGCCATTGGCAAACTGGTCGCACTTCTCGCCCGACATCTTCTCGACCCAAGCCTTGCCGTTGATCGACTTCGTATCCATGGCCACGAGGGTCTTCATGCGGTCGCCGCGGTGGATGTCAAGCACCTGAGCGATGGGGCCCAGTCCGTGGGTGGCATACACGTCGCCGCGATACTTCTGGTTGTAGTCCAGGCGCCATCCCAGCTTGTCGTTGGCATCCTTCTTCCAGTAGGCATCCCAGTAGGGCGACAGGTCGTGGCGGTAGGCTCCGGCCACGTATTCCACCTCGCCGAACACACCATGCTGGGCCATATTGAGCGAGTTGAGCTCAAAGAAGTCGTAGCAGCAGTTCTCCAGCATCATGCAGTGGAGGCGTTTGGTCTCAGAGAGGTTGATGAGTTCCCATATTTCGTGGAGGTTCATGGCCGAAGGCACTTCGATGGCCACGTTCTTTCCGTGCTCCATAGCATACTTGGCGATGGGGAAGTGGTGGAGCCAGTCGGTGGCGATGTACACCAGGTCGATGTCCTTGCGCTCGCAGAGTTGCTTGTAGCCATCCTCGCCGTAGTAGACGTCGGCGGCAGGCAGTCCGGCTTTGTGCAGAATCTCGTTGCAAGCCTCGGCACGGTCTTTCTCATGGTCGCAGAGGGCCATGACCTGCGTGCCGTTGATGTGGGTCCAGCGCTCCACTGCACTGGGTCCGCGCATGCCCAGTCCTACGAAGCCCACGCGCACCACCTTCAGTTTGGGCGTCGTAAGGTTCAGGACGTTCTGCTGTCCGGCGGGACGCTGGGGCACTTCTGTCACTATTGTTCCGTTCTCAATCTTGTAGGGCCAGTTGAATGCGTCTTGGGCCTGTGTGGTGACGGCACAGAGGGTCATCAACAGGAAACTGGCAATCATTTTTAGTCTGTTATTGATCATAGATTTTGGGTTTTGCACACAAAGTTAAATAAATTTGAAGAGCCGGCAAAGTGTTTGTCCATAAATCATCGTGTTTGATGCCAACATTTGTCTCTGTCCAACGGATATTTTTCTGCAGGGGCTAAGGATTGAGATTTTGTAGAGAGTAAAATGCCATCATGATGGAAGAAGGAGTTTTGCAGAGACAACTCGAGGTGGTGGCAAGCGGCTCTGCATGCTCTAAACGCAAGGTCTACATCGTGTGAATACGAGAATTGATGATTGCTGACAGCTGTCAGCAGTTCTGCTCTCAATTGTCAGCAGATCTGCTCTCAATTGTCAGCAGTTCTGCTCTCAATTGTCAGCAGGTTTGCTCTCAGCTGCCCAGCCGTTGAAACTTTGCGGTTATCAATAAGTTGCTGAAGCTAATGGATAGTTATTTCGTGGCCGTCAAGAATGACGGCCCTCCTATGCGCATCAGTCGTTATTTCCCTTTCTGATGTTTCTCCCCTCCCTTTGTAGGGAGGGGCGGGGGTGGGTCTGTTCTTTCTTTCTTTCTTTCTTTCTTGGCCGTCAGGAATGACGGCCTTCCTACGCGCACCAATCGCTATTTCCCCTTCCGATGTTTCTCCCCTCCCTTTGGAGGGAGGGGTTGGGGGTGGGTCTAGCTTGGGGTGGGTCTAGCTGTCGGTGGGTCTTCTATTATCTAATAGTTAATTCATTATAAAATGACGCCCCTCTCGCTTGGGATATAATTTGTTTAGATTATCTTTGCTCTTACAATGAGAAAACTATTTACTATGGCCATGCTGCTTATCCTTGCGATGACCGGCGTGGCACAAAACACAAACAAAGATATGAAGACAGTTTATGATTTTAGCCTTCAGGACAAGAAAGGCAACAATGTGAGTTTGGAACAGTACAAGGGCAAAGTGCTGCTCATCGTCAACACAGCTACGGGTTGCGGTTTCACACCGCAGTATGAGGACTTGGAAGCCATGTATCACAAGTTGAAGGACAAGGGCCTGGAGATTCTTGATATTCCCTGCAACCAGTTCGGTCATCAGGCTCCTGGCACCGACGAGGAAATCCATCAGTTCTGCACCGTGAAGTTCGGTGCCGACTTCCCCCAGTTCAAGAAGAGCGATGTCAATGGCGCCAATGAGTTGCCGCTTTATACTTGGCTGAAGAGCGAGAAGCCCTGCCAGGGCGGTTACGACGAGAAGTTGACTGGTGTGATGGAGAAGCTCTACAACGAAGCCAATCCCGAGCCCCGCAAGAAGGACGACATCCAGTGGAACTTCACGAAATTCCTCATCAACCGCGAAGGTCAGGTTGTCAGCCGCTTCGAACCCATCGTGGACATGAAGGAAGTGGAGAAGCAGGTGGAGGCAGCTCTCTAAAGACCGCTATTTCTGCATTAGCAGATCCTCTATAATTTCAGATAAGTGCAAGGGCAGGCGATTGAGCCTGCCCTTACTGTTTATATATGGGCTGATGGATACTTCATAACGTTTTTTCCGGGCACATGTCCGCTTCGCTCCCATGTACCCGGTTTCTGAGGTGTTGCCTTCCAGGCAATTAATCATCTAAGAAACCTGAACTCTCTAATCCTCAAATTCTTGAATAAGGTTAAATATTATAGAATTTCATTCTTGCTGGGTATAGGTATGATTCTCAAATTCTTGAAAAAATCTACTCAAGAATTCTCGCCCTTTGTCCAATTATTGGACAGTGAGTGTCTAATAATTGGACAACTCGAAAAATATGCTTTCTTGTTTATTGTTGAAAATCAACGTCTTATGATTTTGGCATGACTTTGGTATAGCTGATAGTGTAGGAAAAGCCCAACCGTGGATTTTCAGTGCCTATCATCTATAAATAAATAAGTTATGAAGCATATATTGACAATCTTACTGCTATTCTTTAGTTGTGTCGCTGTAGGGCAGAACAAAGACGCATTTGAGGTGAACGGTAATATCTTCGACTCAAACGAGCAAGCGCTTCCAGGGGTGCTGGTGACTTTGAAGAGTGACAGCTTGGAACTTAAAGCGGTCACCGACAGCAAAGGCTATTATTCCTTGAAGTATAAATCGACGAAGCCTTGTACCATCACCTTCTTCAAGGAGGGTTACAAGCAGTCTGGCGGTACCTTTCAGCCTCAGCCGGTAACGACGATAAGCATCCCGCTTGAAACAGACGAGAAGGTGATCAACCTTAAAGAGGTGAATGTTGAGGGAAACCGTGCCGTGGCAATGGGCAATAAGACGTCGTATCTTCCAGACAAGAAACAGCGCAATGCGAGCCACAATGGCATTGACCTGCTTTTCAGGCTTGGCATACCGCAGCTGGACGTGAATCCCATGACGGGTAGCGTATCGTCAATAGACCAATCCCAAGTCTCCTTCTATATTGAGAACCGTAAAGTCACGCTGACGGACATTGGTAGGTTGCGCGCCAAGGATATCCAGCGGGTGGAATATTATGAGAATGCCGTCGACCTGTTTCCCGGCGAGCAGAAGGTGCTCAACTACGTGCTCAACCATTATGAGGCCGGTGGTTACGTAGATGTCTCTACCGACACGAGACTTATAGACCGCTCGGGAAAATACAATGTGCAGCTGAGTATAGACAAGAACAAGTTCAACTACTTGCTCCTGGGCGGTGTAGGAATGTCGAAAGACGACGGACTAAAGACGGAGCAGACGGAAATCGTCAATACAACCACTCCCTTCACCCGAATGACCACTCCACATTACGGTATCAGCAAGAACCGCAACTACAATACGCTCTTCCGCACCACCTATTACACGCCAAGGACTACCGTGCTGGGACAGATCGGCTTCAGGCTGGCAAAGACTCCGAAGAACGAGACTTCGTCGACGACAGCGTATACACCCGAAGTATATCCTTCGTCAGAGATGTACAGCCTTTCCGACAGCCGCGGCAACACATTTTCGGGCACGGCATTCTTCAGCCATAAGTTCAACGACAAGAACTCTATGGACTGGCAGGTTGCCTATGATTATAGTGACAACAGCTATCACCGTAGCTATAGCGAGTCGGCGATGGACAATCTCATCAGGAGTAATACGAAGGAGTATCTCAATAATTTTGAGACAAGGCTGAACTATAGATATCAGCTAAACAGCAAGAGCAGTCTGGGTCTCTTTGTATGGGAAACCTATATGAAGAGTAACGCAAGATACGCGATGACCGATGGCGACAACAGCCAAAAACTGGAGAGCAACGAGTTGCAGTTCTATCCCACCTATCAGGTACAGTTTGGCAACAGTATCACTCTAAACCTGGAAGCCGGCTTCGACGTCAGCAGCTACAGGGCAAACCATAACAAGCGTACAACAAAGGTATGGCCCCGTCCCGTGCTCACCTTCAGCTGGAATGTGTCAAAACACCAACGCCTCTTCCTCGACGCAAGAATGGGCTCGTCTTATCCCTCGCTCAACACGTTCAACGAGGCAAGTCAGCGGGTGAACTACTATGAGGTAATGCGCGGCAATCCCTTGCTGGGAACAACGAGAATCGTGGATATCGTTGCCTCGCACAGCCTGATAGCGAAAAACTTCCAGTTGGGCAGCTATATCGGCTACAGCCAACTGATTAATGTATTAAAGAACGACTACTACACCGAAGGTCAGACGCTTGTGCACAGCTACGTGACCGACGGAGACTACTATGGATTCGATGCCGGATTCAGTGCGACCCTGTTCCTTTTCAAGCGAAGCCTGCAGATGAAAGCGGGTGCGGGATATCACCATCAGTCAATCACGGGAGTGTATGCCGCCCACTACAACCGTATCGGCTACAATTTCAACGTGTTGTATTATTATAAGAAATTCAACGCGTATGCATTTTTCAATCCGGGCCAGACATATCTATTCTCCACTCCGCAGTTTGTCAAGACATGCCCCTCTTACGGTATTGCTGTAGGCTGGTCGGGCAACGGCTTTAAAACGGAGCTCGGTGCCAGGAACATCTTCACCGAAAGCAAGCGCTATCATTTTCGCTATGATTATGGCAGCTACGCCTATGACAGCTGGTCGCATGCCGACCGCTATGGTCCTCAGGTCTATCTGAAACTCAGCTACAGCTTTGACTTCGGACGGAAGATTAAGCACGAGAATGTACAGCAGAGCAATGTGCCGCAGTCAGGTATCCTGCATCCATAACTGGATATGAGCTCTTCAGATTTTGAGCGCAGGTTATTACATACGAAGGAATATATAAGCTGATAATGCCTATCTTTCTATGCGTTCAAGGTGATAGGCAATAAACAGGGGCGGAATGACCATGCAAAGTCGTTCCACTTCCTATTTGACTATGTCAGAAAATACAAAAGGTATTAATACTATTTGATACACAGTGTGTAGCAAAAAATATACTCAAGGATTATAGAATCTAAGAATTTTCATTCTAGCCAGGCTCAGAAGAATTCAGCGTTCGCCATCTTGAAAGGGATACCGGCAGATCTCACGGTAGTAGCGATGGTCGGGATCCTTGCAATAGTATAATCCTATCGCATTGATGTCGACCGGGATGCTGAAAGGCTGTACCTGACTGATCAGCGTGCGGAAGTCTTCTTTTGACATTCGGTTCTTCAATCGTTTGGAGATGGTGAAGTGAATCGTTGAAGGAGAGATGGCGGGAATCGTCTTTCCCGAAAGAGGCTTTCCGATGACTTCGTACAGCCGCATGCAAAGACTCCGCAACTCTTCGGGGATATTCTCTGGCACGGCATAGATGACCTTGAGGCAGTGCTTTTTCTCATTGTAGAAGTAGCCGAGGCGGTTGATGTCTAAGGAGATAGGCTTCTGACTGGCGGCAATCCGGGCAAGGTGTTTTTGGATGAAGGGAAGCAAACTCTCGTCCACCCACCCGATAAACAATAATGTGGTATGGAAGAACTTCTCGTCCTTTCCTTCTGGGCGGAAGACTTCTCTCACGCTGTTCGCCATCTGTCCGAATTGGCGGCTTTCGCGTTCTGACAGCATATAGGCTATAAAGATATTGACTTTGCTCATGGCGTATTGTATATGTTTGTTGTTCTGCAACCCGTTTCGATAGTATGGCAGGGCCAGGCACTGTGCGGCTCAGATGATATTTGTCACGATGCATCTTCCTAGGGGCATCATGGCGTTGATAAGACTTATTTTCTCGAAGTTTGGCAAATCGTTGGCGGTCAAGTCTTTCTCTGCCAGCAATCCCTGGTCGATAAGCGACTGGCGCATCGTGCCTCGCAGCAGAGGCTGTGCTGGCGTCACCCAATGACTGCCATCGTAAAGGGCTATGTTCGAATAGGAGGTGTCGGTGAGAAGACCGTTCTTGACGATGATGATCTCGTCGGCATCGCCTTTCTGTTCCAGTAGACGCGCCAGCGGACTGCGGTCAGCGCTCTTATAGGTATAATCAATATCGTCGCACGCCGCCAACCGCAACATCTTGATGTTACGGATGTGGTATGCTTCCTTGCGCACCAGTCTGATTCCGCCAGCATCGTATTCTATGTGTACTTTCCAGATTCCGTCGGCAGGCCACTGCGTCTTCGACAGCTCTTCCTGCAAGTCAGGTGGGGGAGCAAGCGGAAAGAACCGGTTCATGGTTCTCTCCAATCGCTGCTGGTGATAGGTCAGGTTGTGGATGATGCCGTCTTCCACCCGAATCGTTTCAACAAAAGGGGACATACGTTTTCTCTATGATTTCTTGATATTCTTTTTCCCAATCGCTTTTGGCCGTGATGCCGCCACCGGCCTTGAAGTAGAGTTTGCCGTTCTCCTTGTCGATGTAGCGGATCAGCACGCAACTGTCCATCTGTCCGTCGCGGCAGATTCCGGCCACTCCCGTGTAGAATCCTCGGTTGTAGCCCTCGGCCTGACGGATGATTTCCACCGTCTTGGGCTTGGGCGCACCGGTGATGGAGCCGGCGGGAAGTTGTGCGTGCAGGATGTCGCCCAAATGAAGGCGGTAGTCTTCGGGCAGTATGCCTGCAACTTCAGAACTGGTCTGCAGGATATCACCGCGGTTTGTGTGCAGCCGTTCCACGTAGCGATAGCGGGTCACCCTCACCTTTGATGCCACCCGACTTAGGTCGTTGCGAATCAAGTCGACGATAGTGGCATGTTCGGCAGCTTCCTTCTCATCGGCCATCAGCGTGGCCTCCGCATCGGGCTCATCACAACTGATGGTGCCTTTCATCGGGAAACTCCTGATTACGCCGTCATTGATTTGGAGGAAAATCTCCGGCGAGAAGCAGACGAACTTGTCGTGGAGCAGCAAACGATAGCGGGCCTTGCTACGCAGGAAAATTTCCCGCAGACAGAGATTGGTAGTCAGGGGAATCCGGCAAGTGAGGTTGGCCAGATAGCTGTTGCCGGCCATCATGTTGCTGTGGACGATGTCGAACCGCTCTTGATATTCCTCAGGTGTGGGTGGATGGGGTTGCCAGACGAGACTGGTGGGGGCTAGTGTTGTCTCATCCACATTGCTGCCACTGGGGAAGATGAAAGCCAGTTCCTCAGGATTAATCTCATCAACGTAAGCCAGGAGAAACCTTTCCTGCAGAAAATCTGTCAGAAAGAAGAAAGGACGCGAACCGGTTCCCCATTGGTTCATGGTCGTTCTTGCCGTCTCTGCATCAGTCCATTCCATGGTCAGACGCTTCTTCTTTCTTCCAGTCTTCCCACTCTTTCATGGCAGCCTTCCAGTCGGTAGCCTCACCGCTGTCCAAGGCTTCCTTCTCCCGTGCGGCCTCATCGCGAGCCTTGTCGCGGGCACGCTTTGCCTTCATGGCCTCGATGGTGGCGTCGTCGAGAATCTCAATCGCACCACGCTGTATGGCCTGCTCCAGTTCTTCCTCGCCGAAAGCCTTGCCGGGCTCGTTGAAGTCGGATATATTGAACTCGAACTTCATGCGCAGGTCATGGCGGATGAGCTTCTGTTTGGCCCGGTTGGCTGAGTTCTTGAGTCGAAGGAGTTTCTTTATTTGCTGAATCTCCTGTCTTGAATATTTGTTTCTTCCCATATACGATTTAAGTTTCTGAGTGCAAAGATACAAAAAAATAAAGAAAAGAAGACCCACCCCCCCAGCCCCTCCTGGATCCACCCCCAGCCCCTCCCTACGGAGGGAGGGGAGAAAACAGCAGAAGTAAATCATTCGTCGATAGGAGGGCCGTCATTCCTGGCGGCAAAGAAAGTACACCGATTGCACATCAGAAGTAAATCATTCGTCGATAGGAGGGCCGTCATTCCTGACGGCAAAGAAAGTACACCGATTGCCTATCAGAAGTAAATGATTCGTCGTCAGGAATGACGACGCTCCTATAACTCCTAAGGGAGTGAAGTTGATAGGACAAACTACCGAACCTTTCTAGGCTGATTGTGATATATCGTGCTGTGGAATCCATAGATAATAACCAATGACTTGATAAGAGTTGTACATGGTGTTCATATAGTCGGAGAACCGCGTTGCAATCTCCTAAACTTCCAAAATTCAGAAATATTATCGCCTCTAATTATTGGCTCTCCGATGATTTTCATTAACTTTGCACTATAACATCTAAAAAGAAACAACTATGTCCACACCACACAACAATGCACCAAAGGGAGCTTACGCAAAAACCGTACTCATGCCTGGTGACCCGTTAAGGGCAAAATACGTGGCTGAGAACTTCCTGACCGACGTGAAACTCGTCAACTCTGTAAGAAACTGTTTGGGCTATACCGGACTCTATAATGGCGTGCCCGTAAGTATTCAGGCCAGCGGAATGGGTATGCCCAGCATTGGCATTTATTCTTATGAGCTCTACACGGAATACGACGTAGAGAACATCATCCGTATCGGGTCAGCCGGCAGCTATACTTCCCGCCTCAACATCCTCGATGTCGTTTTGGCCGACAGTGCCTACAGCGATTCATCGTATGCCCTGGTTCATAGCGGCTATAAGGACAAGGTGAACTATCCCAGCAAGGCCTTGAACGATGCCATTCTGGCAAAGAGTGCTGCCATGGGTGTCAACGTGAAGCTGTGCCGCGTTCATTCCTCTGATGTGTTCTATACCGATCCCAACGGCGAGACCTTTGAGCAACTGGCCCAGCGCACGGGTGGTGACTGCGTAGAGATGGAGAGCTTCGCCCTCTTCCACAATGCCAACTACCTGCACAAGAATGCCGCCTGCCTGCTCACCATCAGCGACTCCTTTGTCTCCACCAAGAAGCTCTCTGCTGAGGAGCGCCAGCTCTCGTTCCGCACAATGATGAAGTTGGCACTCGAAACGGCCAAGGACCTGGACAAGTGATTCAGAAGAGTGGTCGGAGTGATCTGACTAATCTGACTGGTCGGACTAATCTGACTGGTCTGACCGGTCCGACTAATCCGATTGGTCCGACCAGTCAGAGAGAATAAAAATGGCTGTCGCAACCTTTGTTGCGGCAGCCATTTCCAATTTTATAACTCCTTAGTCTTACTCACGGGTGCCAAGCTTATCGTCGATCTGGGCAACGGCATGTCCGTCACGATGCAGGAAGAGGTTGAGAATGTCTTTGGCGGTCTGCTCCTCCTGAACCTGCTCATCGATATAGCGGTCAACGAAGTTGATGCTAGCGCGGTCTTTTTCAGCATCGGCCACGTCAGCCAACTTGTTGATCAGTTCGGTCACCTTCTGCTCGTGCTGGTAGGCAGCCTCGAATACGGCCTTAGGATCGGTCCACTCCGTGGGCACTTCCTTGATAGCCTTCACATTGGGATGTCCGCCACGGTTGAGCACATACTCAGCCATATCCATGGCATGACCGGTCTCCTCAGCCGACTGCTTGTACATCCAATGGGCAAAGCCCTTCCAGCCTTCCTTGCGGAACCAGAAAGCCATCTGGAGATAGAGGTTGGCTGACCACATCTCCCAGTTGATCTGCTCGTCAAAGGCTTCCTGCATTTTCTTACTAATCTGCATAATCTTTACTGTTTAAGTATTGTTTAGCAATATTGCTGTATTCTATTTTTTTGCCTTTCCCTGATTGGCGACTGCCTGCTGCTTGCGCTTGATCTCCTCGGGATCGCCCAAGTAGTAATCCTTCACCAGGTTCAGGTTGTCGTCGAACTCAAATACGTAAGGCGTGGCCGTAGGAATATTGAGCGAGGAGATGTCCTCGTCGCTGATTCCCTTCAGATGCTTCACGATGCCGCGCAGGCTGTTGCCATGAGCGGCAACGACGATGTTGTCCACTTCTTTGAGTTTGGGGAAGATCTCGCATTCCCAGAACGGCATCACACGCGCGATGCAGTCCTTGAGACTCTCGGTGCGCGGCAGATAGGCCTCGGGCACGTGGGCATAGCGCGGATCGCCAAAGGCACTTCCTGTGCCGTCTTCGGGCAACTCATGCGGAGCCACGTCGAAACTTCTGCGCCAGATGTGGACCTGCTCGTCGCCATACTTGGCAGCGGTCTCAGCCTTGTTCAATCCCTGCAGCAGTCCATAATGCTTCTCGTTGAGGCGCCAGGACTTCACCACCGGAATCCAATCCTCATCCATGGCGTCGAGCACATTGTTGAGCGTCTTCACGGCGCGCTTCAAATAAGATGTATAGGCGATGTCGAAATGGAAGCCATTAGCCTTCAACAGTTTTCCGGCCTCATACGCTTCTTTCTTTCCTTTCTCTGTGAGATCTACGTTGGTCCAGCCCGTGAAACGGTTCTCCATGTTCCACATGCTTTCGCCGTGTCGTATTAATACAATTCTTTTCATTAACTTTTTCTTTTAATGTTATTACTATCAATAAGCGATATGCAAAAAGCGTGCCGCCGTGATTTTCTGTCATCACCAAAAGTAGCTAAACGAAGTCCCGCGTCCCCATTAATGAGGATGCCAAAAGGTGTTATTTCTTCACGTTTCTCTCATCCAGAAAGCGCAACTCGGCCTCCAGCATCTCCATCATCGGCATGGGGGCTCCAGCGCGACGGGCCTCGCGGTTGGGACGCGAGTAGAGATATTCAATCTCCATGGGGCGGTGAAAGTCGTAGTCGAGCTTCATGCTGGGGGAGTAAGGCTTCATCTTGCGCGTCATGTCGAGCATGGCGTCGGCATAGTCGTCAGTGATATTCTTCACGCCCACGGCCTTAGCGGCATGGATAATCTCTAGCATCTGGCTGTGGAGCAGCTCTGCCGTAGCGGCGTTGGCTACCAATTGGTCGGTCTGCGCATTGAGGACCACGCTCATGCCGTTGAAAGTCATGTTCCACACCGCCTTCTTCCATCGCGCCTCACGGTATTCCACCATGTTGGCCCTCAGACCGGCGTCGAGGAAATCGTTGACGACTGCCTCCATCCGATTCTCGTCCTTGCATGAGTAGTTGCCCAGACTGATGCGGCCCAAGCCCTGATGTTCAATGCGCCCGGGCTCGGTCTTGGCCGAGCAGATGTAGGCCAGACCTGCCGCCAGTTGCACAGAGGGCAGCATGCGCTCTACGTCTTCCTCCACGCCGATGCCATTCTGGATGAGCACCACGAGGGTGTCGCTCTTCAGCAGTGGCGGCAGCAGTTGGGCGAGCAGATGGTTGTTGACCGACTTGAGCGCTACCAATACAACGTCGCATTGCGGCATGTCGGCCGCCTGGTGATAGGCGTTGACGGCGTCGAGATGGAACGAGCCCTCGCAGGAGTCTACTTGCAGACCATGAGCCACGACATAGTCGAAGTCGCTGTGCAGCAGGAAGTGAACCTCCTTGCCGCTATAGGCGAGCTTGCCACCATAGTATCCGCCGATGGCGCCGGTGCCAATGACACCGTAGATGAGTTTCTGATGATTCATATATAATATAAGGTGTTACGATAATGGATTGCATTGCAAATGTAATGAAAATCTTCCAAACAGCATTGGCGAGGCGTAAGAAAGTTGTGATATTTTTTTTCATGGCAACCTGTAGGATTCGAACCCTCGGTACTTGTTGAGAAAGTCAGAAATCGTTGCTCCGGATATTTTTTGTTGGTTGGAATGAAAGCGCCAAACAACACGCTATTATGGTTGATTGATGTGACGGTTGTCACGCATGAACGTGACGGTTGTCACGAACGAACGACAGTTGTCACGCATAAACGTGACGGTTGTCACGAAAGATTGGGTCAGTATATACCAAGTGAAGAGAGACGGGATATCGGATATTTCCTGTGGGTCGTGGGCTGTAATTCTTTCTTGGCCGTCAGGAATGACGGCCCTCCTACAACTGGCCCATTTGCGCGAATAGACTCAGTTGTTCCAAAACTCAGAAAATATCCGATGTGCCCTTTTATCCTATCGTCTGAGCACAAAGATTTCATGCGTTTCCTTGTATTGTCTTCGATTTTCACTATCTTTGCAAGGAAGATGATGACAATCATTGTTCAGAACAATCAACCTTATCGATTAAAAGAAGAAAAAAATGAGAAAGGAAATGATTACAATGGCGATGTTAGCCTGGATGACGACATCGTGCTTGGCTCAGGACATACAACTGCCGAAGCCATCTATGGAGAATAAGGTAACCCTGATGGAAGCTCTGCAAAACCGTCACTCCTCACGTGAGTATGCCGATAGGGACATCCCAGACGACGTGCTCTCCACCGTTCTCTGGGCTGCATGCGGCGTCAACCGTCCTAAAGAAGGGAAGATCACCGCACCCTCTGCCATTAATGCGCAGGATATCACGGTATTCGTGATCCGGAAAGATGGCGCTTATCGCTTTGAACCCAAAGGCAACAAACTCGTGAAAGTCAGCGACAAGGACCTGCGCAAGGCTGTTGCCGGCCGACAAGACTTCGCCGCCACCGCTCCCGTCTCACTCGTGATGGCCAGCAACCATGGTAAGTTCCCGACGCAGATGCCTGAGGGGCCCAAGACTCGCATGGGCGTTCTCGATGCCGGCTATGTCTCTCAGAATATCTGCCTTGCTTGCAGCGCGCTCGGGCTGAACACGGTTCCCCGTATGACTATGGACAGCGATACCTTGAAGAAGGAACTTGGTCTTGACGGGAGTTATGACCTTATCGTGAACAATCAGATTGGATACCCAAAGGAATCAAAGAGATAAAGTCCTGATGGTACAACAGTTTGAATTCACTTTAACACCTCATCGGCGCGGATTCCATCTGATTACCGATGAGGTGCTCCTTCATCTGCCAAAGCTCCCGAAGATGGGTCTTCTCAACCTCTTCGTGAAGCATACAAGCTGTGCGCTGAGTATATGCGAGAACTGGGACCCGGAGGTGAGGGAGGACATGGAGACCATCTACGACAGGCTCGTACCCGAGAATATGCCGGACTATCGACATGTTCTCGAAGGTCCGGACGATATGCCAGCCCATGCCAAATGCATCATCACGGGAGTGAGCATCAACATCCCTATCACCAACGGTCGGCTGAACCTAGGCACATGGCAGGGCATCTATCTCTGCGAGTTCCGAAACGATGGGGGAGGCCGGAGAGTGGTGGCGACAATAGTAGAATAAGGCGGTGGTTGTCCGCCTTATTCGTTTTAGAATTATTCTTGAATTATCTGAATTCTTGAAAAAAAGATTTAGTCAAGAATTGGAAAGTTTGAGAATTCTCTTTCTTTAGCATAAGAATAATTCTTGAATTCCCTGATTTCTTGAGAAAAAATTTATGATATAATTCGTGGGTAATTCGTGGAGATTCGTGAAAAAAATATCAGGCTATCTGCCTGACTGCGTGCTTCGCGCTGGTGTGCCGCCTTCGGGGCACTGAGTCCAGTGAGGGTGGAACCCTTTATCCCCAGTCTGCGCTCCTGACGTCGCTTGACTGGGGTTACTGAAAGTCAGCCCATTCTGGGCTGGTTGTGCTTTCGGTAATGTGCATTTCACAGAAAATATCCCATGTGAGCCCATTTATCCCCTAAGGACATCCTGTAATTTGTACGGCAATCGTGATATTTTGTATCCCATTATTCTCTATTCTCCCGAAGTTTCATTATTTTTGCACTCGCGACGGAACACCCGTCTGGATAACATATCTAATAATAACAATAAATCTTACTACAATGATCAGATTAAATGCATTCTTCACGCTGAAGAACACTGCCGATGCCGACAAGGTGCTCGCATTGGCCAAGGAACTCATAGACTATTCGCGCAAGGACGAGGGCAACGTGGCTTACGATATATTCTGCAGCGGCACCAATCCCAAGGTGATGATGTTCTGCGAGACTTGGAAAGACCAGGCCGTGCTCGATAAGCACTCTAAGTCGGAACACTTCACTCGTCTGGTGCCTGCCATCGAGGCTTACACCGAGAGCGGACTGAAGTGCGAGCAGTTCGACTTTGGCAAATAACACTCTGCGGGCCTTTTGACCTTGCTATTGAGAACGCGGCAGCCGGGAGTTTGGTGCTCCTTGGGCTGCCGCGCTTTTTATTTGGATCAACCAATATTTTCCGCGTTGGCTGATTGTTCTGTTTGGTTGGTTGAAAAAATATCGAAATATGTTTTACTATTCCTATCTTTGTAAAATTCAACAACCTGCAGCATGGCTGGGTTGCGACACCGAGAATTAAAACGTATGTTCTAACTCCAAAATTTTGTGAATATGAAGAAGTTGCTAATTTTCTTATTTCTCGCGGCAGTAGCCTCGCCAGCGCTTGCTGACGACTATTCCTATCTCAATTTTACAAAATCGGACGGAACAGTGGTATCCCTTTCCGTCAGCAACTTGCAGTTGACCATCTCCGACGGTAAGCTCCTTGCCACCAACGATGACGGCAGCGAGACTTTTCAACTCGCCGATTTGGCGAAGATGTACTTCTCCGACGCGGCTACCGGCATCTCATCGGTCGGGGCCGGCGACGCGGCCGTGGAGACCGTGACTGCATACTCTCTTTCGGGCGTCAATATGGGCTCCTACAAGAGCGCGGCTGAGGCCAAAGTCCAATTACGGCCCGGAGTGTATCTGTTGAAATCGAAGTCGAAAACCATTAAAACCGTTGTACAATGAGAAGAATACTGTCAGCAATCATGATGTTGTGCCTCGCGACGGCAGTCTCGGCACAAACACTCAATATCGTCGTTGGCAACGTCACCTACGCCATTCCCGCCTCTGAGGCCGGCGACATGGTTTATTCCAACGGCTCCACGCTCACCGTGCTGAACAAGACTTTCACGCTGACCGACATCACGCGAATGTATGTCGATGACTCTGCGGTCACCGACGATGCCGTGAGCGTAAGCTACAACGGGACGGAGGCTTCTGTCGTCGTGGCCGGAAACGTGATGCAATACCTCACGGTCAGCGTCAGTGGGGCCAACGTGAGCATCCTTCAGTCCAGCGACCTGGCTGAGGAAGTGAACTACACGCTCACGGGCTCGTCAACCAACGGCTCGTTCTATATGGACGGCAACTACAAGGCTACGCTGACGCTCAGCGACCTCACCCTCACCAGCACCGACAGCGCGGCCATCAATATCGAGGACGGCAAGCGCATCGCCATCGTCTTGGAGGGCACCAGCACGCTTGCCGACGCAGCCAGCGGGTCGCAGAAGGCCTGCTTCATGGTCAACGGCCACTCGGAGTTCGCGGGAAGCGGCTCGCTCACCATCACGGGCAATAAGAAGCATGGCTTCTGGGGCGACGAGTATGTACAGCTCAAGAAGAAGTTCACCGGAAAGATAACGATTGCCAGTGCCGTGAAGGACGGAATGAGCATCAACCAGTATTTCGAGATGAACAACGGAACCGTCACCATTGCCTCTGCGGGCGACGACGGCATACAGGTTGAGGCCACCGACGATGCCGACGATGAGCTCAACGGACAGGTGCTCATCAAAGGCGGCACGCTGAACGTCAACGTCACGGCAGAAGACACGAAGGGCGTGAAGTGCGACAGTCTGATGACCATAAGTGATGACCTCGGCAACAATACCGCCATCAACATCACCTGCACGAGCGACGCCTATGCGGCCAAGGGACTGAAGAGCGGTGGCGACATGAACATCACGGGCGGCACCATCACCATCTCAACGGCCGGAAAGGGCATCTGGGACAGCGACGACTCGTCGGCTTCTGCCAGCGCGGCCCTCAAAGCCGACGGCAACATGACCATCTCGGGCGGCAAACTCACCCTGACGGCGACTGGCTCGGGCGGCAAGGGAATCAATGGCGACGGCACGCTGACCATCAGCGATGGCGACATCACCATCAATACAACGGGCGGCCTCTACTATAACAACGGTACTACGGAGTACACCAACTACACGGGCAACACCGACCGGATAAGCAGCGACTACACCTCGTCGCCCAAGGGTATCAAGGTCGACGGTGACGTCACCATCAGTGGCGGCAACATCAACGTCACCACCACGGGCAACAACGCTGAGGGCATTGAGAGCAAGGCCAAACTCTATATCAGCGGTGGCACCATCAACGTCAACTCCTACGATGATGCCATCAACTGCACCAGCGATATGACCATCTCGGGCGGCACCATTACGACATGTGCTTCAGATAATGACGGACTGGATGCCAACGGCAACATCTATATCACCGGCGGAACCGTGGCTGCTTTCGGTGCCCGGGCTCCCGAATGTGGCATCGACGCGGCTGAGGGCTACGGCATCTACATCACGGGCGGAACAGTGCTCGGCGTCGGCGGTACGTCGTCTACGCCATCCAGCACGACGGGCTCGCAGGCCTATGTCAACACAACGGGCACCGTGACGGCATCCACGACCATCACGCTCACGAGTGGTTCCACGACGCTGGCCACCTTCACCGTTCCCAGTGGTTATAGCAGTTCGTCGTCGCCCAACTTCGCTCCAGGTGGTGGCGGTCCTGGCGGTGGCGGCAACCCCGGCGGTGGCGGTGGTAATCCTGGCGGAGGTCCCGGCGGCGACGGAACCTATATCATGATTTCTGCGCCAGGAATGTCGTCGGGCTCAAGCTACACGCTCACGAGCGGCAGCACGTCCCAGACGGTGACAGCCCGGAAGTAAGGCGCTTCTAATCGCGCTCTGTATCTAGGGCAGCATGTGATTGCTAGTCATCCTTTGGCAAATCGTCATGTCGTATTTATATATTTCTACCCCGGACTTGAGGAAGCATCATTCCTGAGTCCGGGGGTTTGTGTGTAGAAGACCCCAATCTAGACCTACCCCCGTCTAGACCCACCCCCAACCCCTCCCTACAAAGGGAGGGGTTGGGGGTGGGTAAACGGTAGGAGCGCATAGGAGGGAGGGGAGAAGCAAGCGGAGGGTAAATGGTAGGAGCGCATAGGAGGGAGGGGCTATAAAATCTGTGGTCATCGGTGGCAACTAAGAGAACAATATCTAACCTCTGTCAGCAATCATCAACTTCTGTCATCAGTTGTTATTTTCAGTTTCGTTCCGACCAATCGTCCCGTTTTTCATACCATCAAACGAGGCGATATCGCTATGATAATGATGGTTGGCACGTGGTAGCAATATGGTTACCACGTGGTAGCAATGTAGTTGCCACGTGGTAGCAATAAGGTTGGCACGTGCCGCCCGACGAGAATCGCGTGATTTTACCCTACAAAATCGTAGACATCTATGGAAATTCAGTACGACATTCACACATAAGATAAAGTAAGTGGATACTTCGGTGAATGTAAATACGTAGTATTGCGACGATTGAAACCTTTGACAAAAGACGGAATTACGCCCACCTGGTGGTATGCTCCGGCGCCCGTAGTGATGTCGTTTCTCGAGGGTAGCAATCTCAAGGGCAAGACCGTCATTCCCTTCATGACCAATGCCGGATGGCCTGGCCACGTCATCAAGGACATGACGCAGGCCGCCGAGAAGAGTGGGGCAGTGGTGGAGCATGCCCATGAGTTCCGCTCTCCTCCGACCCTTCACGCTTCAAAGAGATGAAAACCTCGGAGGCTGAGCTCGACAAGTGGATTGTCTCCCTGCAATAGGCATCGTCTGGGACAATGAGCCTAAGATTCTATACAAAATAAAGAGGGTGTATCATAATCGCTGATGATACACCCTCTTGCTGTGTGGGGCATTGCCCCGCTGATTATACATTCGGTAGATTATCTCACGATAAACTTCTTGGTCTCGTTTCCTTGCTTCATGATGTAGAGTCCGGGCGTGAGGTGCATGTCGGCCTTGTTGCCGCTGAACACGAGCATGCCGTTCTGACTGTATACGTTCACGATACCATTGCCCATGGAGAGCTTATTCTCCTTGATACCGGTTGCTTCGCTGGCGTCGCGACCTGGCATCCACATGCATGAGAGCGACAGACGGTTCTGGATTCCCGAGAGGCGGGTTGCCAAGCCCGTGTTGATGTCTACTTCATAAAGAGCCGTGTCATACTTGCCGTTGGTTCTCCATTCCTTGTCTGACAGTGGTCCGTAGGAACCCCAATCGTTGTAGCCCATGCCGTTGTTTACGAATCCATTCCAGTACATCTTACCTGTTGTGTAATCGAAGCAGGCAGCCTGACGCTTGAACTGGGACTGTACACCGCTGAAGTCGTACTTGTTCACTCGCACGGTCTCGCCATCCTCGTCGGTCTCTGTCTTGGTGAGGATGATTCCCGTCTCACGGTCAAACTCAACCAAGTATCCGCTTGAAGTCATGGAGAAGATGCGTCCTTCGGGAGAGCAGGCGAGCGTGACGAAGTTGTCGTAGTAGAGGCCCGGGGTGATCTGCGTAATCGTCATTGTGTTGAGGTCGATTGTTCCGAGCGCATAGCCTGCGTCTGCCGTGTCGCCTTCCTCCTGCGGGTTGATGGAGTCCTCAGGCACGGGGAGGGCAACGCCAGTGAGATAGAACAGGCCATAGACCTTGCCGTCGACGGGGTTGTAGCTCATGCCGCGCGACTCCAGATTGGCAGATTGCTGATAGGTTTCCTCACGCAGTTTGGTAGCTGTGGAAGCCTTCCACCATCTCACCTTGAATTCCCACTCGTTGGGGTCATCGTCGCTCTGGCGTGAATATACCGTCACGAGGGTGTCGTTCACATACACCGAGCCTGAGTTGCCATACATGAGGTTGTCGTCGAGCAGCACTTCTGCTGTCACGGTGTCGGCGGTCAGCTTGAGTTGCCAGATGCCTTGGTCAACCTTGAAGATTCCCTTTCCTGCCTCTTCGTCCCAGCCAAGATATTCGCTTTTGCTGGTTGTACCGTCGTCGTAGCGGGCATTGGCCTTCAGGCCTCTGAACTCTAACTCTTGAGCGGAAGTGGTGACAGGGGCGCAGATCATCGCGCCAAGAACAAGTAGGTTGAAAATAGTCTTTTTCATTTTTTGTTTTCTTTATTTGTTATTTCTTGATAAATTTCTTTCCATTACGGATATACACGCCTTTCGACAGACTGCCCTTCTCGACGCGGCGGCCACCGAGGTCGTAGATCTCACCGCCATCCTTATCTTTTCCTTGGGTCGAAGAGATGCCGGTATAAACCGTACCGTCGTCAGAGAGCAGGTAGAGTACTTCGGCATCCTGACTGACGATGTAGCCGTGGAGAGCATCTATATGTTCATCGGCCAACGGGCGGGTGAAGGCTCCCATACCAGCATCGAGCAGAAGCATGTCGGAGCTGGCCGGAATGCTGTCGAAGGTGGCATAGAAAGTGTTGTCGCCTACGATCTGATGGAGCGGCTCGGCAGCCGTAATCAGAATGTTGTAGAGAACGGTGTCGATGACAGCCTCTTCCTCGCAGAGGAGCAGATAGGGATAGCCAGCCTCAAGTGCGGTTGTGCCGCTGATGGTAAGCTGTTCGCCATCGATACCCGTGACCTTGTAAGCTTTTGGATTCTTGAGCAGGGCCAGGCTGTCCAGTGCAAACGGCAGTGAGATGGTGTTCCATCCTTTTTCGGTCGATAGGCGGAGAACCAGTGCGGGATAGGTTGCCTCGGCAAGTTCTGAATTGCCAGCCTCGCTGACGACGGGCGCATTGATGAAGGCCACCGTGTCGATGTCGGTGGTCAGCGTGCCACCATCGTAGTCGAAGCGGATCTGGAACGTGATGCTGTCGGCCGTCTCGTCTGAGCGATAGACAAATGCAAACTGCTGTTCGCTGTCAGCCGCAAGAGCAGTGCTGTCGAGCGTCTGCGCCTCTTCGCCATTCACGAGCAGTGTGGCGCTCACCATCTCGTCGCGGCCATTGAGCTCGTGCAGGCTGGCCGCAATGCTGGTCTCCACGTATTGATAAACGTTCTCGGGCATGGACGTTGAGCTGATGGCCACGTCGTGAGCCTTCGCGGCATAGCGGAAGCCGTAGAAGTTGTCGATGTAGCTGTAGGCACCGCTGAAGCGCAGGAAGTAGAAGCCGTCGGCCGGAGCTGTGAATTCGAGGTTGACCAGGGTGTAGTTGTCGGCGTACTGATAGATGGAATCCGTCGTCCATGTCTGCTGTTCGTCGGTAGAGTATTCCACGGTCATGTGCTCGTCCGACCACGGGAGCAGTGCCTGGAAGATGAGCTTGTCGCCTTTCTTGGCTTTCAGTCTGGGCGTTACCAGATAGGTTGTGTCGGAAGAAGTGGCGAAGGCCATTGCTGTTCCGTTGCCATAATAGGGACTCTCGACAGTGAAGCCGTGGTTGGTCCACAGATCGGAGATGCCGTTCTCGAAGTCCTCGCTCCACAAGGAGGCGTCGCGGGTCTCTCCGCCAAGCTTCAGGTTGATGGCTTTCAGGCCCTCGTTGGTCGGGACCACAGAGAGCGTGGCGCTCTTCATGCCGAATGGCTCGCCTACAGGCATCGTGACCGTGAAGGTCTTTGTCTCGTCCTGAGCTACGGAGAGCAGAGAGTCGGAGACGGCAAACTGAGTAGTGTCGCTCACGGCAATTCTCACGTTGAGCGTACCAGTTCCGGCGTTGCTCACCTCGAAAGTGCGGGCTATAGGCTCCTTGGTGGTGCCAAAGCCGATGCTGTCGTTGTCATTGACGGCTTCACCTTCCATAGTAAGGCGCATCTTCGGGGCATTGTCGTCGATGTGGAATCCGTTGATGATCTCCAGGTTGGCGTAGCTACCATCGAACCGAAGCATAGTCTTTCCTGCCTCCATACCGCTCACGACCAGTGTCTTCATGGTCTCGGCCTTCATCTCTTCGGCAAAGTCGCTGACGAGTGTCCAGCTTTCACCTTGGTCAGAAGAGGCATACAGGCGTAGGAAGCCGGTTTCGTATTCCTTGCTGGCGCGCAGGGCCAGGATGTCGCCCTCGTTGATGACGAGTTGAGGCGAGGTCAATGTGCGGGACTCCTGTTCGCCATAGCCGGCGTAGGCCTTACCTTCGCCCAGCGTCCATCCGTTGTTGACCCATCCGCGTGGCAGGGAGTCGGTAGAGAATCTCACCGTCATGGCCTCCTTGTCGATGACGAAGCCTTCCACGGCGAATCTCACGGTGTCCTGACCGTTGGCCGTGATCTCAACCGTATCTCTGTACATGCCCTTCACTGCAGCACTCATCGTCACGGTCATCGTGCCTTCAGCCTTAGCGTCGATCGTCTCGGGGATGCTGACCGTGAAAGCATCTGTGCCCACCGTTGCCTTCAGTCCTTCTAGCATTCGTGCTCCCTTGTTGCGGATGACGAATGATACGGTAGAGTCTTGCTCAGTCATGCCGAAGTCGGTATCCGAAATGGCGGCCTCCATGATGGCTTCCTGGGGCAGTGAGAATCCGTAGATATCGTCAAGATAGATGTATTTGAGGCTGAACATGATGTAGCGGGCAGTTGCCGGCACACCGTCAACGAGCGCGTCGTGCCAGGCCTCGTCGGTAGCGTCGGCGGCAAAGTTGTCGCCAACCTGTGTCCAGGAAGCGCCGTCGGCGGAGTAGTAGAGATTGAGAGTGGGCTTTTGATAGCTCGCAGTGATGCCGCTCTTGTAGCGGAAGTAGAGCTGTTCGCCCTCAGCGACGCTGATGCACGGAGAGGTGAGTTCGGCGGCATACCAGTAGGCAGCTTTCAGAGCGCCGTCTTCAATGGCGGCATAATCGTTGTTGTTCAGCGTCCAGCCCTCAGGGATGGAGTCGAAGTTGACATACATCTTTGCCGGGTTGCGTACGATGCCCTGCAGGTTGAGGGTCAGCGTGTCCACGCCCTCGGCCCCAATCGTGAGACTTCCGCGCTTGAGACCGTAGGCGTCGGCGGTCTGCGTCAGTTCAACGGTCGTCTCCTGACCGGCCTCCACAGCCACTTCCGAAGCCGACAGCGTGTAGCCCTCGCTGGCCGTCAGCTGTGCGTTGAGGGTGCCCACGCCCACATTGGCGATGGTCAGCGACGTCTGTGCGTCACCTTCAACGAGTCCGAAGTTGTGGGTGTAGCCCGTCTTCACTTTTTCCCCGTCCATGCTGACGGAGAGCAGTGGTGTCGTGATGGGTTCTGCGGTGGAGTAGGTGATGTCGTCGATGGCAGCCCGCGACATGTTGATGGCGATGAGCTTTCCTTCTACGCCTAAGTCAATCGTATATTCAGTCCACTCTTTGGTCAGTTCTTGGGTGAAGAGAGTACCGCTCTGCGTGTAGGTTCCGTCGGCCTCGGTCACCTCCCAGATGTTCAGCGTGCCCTTCGTGCTGGAGCTTGACGAGGTTTTTCGGGCCCAGAATTTCAGTTCGCCTGCCAGTTGGGTGGGAATCACCACGAAGGCGCTGTTCTTGGAGCCATAGGATGCCTCAAGCGATTTGCTGCCGGAGTGGGCGGTTGACCACAGACCATAATTTCCCCAGCCCTTGCTCGAGTAGATATTTCCACCCACGACTTTCCAGCCGTTGGAGAGGCCTGTTCCATTGCTCATCGATCCCACCGGGTTGCCGTTATCGTCGACAACGGTGACATTCTCGAAGTCTTCGGTGAAGGTAGCCGCCTGGGTCCACAGAGCCAGCATGCTAGCCATAAGAATTAGTAGTATTCTCCTCATAACGCGAATTTAATATTGTAGAAAAACTTGGGTTCATTGACCGAACGGTGATTGCTGCCATTCAAATCCGTTGGTAAAGATAAAAAAAGCCTTTCAAAGAGGCAAATTTTTGTTTTCCACGAGCGACAATTTGCCGAAATCGTATAAAATGCGTCGATATTTGTCGCAAATGCTGTATATTTAAAATCATTTTGTTAACTTTGCGGAAAATAGACATACAGTAAAGAAACCCTCCTAATGACTCGATATAAGACTATCCTTCTGGCTCTTTTCTTCTTTTT
>Ga0256404_1005137_pt1 | contig 23653 bp, 20 predicted proteins | sample RumenRJG_01DNA_FD_185990 | JGI IMG/M metagenome (GOLD analysis project Ga0256404, IMG submission 185990) | Bovine rumen microbial communities from Lethbridge, Alberta, Canada - RJG_01 | ecosystem: Host-associated > Mammals > Digestive system > Stomach > Rumen | place: Canada: Alberta | collected... | reverse complement strand
AAAAGAAAAAGGAGTTACGATTTCTCGTAACTCCTTGATTTTAAGGCGCTTCAGGATGGGCTTGAACCAACGACCCCCTGATTAACAGTCAGGTGCTCTAACCAACTGAGCTACTGAAGCAGGTTTTATACTTGTAAGAGCGCTGCTATTTTTGTTTAGCGGGTGCAAAGGTACGGTAAAAATCTGAATCGTGCAAATTTTTTGGCGAAAAATTTTATAGATTGCGTTATTTTTTGTACTTTTGCCCCCAAATATAAGGAAAAAGATGATGAAAAGATACTTGATAATGTTGTTCGGCGCCTGTCTGATGGCACTGCCGACGAATGCCCAGGAGGTGAAGAATCACAACCTTGAGGTGGCGAAGAACTTGGAGATATTCAATGCGCTGTACAGGCATCTGGATATGATGTATGTCGATACGCTGGATGCCAACAAGGTGGTGACGGCAGGTATTGACGCCATGCTGGAGTCGCTGGATCCGTATACGGAGTACTATCCCGAGGAGCGTCAGAAGGAGTTAAAGCAGATGCTGACGGGCAAGTATGCAGGTATCGGAGCGCTGATTCGCTACCACCAGAAGCTGAAGCGGTGCGTCATTGAAGAACCCTACGAGGGAATGCCGTCAGCAGAGGTGGGTCTGAAGAAGGGCGACATCATCCTGCAGATAGACGATACGGTGATGACAGATAAGGACACGCGCTACGTGAGCAGTCATCTGCGTGGCGAGGCCGGCACAACGTTCGTGCTGAAGATTCAGCGTCCGTCGACGGGCAAGAAGATGACGTTTAAGATTACCCGTCAGAACATCAAGATGCCAGAGATTACGTGGTATGGCATGTTGGACAACGGCATCGGATATATCAGCCTGAACACCTTCACGGGCGAGCCCGCAAAACCTATGCGTCTGGCATTCCTCGACCTGAAGAAGCAGGGTGCGCAGAAGCTTATTCTCGACCTGCGCGGCAATGGCGGCGGTTCGCTGTCGGAGTGCGTCGACATTATGAGCATGTGGGTGCCGAAGGGTCAGCAGATTGTAGAAACGAAAGGCAAGCTGAAGCGTGCGAATAGCGAATACAAGACCCGTCTGGAGCCTATCGACACGGTGATGCCCATCGTGGTGCTGGTGAATCGCGAGACGGCATCGGCCTCGGAGATTACCAGTGGTGCCTTACAGGACTTGAAGCGCGCCATAATAATAGGTACGCGCACCTACGGGAAGGGCTTGGTGCAGATTCCCAACGTCGACCTGCCGTATAATGCGAACCTAAAGCTGACCACGTCGCGCTACTATCTGCCCAGTGGTCGCGGCATCGATATGAAGGAAGGTCTAAAGCCTGACATCGAGGTGAAGCCCGACACGCTGGCCAATATCACACTCTATCTGGACCGTCTGGACTCGACGGAGGTGATGTTCGACTACGTGACGGAGTATATTGCCAAGCATCCCACCATTGCTGCCGCCAAGGACTTCCACCTGACGGATGCCGACTACGACGACTTCAAGCAGCGCGTCATCAAGGGTGGATTCACCTACGACCAGCTGAGCAAGAAGCAGATGGACGAACTGGAGAAGGCCATGAAGTTTGAGGGCTATATGGACGATGCGAAGGCTGAATTCGAGGCTTTGAAGGCAAAGATAGACCACCACGACGTAGCCCGCGACCTGGACAAGAACCGTCAGGAGATTATGCAGATGATAGAGCAGGACATCGTGTCGGCCTACTACTATCAGGGCGGCGAGCTGCAAGTCGGCCTGCGCAACGACAAGGCCTTAAAAGAAGCCGCACGTATTCTGAACACTGAGGGTGAATACGCACGGATACTGAACGTTGAACGTTAAACATTGAACGTTCAACGACAATAGTCTGGCACTAACACCGAAAGTTCAAACGTCGTTCAATGTTCAACGTTCAATGTTCAATGTAAGATTTTCATCAGCTCCTTCATACCTTCGGAGGCGCCCTTCTGGATTTGTGTCACGTTGCCACCTGCACTGATGGGGTTGGGGTCGATGAGATAGACGGGAACGCCCGGACGCACGTAATGGATGAGTCCTGCGGCAGGATAGACGTTGAGCGACGTGCCGATGATGATGAAGATATCAGCCGTCTGAGCCTCCTCGGCAGCAGCAGAAATCATGGGAACAGCCTCGCCGAAGAATACGATGAACGGACGCAGCAGCGAGCCGTCGCCAGCCTTCGTGCCAGGAGTGACCTCGCAGTTGTCGGGCGTCAGCAGTTGCTGATAGCGCGGGTCGTCAGGATCGTTGCTGGAACATACCTTCATCAGTTCGCCATGCAGATGGATGACCTTCGAGGAACCAGCCTGCTCGTGCAGGTTATCGACATTCTGCGTCACCACCGTCACGTCGTAGTTCTTTTCCAGTTCAGCCACCAGTTTGTGCCCTTCGTTAGGCTTCACACCCCAGCATTTCTTGCGGAGCATGTTGTAGAAATTAGTCACCAGCGTGGGGTCGTTGAGCCATCCCTCGTGGGTAGCCACCTGCTGAACGGGATACTCCTCCCACAATCCGTCAGCATCGCGGAAAGTTTTCAATCCACTCTCCACAGACATGCCTGCACCAGTCAAAATTACTATCTTTTTCATACGCCAAAGTATTAAGAATGCACAAAATTAGTAATTTTTCTCGAATAATCGCATATAATTCACGAAATATTTGTAACTTTGCAGCCGTTTTTCAAGATTACACATTATTAATATAGAGAAAAGACATGGATAAAGTAAGTTATGCTTTGGGTCTCGGCATCGGTCAGCAGCTGGCACAGATGGGAGCCTCGGAACTGAATATTGACGATTTTGCACAGGCCATCAAGGACGTGATTGCCGGTAACGAACTGAAGGTAAAGCACCAGGATGCCCAGAAGATTGTGCAGGAGTTCTTTGCCGCCCAGGAGCAGAAAATCAACCAGCAGCGTCAGGAAGCCGGTAAGGCACACAAGGAGGCTGGTGAGAAATATCTGGCTGAGAATGCCAAGAAGGACGGCGTCATCACCCTGCCCTCAGGTCTGCAGTATCAGGTGCTGAAGGAAGGCAACGGCAAGAAGCCCTCTGCCAAGGACAGCGTGAAGTGCCACTATGAGGGTTTCCTCATCGACGGTACCGTATTCGACTCCAGCGTACAGCGTGGTGAGCCTGCCGTATTCGGACTGCAACAGGTCATTGCCGGATGGACGGAAGGTCTGCAGCTGATGCAGGAGGGCGCGAAGTATCGTTTCTTCATCCCCTATCGTCTGGCTTACGGCGAGGGTGGTGCAGGTGCAAGCATTCCTCCCTTCGCAGCACTCATATTTGATGTTGAATTGATTGAAGTAATGTAATTTTATATTAAAAAAACAATGAAAAAGTTTACTTTTGCTGCACTCGCAGCAGTTTCTGCCGTCATGATGTATGCATGCGGCAATGGCACTCCGAAGGCAAACCTGAAGAGTGATGTAGACACCGTTAGCTATGCTATCGGTATGGCTCAGACTCAGGGTCTGAAGGATTATCTCGTTGGTCGTCTGGGTGTTGACACCGCTTACATGGACGATTTCATCAAGGGTCTGAACGAAGGCGCTAACGCTGGTGACGACAAGAAGAAGGCCGCTTACTATGCTGGTATCCAGATTGGTCAGCAGATCAGCAACCAGATGGTGAAGGGTATCAACCACGAGCTGTTTGGTGACGACTCTACCAAGACTATTTCTTTGAAGAACTTCATGGCTGGTTTCGTTGCTGGTACTACTGGCAAGGGTGGTCTGATGACAGTTGACTCTGCTGCTCAGGTAGCTCAGGAGATGATGCGTGCCATCAAGGCTAAGAACCTTGAAAAGGAGTTCGGTGGTAACAAGGCAGACGGTGAGAAGTTCCTTGCTGAGAATGCCAAGAAGGAAGGCGTGAAGGTTCTCCCCAGCGGTGTTCAGTATAAGGTCATCAAGGAGGGTACCGGTGCTATGCCTAAGGATACTTCTCTGGTGAAGGTTCACTACGAGGGTAAGACCATTGATGGTAAGGTGTTCGACAGCTCTTACAAGCGTAACGAGCCCGCTGACTTCCGTGCTAACCAGGTGATTAAGGGTTGGACCGACGCACTGGTTCACATGCCCGCAGGATCTATCTGGGAGGTTTACATTCCTCAGGATCTGGCTTATGGCGAGCGTCAGCAGGGTACTGACATCAAGCCTTTCTCTACGCTGATCTTCAAGATTGAACTGATCGAAGTAGACGGTAAAAAGTAAGTAAATGCAGGAAACAAGACAAAACAAAATAGCGCGTCTGCTTCAGAAGGAACTAAGTGTTATCTTCCAGGAGCAGACGCGCTCCTTACATGGAGTGATGGTCAGCGTGACGAGGGTCAAGATTAGTCCTGACCTCAGCATCTGCACGGCCTATCTCAGCATCTTCCCTTCCGAGAAGAGCGAAGAGCTGATTAAGAATATCACGAAGAACGAAAAACAGATCCGATACGAGCTGGGCACCCGCGTGCGTTACCAGCTACGTATCATCCCTGAACTGCGTTTCTTCATTGACGACTCGCTGGATTACATCGAGCGCATCGACGAATTACTTAAGAAGTGAATTTTCCGTTTTATATCGCACGGCGTTACCTCTTTTCGAAGAAGTCGACACACGCCATCAATGTCATCAGTGCCATCTCTGTCGTAGGGGTGGCAGTGGCAACGATGGCCCTGGTGGTAACGCTGAGCGTGTTCAACGGTTTTCACGACATGGTGGCCTCATTCTTTACCCAGATGGACCCTCAGCTGAAGGTGACACCTGCGAAAGGAAAGACAGCCCCTGCCGATGACCCTATCCTGACGAAGATTCGCCAGTTGCCGCAAGTAGAGGTCGCTACAGAGTGTCTGGAAGACCAGGCGCTGGCCGTCTATGGCGACCGTCAGCTGATGGTAAAGGTGAAGGGTGTGGAGGATAATTTCGACAGCCTCACGCATATCCGTGAAATTCTCGAGGGCGACGGCACCTATGAACTCCATGCTGCCGACATGAACTACGGCATCCCTGGTTTGGGTGTCGCTTATCTGTTGGGCATGGGTTATACGTACGACAAGCCTTTGAAGATTTACGCTCCCAAACGTGAGGGCCAGCTCGATATGACGAATCCAATGGAGGGTTTTGTCGAAGATGAACTCTATTCGCCCGGTGTCGTTTTTGCCATGAAACAAGGCAAGTACGACAAGAACTACATCCTTACTTCCATCTATTTCACACGCAATCTGTTTGCGCAGGACGGCATGTTGTCGTCACTGGAGCTGCGCCTGAAGGCTGGCAGCGATTTCGACCAGATAAAGAGCGAGATACAACAGTTGGCAGGCGACAAATACTATGTCCGCGACCGCTATGAACAGCAGGAGGACACCTTCCGCATCATGAAGATTGAGAAGCTTATTGCCTACATCTTCCTGACGTTTATCCTCATGATAGCCTGCTTTAATATCATCGGTTCGCTATCGATGCTCATCATCGACAAGCGTGACGACGTGGTGACATTGCGCAACCTGGGTGCATCGGACCATCAGATTACACACATCTTCCTGTTCGAAGGACGCATGATTAGTGCCATTGGCGCTGTGATTGGCATTGCTATCGGACTGTTGCTGTGTTGGTTGCAGCAACAATATGGTATCGTGCGGCTGGGCTCGTCTGAGGGTTCTTTCGTCGTCGATGCCTACCCCGTCAGCGTTCATCCTACGGACATCATCCTGATTTTTGTCACCGTCGTTGCCGTAGGATTCCTCAGCGTATGGTATCCCGTACGCTATTTTGCAAAACGCCTGCTTAATCCGAAAGATTAAGAAGCATTTCCGCCTGCATTCCTACAGCGACTGCATATCATTCAACTTCTTGTAATAGCCATCGATAGAAAGCAGTTCTTCATGGCTGCCTCGTTCGACGATCTGACCTTCGTGCAACACACAGATCTCGTCAGCATTCTTGATGGTCGACAGACGGTGGGCAATAGCTACCGTCGTACGTGTCTTCATCAGGCGTTCAAGGGCATCCTGCACCAGTCGTTCGCTCTCAGTATCGAGGGCTGAGGTAGCCTCATCGAGAATCAAAATGGGTGGATTCTTCAGAATGGCACGGGCAATCGACACACGCTGACGCTGACCACCAGAGAGACGGCCTCCACGATCGCCGATATTGGTGTCGAACTGATGTTCGCTCTGCATGATGAAATCGTAGGCATTGGCTATCTTGGCGGCTTCGGCAATCTGTTCGTCAGTGGCGTTGTCGACACCAAACGAGATATTATTGCGGAAGGAGTCGTTAAACAAGATGGCCTCCTGATTGACGTTACCAATCAACTGGCGCAGGTCAAAGATGCCCAAGTCCTTCACGTTGATGCCGTCAATGAGCACCTCACCTTCCTGTACATCGTAGTAACGCGGAATGAGGTCCACCAGCGTTGACTTTCCACTACCCGACTGTCCCACAATAGCAATGGTCTTGCCCTTAGGGATGATGAGGTTGATGTCCTTCAGAATCCACTGTTCAGCATAGCGGAACGACACATGACGGAACTCTATCTGATGTTCGAAACTCTTCAATTGCTTTGGCTGTGCGGGTTCCTTAATGGTATTCTCTGCCAACAGTATCTTGTCAATACGTTCCATCGAGGCCAAACCCTTGGGAATGTTATAGCCCACCTTCGACACCTCCTTCAACGGGTTGATGATGCTGTATAGGATGACCATATAATAGATAAAGGTAGGACCCGACAGCGTCTGGTTGTTCAACACCAGCACACCACCAAACCACAGCACAATGACAATCATACAGGTTCCAAGGAACTCACTCAGCGGATGTCCGATATTCTGTCGGATATTCACTCGCATGATATTGCTTCGATAGGTTGTATTGATATTATTGAACTTATCGCGCATTTTCTCTTCTGCACAGAATGCCTTGATGATACGGAGTCCGCCTAAGGTCTCATCTACCACACTCATCGTGTCACTCCACAATGCCTGTGCCTTGATACTCTGTGCCTTCAACTTACGACCAATCCACCCCATGAACCAACCAATCATCGGGATGATAATCACGGAGAAAAGCGTCAGTTGCCAAGAAATGATAATCAAGGTAGTGAAATACGAGAGAATCAAAATGGGATTCTTGAACATCAAGTCAAGGGATGACATGATGCTGGTCTCCACCTCCTGCACATCGCCTGTCATACGTGCAATGATATCACCCTTGCGTTCTTCGGTGAAGAAACCCAAAGGCAGGCGTACTATCTTGTTGTATAGCTGATTGCGCATGTCACGCACCACACCAGTACGGATAGGTACCACGCTCGAAGAGGCCAGAAAATAGGTTGCTGTCTTCAGGAGGGTGGCAATAATCAGGAAAAGACCAATGAAAAGCAGTGTGGTGGTAGAACCCACCTCGCTGATATACTGATTGATGTAGTAATAGATGTTATTGATGGCGACATCCTTAAAACTGCCGTCACTCCAACTCATCAGTTCGTCAGCTGTCACTGCATCACCTGTCTTGAACAGAATCTGTAAGATAGGTATGAGTGCTGCAAATGAGAAGATATTGAGCAGAGCCGACAGAATATTGAACACTATCGACAGCACGACAAATTTCTTATAAGGCATCACAAAGCGCCTCAACACTTGCATAAAATCTTTCATACCTCTTCTCCGAATAAGGTTGCACTTGTACTATTGACTATTTTCACACGTACCGTCTCCCCAATATGATGACTTCCCTTGTCGAAGACCACCATCTTGTTTTGTTCTGTACGTCCACAGAGTTGGCTTCGGCTACGCTTCGAGAAGCCTTCTACCAAGACATCAAACTCCTTACCCTCGTCCTTCTTGTTTTGCTGGGCGGAGATTTCTGTCTGCAGTGCGATGAGTTCGTTCAGCCTGCGAATCTTCTCTTCTTCAGGCACGTCGTCAGGCAGATGTTTCGAGGCGTAGGTTCCTGGACGCTCAGAATATTTGAACATAAAGGCCGAGTCATATCCCACCTCACGCATTAACGAGAGTGACAACTGGTGGTCCTCTTCCGTCTCAGAATGGTAGCCCACAAAGATATCCGTAGAGAGTCCGCAGTCAGGAATAATCCTGCGGATAGCTTCCACACGACCCATATACCATTCACGGGTGTATTTGCGATTCATCAGTTTCAAGATTCTGTCAGAACCGCTCTGTACTGGCAGGTGGATATGTTTGCAGACGTTAGGCATCTCGGCAATGACGCGCAACGTCTCGTCGCTCATGTCCTTCGGATGACTCGTAGTAAATCGGACGCGCATCTCTGGAGCCTCCTCAGCAACAAGTCTCAATAGTTCAGGAAAGAGTATTCTCTCACCTCTCACCTCTAACCTCTCACCACTATAGCTGTTCACGTTCTGCCCCAACAGCGTCACCTCCTTAAAACCACGATCCCTCAGGTCTCTCACCTCACGAAGGATACTATCCACATCGCGACTGCGCTCACGACCTCTAGTATAAGGAACAATGCAATAATGACAAAAATTGTTGCAGCCTCGCATAATGCTGACAAAACCACCAATCTTGGCACCATGCAAGCGCTGGGGAACAATGTCGCGATAGGTCTCACTCGTGCTAAGTTCAATATTAATGGCTTTATGGCCCGTCTCGACCTGTGCTATCAGGTCGGGCAGCGACAGATAGGCATCAGGACCTGCTACCAAGTCAGCATGGTGGTTCTGTAACAGGTCGTCCTTCACACGCTCTGCCATACAGCCCAACACACCGATTATCAATGGACGCTTACGCTTGATGGCATCCAAAGCATCCAAACGGTGATAAATCTTCTGTTCGGCATTGTCGCGTACAGAACAGGTGTTCAGAAAGACAGCATCAGCCTCATCCAACGACTCTGTTGCCTCATAACCTGCCATCTGCATCACAGAGGCAACCACCTCTGAGTCAGCAACGTTCATCTGACAACCGTATGTCTCAATATATAGTTTCTTCATATTTTTTCTTTTACGGCTGCAAAGTTACGAAAAAAAGTCGTAACTTTGCACCCAATAACAAAATAATAACACATGGACTTAATCAAAAACAAAGAATTCGGCGGTGAGCGTCCCCTTTTTGCCACCCACGACCTGCGATTAGAGAATGTCACCATTACAGATGGTGAAAGTGGTATCAAACAATGCCAAAATATGGAGGCCAGCGAGTGCCGGTTCTATGGCAAGTATCCTTGGTGGCACGTCGATGGTGCCCTCATTGAGGATTGCTATTTCGCTGTGGGCTCGCGTTCGGCTATCTGGTACACCAACGACCTCGTGATGCGCCGCTGTCGTATCGACGGCCCTAAATTCTTCCGTGAGATGAATAACGTTGAACTGGAGGATGTCAATATCACTGATGCCGACGAAACATTCTGGAAGGTCAATGGTCTGCGACTGAAGAATGTGACCTTGCATGGAGGTACATATCCATTTATGTTCTGTGAAAACATCTATGTCGACGGACTCAACAGCGATTCCAAATACGTGTTCCAATATTGCAAGAATGTCGAGGTGCACAACGCCAGAATCCTGACGAAGGACTCTTTCTGGGAGTGCGAGAACGTCACGGTCTACGACTCAGATTTAGACGGCGAATATCTCGCTTGGCACTCGAAGAACGTCCGTCTAGTTAATTGTCATCTGACGGGCGAGCAGTTACTGTGTTACACCCAAAACCTCGTGCTCGAAAACTGCACCTTCGACAAGGCCTGCGACCGTGTGTTCGAGTATTCTACCGTTGAGGCCGACATCCGCGGACATATCGAAAACATCAAGAATCCCACCAGCGGACATATCATTGCTGACAGCATCGGTTCCATCACCATCGACGAACACGTCCGCCAACCGAACAATTGTGTGATTGAAATAAGAAAATGAAATATAATTTCGACGAAATCATAGACCGCAGAAACACAGGCTGCGTCAAGTGGGACGAAAGTCCTTCGCCCGACGTTATTCCCCTGTGGGTGGCTGACATGGACTTCGCGGTGGCCCCTGCTATTCAGGAGGCCATCCTGCGTCGAGCCCAGCATCCCGTCTTTGGCTATACCTACGTACAAGACGACTATTATGATGCTGTCATCTCGTGGTTCCAGCGTCGTCACCATTGGACCATCCAGCGCGAATGGATACAATATACCATTGGCGTCGTACCAGCAATGTCTGTTGCCATCAAGGCGTTGACAATGCCTGGCGAAAAGGTGCTCATCCTATCCCCCGACTACAACTGCTTTTTCTCCTCCGTTAAAAACAACGGCTGCGAAGTCCTCGAAAGTGTACTGCGATTCTGTCACAGCAATAACCGCTTCGAGGTCGACTGGCCATCCTTCGAGGCTTGCTGTGCCGACGAGAAAACGACCGTTTTCCTCCTGTGCAACCCCCACAACCCCACAGGTCGTGTCTGGACGCGTGAAGAACTGCAACGGATGGCTGATATCTGCCACAAACACCACGTCCGCATCGTCTCCGACGAGATTCACTGCGAACTGGTGATGCCGGGCTATACGTTCTGCCCTATGGGAACCGTCGACCCTGACGCCATCACCCTCAACTCACCTTCGAAATCGTTCAACATCGCAGGACTGATGATGGCAAACATCATCTGTCGGGATGCCGAAACCCGTCGTCGCCTGGATCGTGCCATCAATATTAATGAGGTGTGCGACGTCAATCCCTTTGCCCCCGAGGCTGTCAAGGCGGCTTACAACGAGAGCGAGGACTGGATTGACGCCCTCAACGTCTACATCCACGACAACTACAGAGCGCTCTGCGATTTCGTCGCAAAGAATATCCCTCTTTGGCGCGTCATGCCCCTCGAAGGCACCTACCTTGTTTGGGTCGACGTCTCCAGTGTGTGTTGCGACTCAGTCGCAACATACTGCGAAACCATCCTCCGCGAGGCCCGCGTCTGGCTGAATCCAGGCACCATGTACGGCCCGCAGTCTGGCGAAGGCTACCTCCGCATCAATATAGCCTGCCCCCGTTCACTATTGTTGGAAGCATTAGAAAGAATTAAAAACATAAAGAAATGAAAAACGAAGTCAATGCATGGTCAGTCACCTGGGGTGTACTCATGGCCGTTCTTTTCTCTGCAGCTGCTGCCTACCTCGGACTGAAGGTCGGACAGGTTTTCGAAGCTGCTATTCCCATTGCGATTATCGCCGTTGGTGTGTCTGCTGCTGCCAAGCGCTCAAACGCCCTCCGCGAAAACGTCATCATCCAGTCTATTGGTGCTTGTTCTGGTGCCGTCGTTGCTGGTGCCATCTTCACCTTACCTGCCATCTATATCCTGCAGGCGAAGTATCCAGAGATGAGCGCCGACTTCCTGAAGATTTTTATTGCTTCGCTACTCGGTGGTGTCTTGGGCATTTTGTTCCTCATTCCATTCCGTCGTTACTTCGTGGAAGCACCACAGGAACAATACCCCTTCCCTGAAGCCACAGCCACCACACAAGTGCTAAAGAGCGGTGCTGCAGACGGCGACGAGGAAACCACCGCTTCCGATGCGTCAGCGTCGGGCTCTTCCGCCTCCTCTCAGGCCAAGCCCCTGCTCATTGCCGGTATCGTCGGTGGTCTCTACGATTTCATCGTGGCCACTTTCGGCTGGTGGAACGAAAACGTCACCTCGCGGATGATTCCTTATGGCGACGACTTAGCCGAAAAGGCAAAATTGGTATTTAAGAACAACACTGGTGCCGCCGTCTTGGGTTTGGGTTACATCATCGGTTTCCGCTATGCTCTAATCATCACGCTGGGTTCGCTGTTCGTCTGGTGGCTCGTCGTACCAGGTATGGCATTACTGTTCTCCGACACCGTACTCAACGAATGGAATCCTGCCATCACCACAGCCGTAGGCGAGATGTCGCCAGAGCAGATCTTTACTTCCTATGGTAAATCCATCGGTATTGGTGCCATTGCGATGGCTGGTATCATCGGCATCATCAAGTCGTGGGGTGTCATCAAGAGTGCCGTAGGCTTAGCAACGAAAGCGACGGATGCTAGCGGGGAAACCGCTGGCCACGATGACCTGCCCTTCCGCTTCATTGCCATCGCTGCCGTCGTCACCATCATCGTCACCTTCCTGTTCTTCTGGTTTGGCGTCATGGACGGCAACCTGCTCTTCGCCGCTGTGGCCATCATCCTCACAGCAGTCATCGCCTTTCTCTTTACCACCGTCGCTGCCAACGCCATCGCCATCGTGGGTTCGAACCCAGTGTCTGGTATGACACTGATGACGCTCATCTTGGCCTCCGTCGTGATGGTTGCTGTCGGACTGAAAGGCACGGGCGGAATGGTCGCCGCGCTCATCATGGGTGGTGTGGTCTGTACGGCACTCTCAATGGCAGGCTCATTCATTACCGACCTGAAGATTGGTTACTGGTGTGGCACACAGCCTAGAAAACAGGAAACCTGGAAATTCCTCGGCACACTGGTCAGCGCAGCCACCGTGGGTGGTGTGATGATGCTGCTCAACGAGACCTACGGCTTCGCTTCTGGTGCCCTTGCTGCTCCACAGGCTAACGCGATGGCTGCCGTCATCGATCCCCTGATGAATGGTGTGGGTGCCCCCTGGCCACTCTATGCCCTCGGTGCTGTCATTGCCGTTGTGCTGACGCTGTGCAAAGTGCCGGCATTGGCCTTTGCGCTGGGTATGTTCATCCCCATGGAACTGAACGTCCCGTTGGTCATTGGCGGTGCTATCAGCTGGTATGTCACCACACGCTCGAAGGACGAAGCAACGAATAAGGCTCGTGGCGAAAAGGGTAACCTCCTCGCTTCCGGTTTCATTGCCGGTGGTGCTTTGATGGGTGTTGTCAGTGCGTTGTTACGCTTCGGTGGCGTCTCGTTCGACTACAGCGCATGGTGGGCCAATCCCCTCTCTGAGCTCTGTTCGCTGGTCGCTTACATCCTGCTCATCATCTACTTCATCCGAGCCACGAAGGTAGCAAAATAGTCCTTACGGACGGCTCTCGCCCTCGACATATTCTTCGAGGAACATGTGCTCCCCGTCATACACGGCATAGGTAAACTGACTAATCCAGTCACCTAAAATCATCAGCCGTGTATGGCGGGCGAGTTTGATGTCGAGTTCGATATGGCGGTGCCCGAAGATAAAATAGTCGATGTTGGGATGTTCCTCAATATACTTCTTGGCAAAGAGCACAAGGTGTTCTTTGTCTTCGCCCATATACACAGGCTCATCGCTCTCCTTATGCTTGATATAGCTATGTTTGGCCCAAGTGAGTCCGAAACTGATACCCCAACGGGGATGGAGTCCTGAGAAGAGCCACTGACAGAAACGACTGTGGAAAATGGCGCGAATCAGTTTGAACGACTTGTTCGGGTCACCCATGCCGTCGCCATGAGCCAGAAAGAACTCATGGCCATAAATCTCCGTCGTCTCTTCTTTTTTGTGCAGAATGACGCCACACTCCTTTTCCAGATATTCATAGGCCCAGATGTCGTGATTGCCTGTAAAGTAATGCACCTCGACACCCATGTCGGTCAGTTCCGACAACTTACCCAGAAACCGCGTAAAACCTTTGGGAACGACATACTTGTACTCATACCAGAAATCAAACATATCGCCCAACAGATAAATGGCGGCAGCCTTCTCCTTGATACTGTCAAGGAAACGCACCAGTCGGCGCTCCTGCATACGCTGATGCGGAATGGCCAGCGAACCCAAGTGGGCATCGGAAAGGAAATAGACGTTCTTCATCAACTTTCAATTTTCAACTTTCAACTCAGTCAAATCCAAGTTCGACGCGGGCTTCTTCGCTCATCATGCTCTGGTCCCACGCTGGTTCGAACACGAGGTTGACGGTCGCCGAGGTAATGCCCTCGACACTCTCTACCTTCGTGCGCACATCTTCCAATATAAAGTCTGCTGCCGGACAGTTCGGCGCCGTGAATGTCATATCCATCACAACGCTGCTGTCGTCCTGCACGTCAATCTTGTAAATCATCCCCAGGTCATAGATGTTGACAGGGATTTCGGGGTCGTAAACGGTTTTCAGCACGTCCACGATACGCTCCTCCAAATGGGTTTTTTCTGACTGTGTCATTTGTTTTTTTCGCTTTTGCTTGCAAAGATACGAAAAAAAATTGTATCTTTGCACGCTGAAAGATAAAAAATCAACACGATGGCCATTAAATATACCCATAAGGAAGAGCTTTGGAATGCGTGGAGCCATGCTGGAGGCATCGTCATGGGCGCTGCTTTCGGAGCCATCTTCCTATGGATGGCATTCCGAGGGGAGAATCCCTGGGCGCGTCTGGGCGTCTGTCTCTACCTCTTTGGCATGCTGGCAAGCTATGTCACCTCCACCGCCTATCACACCCTGCTCCGACGCTCGAAATGGAAGGAACGCCTGCGCCACTGGGACCATGCTGCCATCTATTGGCACATTGCCGGTTCCTACTCTCCACTGACGCTGATTGCCCTACGCTCACAAACTTTTCAATGGTCAATGTTCAATGGTCAATGGTCAATGTTCAATGGTCAATGGTCAATGTTCAATGGTCAATGTTCCATTAACTGGGGCTGGGGACTGTTCATCTTCGTATGGGCGTGTGCCATCGTCGGTACCATCATCAGCTTCATCCGTCTCAAGGAACATTCCCATATCGAGACCTTTTGCTTCGTCGGCATGGGCTTGAGCGTCCTCGTGGCCTTCAAACCACTTATCGACTCCGTATCGACCGCCGCCTTCGTATGGATTGTGGCCGAAGGCGTGTGTTATATTACCGGCGCCGTCTTCTATTCGTTCAACAAGCGCCGCTACATGCACTCCGTATTCCATTTCTTCGTGCTCGCCGGTTCGCTATGCCACATCATCGCTGTCTGGGACGTACTGATGGAATATCTCTAATGCATTTATTAATCCCAGTTTCGGTTTCTGATAATATCAAAGGCATTTATCAGTTCCATGCTCAGACGACCTGCGAAGCCACAGTCCATGCTCATTGAGCCCTTGATGATGTCATACACATCGTCTCTGCAGAAATAATAGCGTGTCTCGCCGTCAGGATTCTTCTCGAAGAAGAACTTCAGATTGCCTTTCTTGTCATACATGAACTCCTGATAATGCTCTCGGGCTGCCACATTGAACTTGCGCGTGATAAAGAACGGACGCTGAAAGGCCATCTCCGACTCTTCGTCAAAATCCAAGCGATGGTAATAGGTGATGACTTCCTTCGTTGGACCCGTGCCGCCCTCGTTATAGTTGCTGCTGAAGACGGTCTTGTTGGGCGGCAGCCCTTCGCGCTCCAGCTTGTCAAGGCCTTCCATTTCCTGCTTGGCCTCAGCATACATCTTACGGATATCAGCCACATCTTTCTTCATCTCAGGCGTTTTCTGGGCCTGAACGGTCATTGCTGCCAAGAGCAATGCAACGGTAAATAGGATATTCTTCATTGCTATGTTATTTTTACTTGTTGACGAAATGTTGTCCGTTCTCGCGGTTTCCGGCCACAAAATTAGCGAAAATTTACGAAAACAGCAAGAAGTATGGAGAAAATTACTGTTGCGCACATCATTTTAAGATGTTGCGCTGAGTGTTGCGCAGAAAATTATGTTTTTTCTTGGAGAATCGTCAATATTACTCTACCTTTGCACAGACCAACACAAAAATTTATATATTTTTAGTTGTACATAAGCCACCTGCTTGCGAAAGTCGGTGGTTTTAAAAAAAATAGCAATAGCATCATTTGGATGTTAATATATAAATTAATATGGTATAAAGATACAGACAGTATGAAAAATATATCGCAACGTGACATTGCCAAGACGCTAGGAGTGAACGTCTCCAGCGTGTCCCGGGCATTGAAAGGGCAAAAAGGTGTCAGCGAAGAGCTGAGGCAAAAGATAGCGCGTATGGCGGCTGAGAACGGCTACCAGGCTAACGTGAGAGCCAGCAGCGAACGCTACAATACAACGCGGCTCATTGGAGTCGTGGTGCCCGACGTGGCATTCAACCACAATTCCCAGATTATCAAACGCATCGAATCCGAGGCCCAGAAGGCGGGGTATCTTTGCATCATAACCGACACCGATGACCGTTATGACAATGAAGTGGAAATCGTCGACAAGCTGTTGGACTTGCAAGTGGCAGGCGTCATCGTTAGTCTGTCGCAGGAAACGACAGATTACAGTCATCTGCTGCGGGTGAAGGAGCGCAACATCCCATTGGTGTTGTTCGACCGCGCTGCGGATGTCAACGTGACGTCGGTAGTAATCAACGATGCCGACTCAGCGCGTCAGGCCACACACTACCTGATTGACGGCGGGGCACGGCGCATAGCATTCCTCGGAGGTTCGAACAAACTAAAACAGACCGTCGACCGCAAGCATGGATATCTGGAGGCGTTGCGCGAGCGCAGCATTCCCATCAGAAAGGAATTGGTGAGGTGTCACGATGCCAGTTTCAACTCCGGCCTGACAGATACACTGGAACTACTGAACCTGCCGGAGCCTCCAGACGCAATCATTGCAACCTTCGGTCCACTGGCTACGTCATCGATGGTAGCCATTAAGAGTCACAATCTTCGGATCCCTGAGGACGTGTCGGTTATCGGATATATGAGCGACTGGGTGTCGGACGTGATGAATCCAAGGATATCATACGTAAAACAGAATCCTAAGGAGATTGGTACGAAGGCATTCCGTCTGCTGTTAGACCAGATAAACGGAGACGACCGCGTGAGACGTATGGTCGTGAAGACTCGTCTGGAGATTCGCGAGAGCACAAGGAATACATAATTACTATATATAACTTGAAGGAATTTAACTAACACAAAGACGATGACAAAACGTATAATACTCATCCTGACTTTTATCACAATTCATTTCTCATTGCTCACAACGTCCGCCCAGCCCGATCCCGACGAACGGCGACTGACCATACGCGGACAACTGCTCGACGCCGACCTGAAGGAGCCGATGATGCAAGCTACCGTCCAGCTGTTCACCGCTTCCGACAGTACCTTCGTCGGAGGAACGGTGACCAACGAACGCGGTAACTTCTACGTTCTCGCGCCACGCCCCGACACCTACCGGCTGCGCATCTCGTCGCTGGGATACCAGACCATTGAGCGCGAGATCACGCTGCGACGCAACGAGAACCAAGACCTCGGAAACCTGCTGATGGAGTCGGAGAGCATTCTGCTCCAAGAGGCCGTCGTCACAGGCCGTGCCGCACAAGTCATCGTCCGCAAGGATACCATCGTCTATAATCCCGAGGCGCTCCGCACCCCGGAAGGGTCGGCCATCGAGGAACTCATCAAGCGCATACCTGGTGCCGACGTCGATGAGGACGGCAAAATAACCATCAACGGCAAGGAGGTCAAGAAGATTCTGCTCGACGGTAAGGAGTTTATGTTAGGCGACGTGGAGACAGCACTCAAGAACATCCCCGTCAGCATCATCCAGAACCTGAAGTTCTACGACCAACAGTCGGACCAGTCGCGCATTACCGGCATCGACGACGGAAACAAGGAGACCGTGCTCGACTTCTCTATCAAGAAAGGCATGAACCGCGGTTATATGACGAACCTCGACTTTGCCGGCGGTACCAAGCGGCGCTATGCCTCACGCGGCATGGCATCGAGCTTCACCGACAACACGCGCATCGTGATCCTTGGCAACTTCAACAACAAGGAAGAGAATGCCGGCTGGTGGAACCGTCGCGGACTGAACGCCCGCAAGATGCTCGGCACCAACCTCAACTACGACGACGGCAAGAAGCTGAAGGTCGATGCGAACGTGCGCTGGAACCACCGCGGCGGCGACAACCAGACCGAGAATGCCAGCGAGACGTTCTATAGTGAGACGTCGCGGAACTTCTCGAACACAAAGACGTCGAACTTCACCCGCAGCAACAACTGGCGGGGCAACATCCGCGTCGAGTGGAAACCCGACACACTGACCAACATCCTGCTGCGTGCCAATGGCAGCTACGGCACCAACGACGCCACCAACGTGTCGCTCGCAGCAACCTTCGACGACGACCCGTACAAATACAGCAGCAATCCTCTGGCCGACGTGGATGAAATGGGATTAACCCCCGACCCCACCAATCCGCTGATACCATACATCATCAACCGCAACGAGAACACCAGCCTGACCTATGGCGAAAACAAGAACGCCTGGGCCATGCTGCAGCTATATCGCCGTTTGAACCCGCGTGGCCGCAACATCGTCTTACGACTGGAAGCCAACGGCGGCAACAGCGAAAACCAAAATGCCAGCGACAATGCCGTCCACCTCTTCCGCATCAAGAATCAGGCCGGCCTCGACTCCACCTACTACACCGCCCGCTACAATACGACACCCTCGGATAATAGCGGCTACGTACTGAGCGGCACCTACAGCGAACCGCTCTGGAAGGGCGCCCACCTGCAGGCCAGCTACGAACTGCGTTACAGTCAGAACAAAAGCGACCGCAAGACCTACGACTACAGCCACATGAACGCCGACCCCTTCTACGGCATCGAACCGCAATACCGCGAATGGGAACCCTGGGCCACGCCCGTCGGAGGCAATCTGGAACTGCCCGCAGCCCTCGACCGCAGTCTCAGTCGCTACTCGGAATACAAAAACTACACACATAACATCCGGCTGAACCTGCGTCATCGCGTCGAGAAATACGACTACAACATCGGTGTCCTCGTCCAACCGCAGCACTCCGACTTCATCCAGGACTACCGAGGCATCCACGTCGACACCATCCGCAACGTCATCAACCTGACGCCGACCCTCGACTTCCACTACAAGTTCAGCGAGCAGAGCAACCTCTGGTTCCACTACCGCGGCGAGACCAGCCAGCCCGAGATGACCCAGCTGCTCGACATCACCGACGACTCCAACCCGCTCTATATCACGCAGGGTAATCCGGGACTGAAGCCCTCGTTCACCAACTCGCTGAACGCATACTACAACAACTACATCGTGCGCCACAAGCGCTCCATCGTAGCCTACTTCAATTTCCGTCACACGCGCAACGCCATCTCCAACTTCGTACGCTACAATCCTGCCACGGGCGGAAGCATCTCGCGACCAGAGAACATCAACGGCAACTGGAACATCAACGGCGGATTTACCTTCAACACCGCCATCGACACCACCGCCCACTGGAACGTCGGCACCGACACCCGCATCCGCTACAACCATTACGTCAGCTACGTAGCCCAACGGCAGGCCGATGCAGAGGAAAACACCACACGCACGACGAACCTCAACCAGCGACTGACGGCCAGCTACCGCAACGACTGGCTCGAGATAGCCCTCGACGGACGAATGAACTATCAGCACTCGCGCAACGAGCTGCAGCCCACCGCCGACCTCGACACGTGGCAGTTCAACTACGGCGGACAATTCCTCGTGCGCCTGCCACTTGACTTCGAGGTCTCCATGAACCTCCACGAGCGCAGCCGACGAGGATATAACGACGCATCGATGAATACCAATGAATTGTTGTGGAACGGCCAGATCTCCAAGCTGTTCCTCAAGAACAAGTCACTCGTCGTTGCACTCAACTTCTACGACCTGCTCGGCCAGCAGTCCAACTACGAACGCTGGGTGAACGCCACCGGTCGTAGCGACACCCAGTATAATAGTGTTAATTCCTACGCCATGCTCCACGTCCGCTACCGTCTCAACATGTTCGGCGGCAAGATCGACACCGAAGGCCGTTACGACAAGAAATGGGGCAACCGCGACAATCAAAAGCGCCAAGGCCGCAGGTAATGTTGTTAGCTGAGAGCGGCCACGAACTCAAGGCGCATCGTTATCGGTTCAGTCAGTACTGATAGCTACGATGGTATCACCCCTGTCGAAGGCGGCCTTGATTTCCTTGCCACCTTTCTGCACTTTGCAGAGTGAGATGTCGCTGCCCAGTGTTTCGCGGATGCGGATTCTACCAATCTGCTTGCGTGTTTCACGACCGGCAATCTGTCCCACTACATAGACTTCAAAGTGAACATCCTCGCCCACAAACCTGCTGCCAACGTCGATGTATAGTTCCTTGGTCTTGTCTTTCTTCTCCGTGCCACGCTCAATGATGTTGGCACGTAGAGGATAAACCTCGTTGTAATACTCATAGATATTCTCTGCCAATTCGCCCAGTGCGGTGCGGATGGCCTCGTCAGCCGATTTGGCCAACGAGTATTCTGAACAACGTCCAGAGAAGGTGCTGGTGGTTAGCTCACCCGTCTGCAGGTTCTTGAAGGTAAGTGCTACCGATGTTACTGCACCATAGTACGTCTTTGTCTCCGTATATTCGCGCCCCTTGCTGTCCTTACGGTCGTAGGTCTTTACTTTGCGCGAGGCAGCTATATCGGTTAACTGACCAGTCACCAGGTATTTGGCTGTCTCGCCCTCATCGTCTGCAACAACCTGCAGTCTACGAACATGCGTCAGACCTGTCGTCACGCAATTCTTAGCCAGCGGTATGTACTCCTCATTATTAATGTCGGTCACTCTACCTTCTGCCACATCGGCAATCACACCGAGCACTTTACCCACAGTCACCTTTTTACTAGCCTCACTCTTCTGATACGTGATGTCTCCTAACTGCACTTTGTAAACAGGGTTTAGCCCATTGTCCTGCGCACTGACATTCAGACAAGCCAGGATGGCGATTAAAACGAATAGATTTTTCTTCATCATAAAAATATTATAGTTATTACTTTATAGTTTTACTGCCTGCAAAGATAAGCATTTTTTAAAAAACCAAAGCAAAAACAGATTATTTTATCTGCGTTACATCTGTAAAAAAGGTTAAATAATCCCTCCAGAGTGGGCTTTTTTGCTATATTATTACCAAATTTTTAAGAAGAATATTTTATTAGGATTCAATCAACTGACAAGTATGGGTTGTGATAGTTGTGATTACAAAATTTTTTATACTGAAAATTTTGCATTTTACTATTCATCTATTCATTTTTGAGGATAACCTTCTAATAAACAAATAATTACTTGATGAATGGTTGCTCTTAACCATTCATCCACTATTCATTTTTATCGTATATAATTCATCTTATGTTGCTTAATAAATTACTTTCTGCTTGAATTTCAATTAGTTACACACCAACAATAAATATCGTTACACTTTGTAACCATATTAGAAACAATGTGTCACGCCCTTTGTGACAAAGTGTTTCCAGTATTTTTACATGAAAGAAACACTTTTGCTTCCTTGCCAAGAACTGTTATAATCACAGCAAAATCCCCCAAATAATGAATGGTTAAAGCACTATTCACTATAACCATTCATTCTGTAAAATACTGATTATAAGTGATTTACGACGAAAAATGAATAGTGAATAGTGTTTTTGCAAATTTCAGTAGAAAAATTTTAAAGATAAATTTCGAAAACCATCCGGACGAAAAGAAACGGAAGCCGACTGACTTTTCCTATTCTCATATTTAAGTGTACAAAAAAGAGTCGCTACCTTTGTTGCTTCAACAGGCATCTTCCATCAGACCTCAGATGTCACTCCACGTGACACTACTAGTGAGGCATTTTTAATAGTCAATCACCATGATCTTCTTGGATAGATAAAGGAGCGGTTATATTCCGACAATGGTCATGGCATCCCGCCGGCTATAGCGAAGAATCTCTTCACTCCGTTTTTCTCTACCAAGCCCCAAGGCCAAGGTCTCGGTCTTCTGCTCATCCGCGACATCCTTACTTCTCATCACTGCACCTTCAATCTGCTTACAGCCCCCGAAGACCATCTCACTCGCTTTACTATCCAATTTCCCCATAAATAATAGTCAAATGATAGTGGAAAAAAAGGCGAATAGAAGGAAAAGATTAAAGTGTCTGAAGTGACAGAACAAAAGCGACATGGCATCCTTGGCGCGGTGTATCAGCCAGTTCGAGCATACCGCCTTGCTGAATCACCATTCTGCGACTTAGAGACAAGCCGATTCCGCTACCGCTTCGTTTGGTGGTGAAGAATGGTACAAAGAGTGACTGGCGATTTTCGGCAGGGATGGGAAGGCCATCGTTACCTATATACAGACTCACTTGTTTATCGTGAAGACTGTCTTCAAGGACATCTATGAGCAACTTCTGTGCATTGGCCTCGATGGCATTCTTTACTAAGTTCATCAATACCTGGCGTAACATACCTGCATCAGCACTGACTTTCAAATCAGGAGAGACGTTTACTTCCCATGCCAATTGGGGATAGGCTTTGCTGATATCGTCAATCATCGTTCGCAGAGCGACTTCGCCCATTTTCGGTTTCTCCAGTTCAGACATCTTCCGGTAGTTAACCACAAAGTTATTCATGTGTTGAGAAGTATCAAAGATGGCACGTATGCCATCCTCAAGTGGCGTCCCCTTTACATCGGAACGGTTCAACAATGACTGGCTAATGCTGGTGATGGGCGCTGTTGCGTTCATCATCTCGTGTGTCAGTACACGGGTGAGCCGCTCCCACGATTCCACCTCGTTCTGGTTCACCTGTTGACGGATGGTCTCACCCAACTGATTCAGCGTTTCCTGCATGGCGCGTTCGCCAGGCAGCAGGCCGTGTGTAGGCATACGGAAGGTGAAGTCACGATTACGGATGGCTTCCTGCATCAGATGGGCACGAAGACGAAGTTTCCGCTGATGGCGAATAAATGCAATCAGCAGAACTACGCACACGATACCTATTATAATAAGAAGCCACATCATAGCCGTTTCATCTTATTGTAGAGCGTCTGTCGGGTAATTCCAAGAAGTTCTGCAGCCTGAGTGAGATTGCCGTGACAATGGTCGATGGTACGACGGATGTGTTCCTTTTCCATCTCATCGAGGCTGATGATTTCGTTCTGCATATCGAGCACATCCTTCAGCTTGCGTACCAGTTCATCATTGTCCCACGGCTTGGTGATGAAGTCGGCCGCTCCGTTCTTCAATCCCTTTACAGCCAGATTGACATCGGCGTATGCAGTCAGCAATACGACTGGTGTCTGCGGATGCTGCTTACGGATGGTTCGAAGCCAGAACAGACCTTCGTTGCCATTGTTGACACCAAGCGTAAAGTTCATGTCGAGCAGGACTAAGTCGACGGGCTGCTGAGCCATCAACTTCAGGATTTCTTCGGGCTGGATAGTGGTCAGTACACGCTCGAAAGTATCATCCAGCAGATAGTGCATCGCTGTCAGAATTGAAGCATTGTCATCTACGATAAGTATGGTTCTCTGACCAGTGGTCTGAGTGTGGCGTTGCATTCCGTACTTGTTCATGGGTGCAAATCTTGTGCAAGTCGAGAGCAGAGAACTCGTTCTATGCCGAGACGCAGCCAAGACTCGCAGGTTTCGCCTGCAAAGTTACTACTTTCCGTCTAAAAATCATACAAAGGGGTGTAAAAAAATTAGACGATCTGCATCCAGGCAACCTAAAATGCTTGCAGAGTATGAAATAAACATCTAACTTTGCAAACGCGAGAACAGGCTGCACCTCAGCAAAGAGCGAGCTCTCTGCATTCGGTTTGCATTGTCCTTGCATCAGCGAAAACAAGAATAGAGTATGAAACAAGCATTGATAATCCTCCTTGTGTTTACAGCCGGACAGTCACTGGCTCAGGGCGAGTGGTCCATGCAGCAGTGTATGCAGTACGCTGTGGAGC
>Ga0256404_1005136_pt1 | contig 23664 bp, 20 predicted proteins | sample RumenRJG_01DNA_FD_185990 | JGI IMG/M metagenome (GOLD analysis project Ga0256404, IMG submission 185990) | Bovine rumen microbial communities from Lethbridge, Alberta, Canada - RJG_01 | ecosystem: Host-associated > Mammals > Digestive system > Stomach > Rumen | place: Canada: Alberta | collected... | reverse complement strand
TAATAAAAAAGGAAGTCATCTTCCTTTTTTATTTGAATATAAATGTATCTAAAAAACTAGTCCTAAAATAATAATAAGTAGTGTCAAAATAACTAAATATAAAAATAGGCACTTAAGTTTCATAGACACCACCCCCAAAATTATATTCATATTATTTTATGAAAATATTAAAATAATAATTAATCAAATAATCTAAAAAATAGTTTTAAACAGATTTTTTTATAATATTAAAATCTACTTATTACTATTTTTAATTTTCTTTCTACCAAATAATTCATCAATGGAAAAAGGTTTATATATTTTTGTTAATCCATAAATAAATGATGTTGGAATTACATTAACTGCATTCTCATAGTGTGAATATGCAGACTGAGATGTATTTAATTTTTTAGCAACAAATGATTGTGTTACTTTATTTTTTAATCTAAGTTCAGTTAAGTTTTTAGCTAACTGCTCAATATCAAAGTCAATTGGTTCATATTTTTCATTTTTTGATATAATACCAAAAAGATAATCAAGACTTAAATAATATTCGTTTGCATATTTTATTAATCTTTCTATTGGAATAGTATCTTTTCCAGTTTCCCAACCAGATATAGTTGAATAATGTAAATCAAAAAAATCAGCAATATCTTTTTGCTTCAAATCTAAGTCTTCACGACTTGCTCTTAAATTCTCTAATATCAATTTAATCACCTAGTTTAATTATTCCATCAGAAAATCTAAAAATATTTAAACTAGGGGAAATAGAATACTTAATAAAAAATACATTTAAACAATAAAACTTTTATTTAATAACATATTAATTTTTTTATTTAATTTTTAACTAAAATGCAACTACTAGTTGCTAAATAGAAAATAAAAAAAGATTTATTATTAATTTGAAAGGAGGTAAATATATAATAAATAATTGGATAAAAATCTTTATATAGACGCGTGAGAAATAGTAGACAAATTTGTCTACTTTTATTTTATTATTTTGAATTTTATTAAAAGATAATATCAATAAAAATTAATATAAATTAATAAATCTATAAAAACTTTTCTAAATTTTTAGACTCAATTTTATCTATTATAAAATACATACAATATGAAATAAAACCCAAAATTGTGACTCCAGTAATTACTAAATCAATATTAAAAACTTGTGAGCCATACATTATTAGATATCCAATACCACTTTTTGAAACAAGCAATTCTCCCATAATTACACCAATTAAATTCATAGAAATATTAACCTTTTCTGTGGAAATAATATTATAGAAACTACAAGGTAAAATAGCTTTAGAAAATATTTTGAATTTAGATGCTCCAAAACTCTTAAGCATAATAATATAATTTTTATTTACAGAATTGAAACCATTATAAATATTTATTATAGTAACAAAAACACTTATAAGTAGTGCCATAAAAATAATAGAATTCATACTAGCTCCAACCCATATAATAATTAATGGACCAAGAGCAACCTTAGGCAATGAATTTAATATTGTAATGTAAGGATCTATTATCTTATAAAAAGTATTATTCCAAAGTAATAAGATTGACATAAAAAAACTTATAATATTTGATAAACAAAAACTAATTATAATTTCTAATAAAGTTATCATTATATGTTTAAAAAAAGTTCCACTTTCAATTAATTCAATAGTTGTTTTAAATATTTTACTAGGACTAGAAAATAAAAAACTATTTATTATGCCTAATCTAGAAAAAACTTCCCATAAAATAATAAATAAAATAATAATACTTATTCTAAATAAAAAAATAAATCTTTTTTCTTTTCTTAATTTCTTTAAATATAATTTATGCTCATGACTACAATTATTCATCTAAATCCCTCCAAATTAAATCAAAATATTTATTAAATTCAGGGCACTTTTTATTATTTAGAGGAGTAGTCTTATTAGTTAAAATAATATTATAAATATCTTTTACAACAGAAGGCCTTTTTGATAATACAATTATTTTATCAGACATACTAATTGCTTGTCCGATATCATGAGTAACCATAATAGTAGTAATTTTTTCTTTTCTGACAATTTTATAAATATCTTCTTCAATTAAAAGTTTTGATTGATAGTCAAGGGCTGAAGTAGCTTCATCTAAAAGCAAAATATCAGGCTTGACAGCTAAAGTTCTAATCAAAGCAACTCTTTGTCTCATGCCACCAGATAAACTATTGGGATATTTATTTATAAAATCTTCTAAGCCATAATCTTTTAATAATTTTAATACATAATTTTTTCTTTCTTCTGTAAGCATATTTTTTATTTCTAAACCAATCAAACAATTATCTAAAATAGTTCGAAATGGTAATAATGCATCATCCTGTAACATATAAGCTAAACTAACATCATCTGGACAGATTATTTCTCCATCTGATTTATTTATTATTCCAGCTAATATTGATAAAAGAGTAGACTTTCCACAACCACTAGGTCCAACAATTGCTACTATTTCACCTTTATTTATAGAAAAATTTATATTTTTTAAAGCAATAATTTCACTATCTTTTGTATGATAAATTTTACTTAAATTTTTTACTTTAAGTATTTCCATATACAACCTCCAAATCATATTATTCTATGTATTTATTAATAAAATGTTTATTATAAAAATCATTAGAAAAAGCCCTTAATCAGGCTTTATTATTTTATTTTATAAGTTAATTTATCATAATCTACTTTTTTATCTAATTCTTTATAGTCAATCATAATATCTTGCAAATGATTAAAAGATTCTTTTGAAAAATTAGTACTTTTAGGCCATACATCTATTTCTCTATATTTAGCAATTGCATTTTCAAGTTCTTTTAAACTAGTATTAGAAAATTGTTTTTTTATTACCCTAGCAACATCTTCATTACTATGATTATGTAAGTATTGAAGTCCTTTTCTAATAGCTAAATCAAAATTTTTTATAATTTCTTTATTTCCTTTTATATAACTATTTCTAGCAGAAAATGATGTATATGGAACAATTCCACCTAGTTTACCAACACTTTCTACGATATATCCATAACCTTGTTTTTCTACTTGTGAAGCAGTTGGTTCAAATAAAGTAACAAAATCTCCTTGTCCCCCAATAAAAGCTCCACTCATAGCAGCAAATGCAATTGAAGTATCAATATTAACATCTTTTCTAGGATTAATATTATTTTGTTTTAATGCATATTCAAGAGTCATTTCTGGCATACCAGCTGCTCTTCCTCCAATAATTGTTTTTCCAACTAAATCTGATAATTTAAAATCTTTAATTTTTTTCCTTGAAACAATAAAAGTTCCATCTTTTTGTGTTAATTGAGAAAATGTTTTCAAGTAATCTTTTTCATGAGAATTATAAACATAAATTGTTGCTTCACTTCCACAAAGTCCAATATCTGCGTCACCTGATAGTAAGGAAGCAGTAACTTTATCAGCTCCATTTGTAAGAATTAAATCAATATCAATTCCATAATCTTTGAAATAATCTTTTTCAATTGCTACATACATAGGAGCATAAAAAATAGTATGAGCAACCTCAGCCAAAATTACTTTTTTATTAGTGGATTTTTCCTTATTAAAATTAAATAGAACTGATGAAACAGCTAAAAAAAGTAAGCAAATAAAAATAAGATAACCAAATATTTTTTTCTTCATAAATCTCCTCCAAAATATTGTATGAGAGAATTTCTAATATGCTATAATTATTATTGAAAGGAATGATTATCATGAATCTAATGTTTATATCAGATATACATGGAATAAAAACTAATTTAAAAAAAATAAAAGAAAGATATAAAGAATTAAATTGTAATAAATTAATTGTTTTAGGAGATTTATATTATATTGGACCAAGAAATCAAATGAAAGATGGATATGACATACAATATATTAAAGAATTTTTAGAATCATTTAAAGATGATTTAATTTGTTTAAGAGGAAATTGTGATTCAGAAGTAGACTTAATGGTATCTGACTTTCCTATTATTAATGAACTTAGTTTGATTAATATTGACTCTCATGATATCTATCTAACTCATGGTCATATATATAATAAAAATAATTGGCCTAAAGAAAATAGTATATTAATATATGGTCATTTACATATACCATTTATAAAAGAAGAGAAAAAAAACTTATTTATAAATCCTGGTTCAATTTCACTACCTAAAGAAAATAACAATCCAACATATTTAATATATTCTAATAATAAATTTACTATTTATGATATAAATGACAATATAATTGCTGAAAAAATAATAGATAAGAAATAAACCTAGTAAAATTCCAACAAATGTAGTTAAATTAATAATTTACCTTGCAAAATAAATATAAAAGTGTTATAATATAGCCAATCAGTGAGGGGTGGGTAAAATGAAGAAAAAAATTAATTTAAAACAAATTATAACATTATTAATAACATTTATTGTAACATTTACATCTGTTATAAATGTAAATGCTACATCAGAAACAATCCAACTAGGAGATGCACCATATGTTAATGAAAGATATATTGCTAATGTAGGTTTCTTTCATAAACAAACAACATCAGGACAGGAATTATATTGTTTAAATATAAGTAAAGCAACTGCTAAAAATACAACAGCCACATTAGTTAGAAATAGTAAGTATGTTGATGGAGGAATAGTCTATATCTTAAAAAATGGTTATCCTAATAAATCAATAACTGGTAATAATGACAAAGATTATTATATTACTCAAACTGCTGTATGGTGGTATCTAGATGAAATACATGGTTCACAAAATTTAGGTGAACAATTTAAAGAATATGGATCAGAAACAACAAACGGTAAAGGAATGCGTGAAATAATTAAGAAATTAGTTAATGAAGCTATACAACATAGAAATGATTCTACAAATACTACTAGTGAGTTATCTTTATCTTCTGATACAACAATGACTTTAACAGATGGCTATTATATTTCAAACAGCATAAAAGCTGAAAAAGCTAGTAATATTAGTTCATACAAAATAACAATTTCAGGAGCTCCTACAGGAACAAAAATAATAAAAAATGGTGAAGCTGAAATAGATTATAGCCAAGGATTAGAACTTAGTGCTAGTGATACTTTTAAAGTAAAAGTACCAGCAAGTTCAGTGACTGATACTACAGCAAATATTACAATTACAGCAACAGCCTCTGGAGCAACATCTTATGCCGCATATGAATATCAACCAACAAACACTAATATGCAAAATGTTGCTTTATTAGAAAAAACTCCACAAAATGTAACATCAACAATAAAATTAACAATTTCATCATCAAAAGTAGTAGTTATAAAAATGGACCAAGATACAAAACAACCTTTAGCCGGTGCAAAACTAGTTTTAAAAAATTCTAATGGAAATATTATTACTAGTTGGACAACAACAACATCTGCTCATGTAATAAGAAATTTAGCTAATGGAACTTATACTATTGAAGAGGAAAGTGCACCTACTGGTTATATAAAAAGTAATCAACCAATAAGTTTTACAATTGATGATGAACACAAATCACACCAAGTAAATTTTCTAAATACAAAAGAAATAACAGTTCCAAATACAGCATCTGCATCTTCAGTTATCATAACAATTTTAGGTATAGTAATTTTGATTAGTGGAGTAGCATATGTATACAAAACAAGAAAGAATGCCTAAAAATAAGAAAAATGAGTCTTTTTTTCAAACTGCATTTTTGGGAGCAATGATTGCCTTATTAGGTGGTTTTCTTTTATCCTATAACTATATTCAAAAGCAAAAAATTATGGCTTATGATTATATGTCAAATACTTTCTATGATGGTGAAAAAGTAGCCATTAGAAAGAATATAGAAGCTAAAAATACATCAACAGAGCAAGTTAATTCACAAACTCAAAACACCGAAAATGTAACACAAGCAGATAATTCATATATAGGTTATCTGAACATACCTAAAATTAATTTAACAAAAGGCTTTGTCGATATAAATTCAGCTGACAATACAGTTGAAAAAAATATTATGGTTGTTGAAGGTTCTGATTATCCAAATGTCGATAAAGGAAACTTCATAATAGCTGGTCATTCCGGAACAGGATGGAAAGCATTCTTTAATGACTTAAGAAAATTGACAGAAGGTGATACTGCCAAAGTTACATACAAAGGAGTTACTTATACATATCAGATAGTTAATATATATACTCAACCTAAAACTGGAAAACTTGCTATATATAGAAACTATGATAAAACAACATTAACATTAATAACATGTACAAATAACGATTCAACAACACAGACAATATATATTGCAGAACTTATTAACAAAGAAGAATAAAAATTTATTAGGGGGGAATGGGAAATGAGTAAATTATCATTTTTAGATAAATTACGTATACTTTTTGATTTATCAAAAAGTTCAGTACTATATTTAATTATTTTAATTGCACTAATATCTTTAGGAATAGTTTTAATATCAAACAATAGAAAAAATGAAAAAAGAAATAAAACTATTTATATTAGCATATCAGTATTTATTCTTTTTACATTAATTATCATGTACCATTCCTCTTTAGGCAATATGTTTCAATACATGATGGAAAATTTCTTCGTTGTATTATACTTCCCAAATTTAGCTATTTATTTAGCAGCATTAATCGCAACAAATATAATATTATGGATTAGTATTTTTAGTTATAAATCATCAAAACAAATAAAAACACTTAATACTATAGTTTATATTATCATGAATTATTTATTAGCATTACTTTTAAATGTTATAAATAAAAATAATCTTGATATTTTTACAAAAAAATCTGTCTATACTAATGAAAATGCTACTGCACTTATTGAATTATCATCAACACTATTTTTTACTTGGATAATCTTTTTAATTATTTATAAAATAATATTAATTTATTTAAGAAAAGATTATAAACCTAAAGTTAAAAAAATACTTATCAAGAAAAGAGTAAAAAAATTACCAGAGAATTTCTTACCTGTAACTAGCCCATCTTATATATATGGTGAAGCACCAAAGAAACCAGTAGTTGAACAAGAAAAACCTGTAATGATAAAAGAAAATATAAATAATGAAGTAAATGAATATGAAAAAATGTTAACACTTGATGATTATAAACGAGTATTAAAATTATTACAGAGTCAAACAGAAAAGAAAAAGCAAGAAACAGCGATTAGAAAAGACCTAGAAATAGAACAAAAGAAATATGATGATTTAATTAAAAAACAACATAAAAATGAACAAGCTAAATATGAAGAATTATTAAACTTATATAGATAACCATTCTACAAGACTAGAATGGTTTTTCTTTTCTATTACAGATATTTCATGTATAATAATAAATAAAGACGAGGATGTGTAATAATGAACTTAGATGAATTAAACGATAAACAGAAAGAAGCTGTTCTATATAATGATGGACCTCTTTTAATAATAGCAGGTGCAGGTGCTGGAAAAACAAAAACTTTAACTACAAAAATTGCTTATTTGATAGAAGAAAAAAATGTAAATTCACTTAACATTTTAGCAATCACTTTTACTAACAAAGCAGCTAAAGAAATGAAAGACAGACTATATAAAATAATTGGTTCAACTGCCAAAGAAATTCAAGTATCAACATTCCATAGTTTTGGTTTAAAACTCTTAAGAGACAATTACAATTATCTAGGTTATGATAAAAATTTTGTTATCATGGATAGCGATGATTCACTAACTGTTGTTAAAAAGATAATCAAAGATTTAGACTATGATCAAAAAGTGTTCAATCCAAGAGCCGTTAGAAATATTATCAGTAGTTGTAAGAATGCAATGACTTCTCCCGAAGATTATGAACATTATGCAGTAAGTGATTATGAAAAAGGAGTTTATGAAATATATTCTAAATATAATAAAAAATTAAAGAAAAATAACTCCGTTGACTTTGACGATTTACTTTTACTACCAATAAAACTATTTAAAAAATATCCAGAAATATTAAATAAATATCAAGAATTATATCAATATATTTTAGTAGATGAGTATCAAGATACTAATGAAGCTCAGTATATTTTAACAAAAATGCTAAGTGTTAAAGGAAGACATATAACTTGTGTTGGAGATGATTCTCAAAGTATATACAGCTTTAGAGGCGCAAATTATAAAAATATCTTGAATTTTGAAAAAGATTATCCTGATGCCAAAATAATTCTACTAGAACAAAATTATCGTTCGACTAGTACAATTCTAGATGCTGCTAACCAGGTAATTAGAAATAATAAGATGCGTAAAGAAAAAAATCTTTGGACAGCTAGAGGAAAAGGTGAAAAAATAAAATATTATCGAGCCTTTAATGAAAGAGATGAAGCTTTATATGTCATCAGAAAAATTAAAGAACTAATAAATAAAGGAGTAGACTATCAAGATATTGCTGTTCTTTATCGTACTAATGCTCAATCTCGTGTACTAGAAGAAGAAATGTTAAAAGAAAATTTACCATATCGAGTAATAGGAAGTTTCTATTTCTATTCAAGAAAAGAAATAAAAGACTTAATTGCTTACTTAAGATTAATTCATAATTCTAAAGATAATGTATCTTTACTTAGAGTAATTAATACACCTAAAAGAGGTATAGGATTAAAAACAATAGAAAATCTAACAAAAAAAGCTGATGAAAATGGAACAAGTATTTATGAAGCAATATCTAGTGGAAAAGAATTAGAATTTAAAAAATTAATTGAAGATTTAAAAGAAGTATCCGAAAAAATAACTTTAACAGAATTAATTGATAAAGTATTAGATGCTTCTGGTATGAAAAAAGAACTAGAAAGTGAAGAAACACTAGAAGCTGAAATTAGACTAGAAAATTTGGAAGAATTTAAATCAATTACTAAATCATTTGAAGAACGTGAAGGATTAGTTTCACTAGAAGATTTTTTATTAGAAATTAGTTTAATAAGTGATGTAGAAGAATATAAAGATGATCCTAATAGAATAAGTTTAATGACAGTTCACTCTGTTAAAGGACTTGAATTTAATCATGTTTTTGTAGTTGGTATGGAAGAAGGTATATTCCCTCACATGAATTCACTCATGGATAATGGTGAAATTGAAGAAGAAAGACGATTATGTTATGTAGCAATTACAAGAGCAAAAGATGATTTACATTTAGTTAATGCTAGACACAGAACATTATTTGGTAAAGAACAAATAAATCCAGTAAGTAGATTCATCAATGAAATTGATAAAAATTTATTAGAAACAAATGCTGAAGAAGAACTTCCTAAACAAAAAATAAATACTAGTGAAATGTTTAGAGAAGAGGATGTTGATTATCATGTTGGGGACTATGTCTACCATGAAACATTTGGTACTGGAAAAGTAACAGAAGTTACTAATACCTTAGTAACAGTAGCTTTTAAACATCCACATGGAATTAAAAAATTAATGAAAAACCATAAAAAATTATCAAAAGTTACTAATTAGATATCAAAAGGAGGAAATAAAATGAAAAAAGATATTACATTAGTCATTTTGGCAGCCGGAATGGGCAGCCGCTTCGGTGGTTTAAAACAAATTGAACCATTTGGTCCAAATGGAGAGTTTATAATAGACTACTCTGTTTATGATGCTATTAAAGCAGGATTTACTAAAATAGTTTTCTTAATCAAAAGAGAAAATTATGATATTTTTAAACAAACTATTGGATCTAGAGTAGAACCACATATCAAAGTTGAATATTGTTTCCAAGAAAATAATAACTTACCAGAAGGTTATAAATTACCTACTGATAGAGTAAAACCACTAGGAACAGCACATGCAATACTTTGTTGTAAAGATAAAATCAATGAACCATTTATGATGATAAATGCTGATGATTTTTACGGAAGAGATGCTTTCATTAAAGGTGCCAGATTCTTAAAAGATTTAAATGATGAAATTCCTCATAAATATGGAATAATTACTTATCATGTAAAAAATACTATTACAGAAAATGGTTCAGTAAAAAGAGGTATTTGTGAAATAAAAGATAATCATTTAACTAAAATAATTGAAAGTAGTGTTGAAAAAGTAAATGGAAAAATTATTGCTAAACCATTAAATGGAGATCCAGAATTTGAAGTACAAGAAAACTCTCCTGTTTCAATGAATATGCTTCTATTTACTCCTAGTATCTTTGAATATATTAAAGAAAATTTTGCCGAATTTTTTAAAAACAATAAAGATAATTTAGAAAAATGTGAATATTTAATTCCTGAAGTATTATTTAAAGCAATAAAAGAAAACTATGCCACAACAACAGCAATAGAAACAACCGCAACTTGGTATGGAGTAACATATAAAGAAGATGCCCCAAGTGTAAAAGAAGCTTTAAAAAAATTAGTCGATGAAAAAATTTATCCGGATAATTTATGGGAAGATAAAAATACTAAAAAACTAGTTAAACAAAGAAAAAAATAAATATTTCAAAATAGCCTATCTTAGTTTAAAATATAGATAGGTGATTTTTTTATGTTAGAAGATTTTAAAAATAAAATGAATGATTTAATAGAAAAAATTAATAAAGCAAGTTATGAATATTATGCTTTAGATGAACCAACAATTACTGATCAAGAATATGATGATATGTATAATGAATTGTTAAGAATTGAAGAAAAATATCCAGAACTTAAAAGAAAAGATTCTCCAACAAATAGAGTAGGAGGAGAAGCTCTAGAAAAATTTGAAAAAGTTACTCATAATACACCAATGCTTTCATTTGATGATATTTTTAATAGTGAAGAAATAGAAATGTTTGATGCTCGAATAAAGAAACAAATAAAAAATCCATCATATACTTTAGAACCAAAAATGGATGGCTTATCTGGTTCATTAATCTATGAAAATGGAATTCTTGTAAGAGGAGCCACACGTGGTGATGGTGTAGTAGGAGAAGATATTACGATAAATGTTAAGACAATAAAATCAGTACCTCTAAAGTTAACAGAAAAAATTAATATTGAAATACGTGGCGAAATTTATATGTCAAAGTTAGCGTTTCAAAAAGCAAATATCGAAAAAAGAAAAAATAATGAGAAAGAATTTGCCAATCCAAGAAATGCAGCAGCTGGATCTATTAGACAATTAGATAGTAAAATAACTGCTAAAAGAGACTTAGATTTTATGGCTTACTTTATTCCAAATCCAGAAAATTATGGCATAAAATCTCAACACGAATCATTAGAATATTTAAAAAAATTAGGCTTTAAAACAAATTATAAATTAAATTCTCTAGCTCATAACTCTAAAGAAATAGAAAAATATATTAATGACTTAAGTAAAAAAAGGCCTGATCTTCCTTTTCCAATTGATGGGGTAGTATTAAAAGTAGATAGTTTAGAAGACGAGGCTAAATTAGGATTTACTGCTCGAGTACCTCGCTGGGGAATTGCCTATAAATTTCCAGCTGTTGAAGTTTTAACAACTTTAAAAGAAATTAAGTTTACTGTTGGAAGAACAGGAAAAATTACTCCAAATGCTATCTTTAATCCAGTTCATGTTGACGGCTCTCTTGTTAGTAAAGCAACTCTACATAATGAAGATTATTGTCTTCAAAAAGATGTAAGAGTCGGAGACGTAATCTCTATCAGAAAAGCTGGAGATGTAATTCCAGAAGTAGTTGAAGTAAAAATTGACAGAAGAAAAGAAAATTCTGTTCCATTCAAAATGATTGAAAACTGTCCAATCTGTCATACAAAATTAATAAAGAAAGATGCTATGCACTATTGTCCAAATTCTAACTGTCCAGCAAGACATACTGAAGGGCTAATTCATTTTGCTTCTCGTAATGCTATGAATATTGATGGTATGGGCGAATCAATTATCCAAGATTTTTACAATATGGGCTATTTAAAAAAAGTAACCGACTTTTACCATCTCTATAAATATAAAGATCAACTAATGACTTTAGAAGGATTTGGAGAAAAAAGTATTACAAATCTTTTAAAATCAATTGAGAACTCTAAAACAAATTCATTAGAAAGACTAATATTTGCCCTTGGAATTCCACATGTTGGAGCAAAAACTGCTAAAATTTTAGCAACCAAATATAAAACAATGACTAATTTTTCTCAAGCAACAATCGATGAATTAAGAAATATTCCAGATATTGGAGAAATAATTGGACAAAGTATTGTAAACTACTTTTCAAAAGAAACAAATAAAGAACTTATCCAAGAATTAACTAATTTAGGATTAAATATGACTTATAAAGGAGAGAAAGTAATAGATTCCGAAGAGTTTAATGGGAAAACATTTGTCTTAACCGGAAGCCTTGAGCTATTTACAAGAGAAGAAGCAGAAGAAAAAATAGAATCTTTAGGTGGAAAAGCATCAAGTTCAGTTTCAAAAAAAACATCAGCTGTGATCGTTGGAGCAAATCCGGGTAGTAAATATACTAAAGCTCAAGAATTGGGTATTCCAATTTGGACAGAGCAAGAATTTAAAGATAAATTAAATAATATTTAAAATTGTCAAATCTTTACAACTCAACCAAAAAGTGCTATAATATAGAGCATTGAAAAGGGGAGTAGAGGTATTTATGAAAAGAGAGAATAAAATATTTAATTCTTATGAAAATGATTTAAATAGTATAAATGATATAGCAACCAAGGATGATGAACTATTAAAAACTTATGATGAAGAAGACTTAGATGAAGAGAACACAAAAGAATTAGAAAATTCTGCTGATGAAATAATAGATTTAGATAATGAAAATGAAAACAAATTATCTTTTGAAGATGAAAAACAACCTAGAAAGTATAAAAGAAGACTATTTAAAAAAGAAAATTTAAAAAGAGATAATATCATTGTTGATGATAATATATCTGAAGAAAATTATGATGATTCTTCTAATCTTGATGATGAAGATAACGAAAATGATGATATTAAGAAAAAACCAAATATGGTAAGAATATTTAATGTTGTTTTCATTATTATTACAATTCTTGTTATTATGATTGGAATAGATTACGTCTGTGTTTCAAATTTTAGTGCCGGTCCTTTTTTTGCAATACCAGTACATACTTATAAAGACGGTGGAAGTAAAGAATATCTTGGTCTAGGTTATAAAGTTATTAAATATAATCAAATTCAAGGAAGAAGAGATAAAGTAATAGGCCCATGGTCACTTAAATATAATACAACTCCAATAGATATAGAAAGTATTGATTTAGCAATTGAATTTAATACAGATGAAGAAAAATCATATAAAAAATATAATAAAAAATTCCTAAGAATAGAATCTACTCTAGAAGGAATTGATAAAGAAAATAATATAATAAATGTTGGTTATATAGATGAAGGAAAAAAATATTCTTTAAATATTATTTGTGATATAGCAGATAAAAATATTATTTCTAAATTAAAAGGACAAGAAAAAATCACTGTTATTGGAATAGTTACTGGCTATGATTATGAGTCACCAAAACAAGTTGGAACATTATATTTAAGTAATTGTTTTGCTGAACAATAGAAGTTTTAAACTTCTTTTTTGTTTATAAGAAAATTTATTTGCTATAATATTTATGAAGGAAGTGTTTTATGAAAATAATATCTTGGAATGTCGCAGGCCTTCGTGCTTGCTTAAATAAAGGATTTGATAGATTCTTTGAAAAAGAAAAAGCTGATATCTACTGTCTTCAAGAAACAAAAGTAACAGAAGAACAAGTTGAATTTCATCCCTATGGTTACAATGAATATTTGTATCCAGCACAGAAAAAAGGTTATTCTGGCGTAATGATTTACTCTAAAATTGAACCATTAAATGTAAAATATGGAATAGATGATGAAGAGTATGACAATGAAGGAAGAACAATTACTCTAGAGTTTAATAATTTTTATCTAGTAAATTGCTATGTTCCAAATTCTAAAAGAGGATTAGAACGACTTGATTCTAGAATGCGTTTTGAAGACTTAATGAAAAATTATTTAAATAATTTGCGACTTAAGAAAAATGTTATATATTGTGGTGATCTAAATGTTGCTCATGAAGAAATAGATATTAAAAATCCAGCTACAAACCATAGATCAGCTGGCTTCACTGATGAAGAAAGATCTAAAATGACTGCTTTATTAAATAGTGGTTTTATTGATACCTATCGTTACTATAATAAAGAAAGCATCAAATACACTTGGTGGAGTTATATGCATCAAGCAAGAGCCAAAGATATTGGTTGGAGAATAGACTATTTTATTGTAAATAAAGAATTCATAAATAATATAACAAATACAATGATTTATTCAGATGTTGAAGGATCAGATCATTGTCCAATCGGAATAGAAATAAAATAAGTTTAAATAATAAGAAGAATTTGCTATAATATAGAAACAAAGGAGGAACATATGAATAAATTATCAAAAGAAGAAGTTTTACATGTCGCAAAACTTGCTCGTATAAGATTAACTGAAGAAGAAATCGAAAAATATCAAGTAGAATTAAAAAAATTATTGAATGATGTAGAAAAAATTAATGATGTAAAAGGTTATGACGATGAAGAACTAATTGCTACTTGGGAAGAAAATGCTAAATTAAGAGAAGATAAACCAGGGGAAATGTTAGACCCAAAAGAAGTATTAGAAAATGCTCCTCATCATAGTGGAAATTATATTTCAGTCCCAGTTGTTATAAATAATGGTGGAGGTGCCTAATGAGATATTTAGATAAAGATATAACTTTAATTAATAAATTATTAAAAGATAAAAAGATAACTCCAACAGACCTTGTTAATGAAGCTTTTGACCAAATTGAAAAAAATAAAGAATTAAATGCCTATATTACCCTAAATAAGGAAGATGCTTTAAAACAAGCTAAAGAATTAGAAGATAAAGAAGTAGATAATATTTTATTTGGTCTACCAATTGCCGTAAAAGATAATATTGTAACTAAAGGTTTAAGGACTACTTGTGCATCTCACATGCTAGATAATTTTATTCCAATATATAATGCAACAGTTGTTGAAAAAATAAAATCAAAACATATGATAATTATTGGAAAAACTAATATGGATGAGTTTGCCATGGGATCTAGTTCTAGAACTTCCTACTTCGGAGCTCCAAAAAATCCTTGGAATCACAAGAAAATATCTGGTGGTTCATCTGGTGGTTCAGCCACGACAATTGCCTCTCGCGACGTACCATTTGCTCTAGGAAGTGATACAGGAGGTTCAATTAGACAACCAGCAAGCTATACAGGAATCGTTGGTATGAAACCAACTTATGGTAGAATTTCCCGTTATGGATTAATTGCCTTTGCTTCTTCCTTAGATCAAATTGGACCGATGACAAAAAATGTCTATGAAAATGCCCTACTTTTAAATGCTCTTCAAGGAAAAGATGAAAAAGACTTAACATCTGTAAATAAAGACGAAGAAGACTTTACAAGATTAATTGGTAAAGACATTAAAGGTATGAAAATAGCTGTTCCTAATTATTTTATGAGCGATATTGTATCAGATGAAATAAAAAATAAAATTAAAGAAGTAATAGAATTATTAAAGTCAAGTGGAGCAGAAGTAGACTATATAGATATAAAATATATTGAAAATGCTGTTACCCTATATCAAATAATTGCTATGGGAGAAGCAAGCTCTAATCTTGCTAGATTTGATGGTATAAGATATGGACACTCTACAGAAAATCCTAAAAATATTGATGACTTATATCTGGATACTAGAAAAGAAGGCTTTGGTGAAGAAGTAAAAAGAAGAATAATGGTAGGTTCTTACTTATTAAGTGGTGAAAATGCCAAAATCTATTATGACAAAGCCTTATCTATTAGAGATGATATTAGAAAAGAATTTTTAAATTGCTTCAAAAAATATGATTTAATTATCGGCCCAACAACTACAACAACAGCTTATGATTTAACTGATCCGATGGACGACCCATCTAAATCATTCATGGATGATGTCCTAGTAATACCTGTAAATATGGCTGGTCTTCCAGGACTAAATTTTCCAGTAGGTTTTGATAAAGACAATATGCCAATTGGCATGCAAATAATTGGCAACTCCTTTGATGAAGCAAGAATTTATCAGCTTGCAAGTTTCCTAGAAAAAAAATTAAATTTGAAATTAGATCCAAATAGAGGTGAAGAAGATGACTAAATATATACCTACAATTGGAATAGAAGTCCATGTAGAATTAAAAACTAAAACTAAAATATTTTCTAACTCTCTAAATGGTTATGGTAAAATGGCCAATTCATTAACAAATGTTGTTGATTTAGGCTATCCTGGCACACTTCCAACATTAAATGAAGAAGTAATCAATCTAGCTATCCGTGCCGCAACTATTCTTAACTGTAAAATAAGAAAAGTAATGCACTTTGATCGTAAAAATTATTTCTATCCAGATAATCCTAAAAACTATCAAATTACACAGAATAGAACACCTATTGGCTATGATGGTTACGTTGAAATAGAAGTAGATGGCCAAAAGAAAAAAGTAGAAATAGAAGAAATGCATATTGAGGAAGATACTTGTAAAAGTGCTCATCGTAAAGATAAAACTTTACTTGATTTTAATAGAGCAGGAGTACCACTAATTGAAATAGTTACCAAGCCTTGTATTGAAAGTCCAGAAGAAGCTAAACTTTATCTAGAAAAATTAAGAGAACTTCTATTTTATGGAAATATTAGTGATTGTAAAATGGAAGAAGGTTCCATGAGAGCTGATGCTAATGTTTCAATTAGAAAAAATAAAGAAGATCCATTTGGCACGAAAGCTGAGATAAAAAATATTGGTTCAATCTCTAATGTTAAATTAGGACTAGAAAAAGAAATTGAGCGTCAAACAAAACTATATGATAATGGAGAAACATTCCTACCCCAAACAAGAAGATTTGATGACTCTATTGGAGATACAGTCCTAATGCGTGTAAAAGAAACTGGAAATGACTATCGTTATTTCCCAGAACCAGATATACCTTACGTTGTAATAACAGACGAAATGATAAAAAAAGCTAATAGTGAAACACCAATGATGCCAGAAGAACGTCGTAAAAAATATCTTATTAGAGAAGTAAGTGAAATAAATGCCAATAAACTAATTCAAAATAGACCATTATCAGATTATTTCAATACTTTACTAGATGAAAAAATAGATTTTAAAGTAGCATCTAATCTATTACTAGGAGATATTTCTGCTTATCTTAATAAAAATGAAAAAGAAATTTCTGATACTACTCTTACAAAAGAAAGATTCATTGAACTAGTAAATGATTATTCATCAAATACAATTACTAGTAAAAACTTAAAAGAAATAATTGATGAAATTATGGAAAGTAATAAATCAATTAAAGAAATAATTAAAGAAAATGGTATTGAAAATATTACTGATGATACTGAAATCAGAAAAGTAGTTAAAGAAATAATCACTTCTAATCCAGAAAGTGTCAAAGATTATAAAAATGGACATGATAGAGCTATCAAATATTTGATGGGTCAAGTCATGAAAGAAACTCATGGTAAAGTAAATCCAAAAATTGCTATGGATATTTTAGTCGAAGAACTACAATAATTCCAAGTTGAAAAAGCATTCTACATAGTGTATAATTAAATATATTAGGATGTGAGAATATGAAATTTATAAGGAAAAATAAAAGTACAATTGTTGGAATTTTAGTATTTATTTTGGTATTAGCTGGAATATTTGCCATTAAAAGTGTTATGTCATCAGGCGAAGAAAAAGCTATTTATGGAACTAGACTAAAAGGAAGAGATTCAATTAAAATAACTGATTCTCGTAAGAAAGAAGTAGAAAATAAACTTGCTAATGACACTGAAAAAGTTGAAGTATCTGTAGCTGGTAGAATTATTAACATATTAATTACTGCTAAAGAAGGAACTAGTCTAGAAGATGCTAAAAAATTAGGTGACAAAGCTGTTGAAGTTTTCTCATCTGCCGAGAAAAAATACTATGATATTCAAATATTTATTACAAATGAAAAAAATGAAGCCCAATTTCCAATAATTGGTTATAGACATCACACAAAAGATACTATTACTTGGACAAAAGATAGAGCGGAGAGTTAATATGAAAAAAAAATTACTAATAACATTACCCATACTAATTGCACTAATTGCCTTTATCTTTGTATATCGTTATTATAATAAAGAAGATTCAACAACAACTCTTACTGTTTCAGAAAAAAGATGGGTTGAAGATAATAATGAAAAAGAATATGACTTTGAAGTTGTAAATGATTATCCACTTTATGGTTTGAATGGAGAAGGGGTAATCTTTGACTTTTTAAATGATTTTGAGAAAAACATTGGTATTACCTTTAATAAAATATCATATTTAAAATCAGCAAATCCTAATTCCAATAGTTATCGAATAAGAATATTAAACAATGATGAAAAAATATCCAAGAAAGACTTATTTCTTTTTAATGATAACTATGTAGCTGTTGGAAAAGAATATCAAAGACTAAATCATATTACTGATATGAAAAATATTAAATTTGGTATTTTAAAAGAAGATAAAGATGAAATAAGTTACTATTTAAAAAGTGGCAGTAATTTGTCCTATGAATCATATGATGATATTACAAAACTATATAATGCCCTAGATCAAGGTACAGTAAATATGATTATTGTTCCTAATATAATGTATTTAAATTATACTATTCAAAATAATAAATATTTTATAAATTATTATTTCACTGAACTTAAAAAACAAATTGTTTTAACTCTAAGTAATGATAATAATGAATTAAATAATATAGTAACAAAATACTATAATAAATGGCGTCAAACTAAATACGTCAGTGAATATAATGATGAATATCTAAATTACTATTTAACAAATAATAAGATTGACGCCAAAACAAAAGCAAAATTAATATCTAAAAATTATGTCTATGGTTATGTAGAAAATGTTCCATATGAAAAGAAAGTAAATAAAAAAGTAGCAGGAATTGCTGGAGAATATATTGATAGAATAGCCAGACTTGCTGATATTAATTTTGAATATAAAAAATATTCTTCATTAAAAGATCTTGAAAAAGCTATAGATAAAGGTGAAGTAGATATTTATTTTAACTATTATAATTATAATAATAAAAAATATTTAGAAACAGTATCTACATTTATTGAAGACTATGTAATACTTGGTAAACAAGAAGATAATCATGTTATTAATTCATTTGAAAGTTTAAAAGGAACAAATATTGCCATGTTAGGAAATGACTCATTATATAATTACTTTAAAAATAATTCTCGAGCAAATATTGAAACTTTTGATAACTTAGATGATTTAATTAAAAATGCCGGATCTAGAGCAATTGTTGTAGATAGCGAAATATATTCATATTATCAAAATAATAAATTTAAGAAATTAAAATTAATATATAAAGATAATATGACAAATGATTATAAATTTATGGTTAAAAATGATAATAAAGCTTTCTATAATTTATTCAATTATATAATTAACACAAATTCTTATTATAATTATCGTAATTCTGGTATAGAAAATTTAAATGCTTCTATTCTAGAAGATTCTACATTTGAACAATTCTATACAATAGTTTTAATAATTATTTTTACTCCATTAATTATTATTGGTATAACATATTTAATATTAAAACATAAAAAAGCTAAAAAGAAAGTTAAAATAACTGATAGACAAAAATATACAGATATGTTGACTTCATTAAAAAATAGGAATTACTTAAATGCTAAAATGCAAGAATGGGAAGATTGTGAAGTATTTCCTCAATCAATTGTCATAGTTGACTTAAATAATGTTAAATATGTTAATGATAACTATGGTCATGAAGAAGGGGATCAATTAATCATTAAAGCTGCTGGTGTACTTGTAAACACTCAACTAGAAAACAGTGAAATTATAAGAACCGATGGAAATGAATTCTTAATTTATTTAGTAGGCTATAGTGATAGACAAATGAGTACTTATACTAAGAAGTTATCTAAAGAAATGAAAAATCTTCCACATGAATTTGGAGCAGCCATTGGCTATAGTATGATTACTGATGAAATTAAAACTATAGATGATGCCATAAATGAAGCAACTCTAGAAATGATTACCAACAAAGAAGAATATAAATAAAAGGTGATAGTATGAAAAAAGCAAGACAGTTTTTACTGAAAATATTTAATATTCTCTCTAAACCAGAGATGCGAATATTACCAGCACATCTTGCTTTTTATCTTATTATGACCATAATTCCCTTAGTTGCCTTAATAGGTACATTTGCTGCTAGTTTATCAATATCTACAGATACTATAAGAGAAGCAATTAATTCTTCAGTACCAAAAGAAATTGCCAATATTATAAATAATATAATAAATAGTGGAGGAATATCACTAAATATAGTAGTATTTTATATTTCAGCTTTTCTTTTAGCAAGCAATGGAGCATATTCCATGATAAATGCTTCAAATGAAATATATAAAGTAGCACCAAGAAGTATGCTAAAAAGAAGAATAAAAGCAATATTTATGACTTTTATTCTAGTTATACTAGTCATGCTACTAATATTAGTACCAGTATTTGGCAGCAATATCTTTGATATTATATTAAAAGTATCAAAAGATGCTAAATTAGTTCGATTCTTTCAAAGTTTCTTATCTATACTTAAATACCCAATAGTCTTTTTAATACTATTTCTAAATATAAAACTAATATATGTAACAGCACCAGATCAAAAAATAGTAACTTCTTCTACTAATACAGGAGCACTATTTACTTCCCTTGGTTGGATACTTGCTACTGAAATATTTTCATTTTATATAGAAAAATTTACAAGATATGATTTATTCTATGGAAGTTTGTCTAATATATTAGTTCTCTTACTATGGGTATATTTATTATCATATATATTTATCCTAGGAATGACAATTAACGCTACTAACAAAGAAGAGTAAAATCTTCTTTTTTTATATAAACTTAAGATAATTGAAAATGAAAAATAATGGTGTTATAATAAGATAAGCAAAACGAATCGAAACGAGGTAGTTTATGAAAAGAATAAAAATTGCATATAATAAAATTAAAGATAAAGTTGTAAAAAAAGCCAAAGAAATTAAAAATGGACATTTAATTAGAGAATATTTTAAAAATAATGTATTATTTGTTACTTTTGTAATAACTGGTGTATTAAGTTCAACAATTTTACGTTTCTTCTGTATGCATACAATTGAAAACTATTTATCATTTAAAGCTATTCTTGCTGATTTAGTAGTTGTATCTGCCATTGGATCACTTGGCTACCTCTTTAAGCCTAAAAATAGATTTCCATACTATATGACCATGAATATCTTTTTAACAGCCATATGTATGATTAATTCAGTTTATTATACTTTTTACACATCATTTGCATCCGTTTCTATGCTGTCCCTTACTCAATATATAGGTGATGTTGGAGATGCTGTTGTTGAAAATGTTTTACAAATAAAAGATTTAGTATATATCTTTTCACCAATTACTTTAATAATAGTTAATTTAAAATTAAAGGAAAAAAATTATTTTAAAAGATTTGAATTAAAATCTGATAGAAGAAAAAAGACACTAAAAACATTATCCTTTTCAGGTATTTTGTTAATAATTTTTTTAATATCTTTATCTCCACTTGATTATTCCAGATTCTATAAACAATGGAATAAAGAATATATTGTTATGAAATTTGGTATTTATATTTATCAAGGAGAAGATTTAGTTGTTTCACTTCAACCAAAAATTAATTCTATGTTTGGTTACAATAGAGCCGAAAAAGAATTTACTGACTATTTTAAAGATAGGAATGAATACACAGGAACAAATGAATATACTAATATATTTGAAGATAAAAATGTTATTTTAATTCATGGTGAAAGTATGATGAGAAATGCTATGGACTTAAGTTTTAATGGTATTGAAGTAACTCCAACACTTAATCGTCTAGCAAAACAAGGTATGTTCTTTTCTAATTTCTACTCTCAAGTAAGCGTTGGTACAAGTAGTGACTCAGAACTAACTTATAATACTTCATTAATGCCAACAAAAAGTGGTACAGCCTTTGTTTCATACTCCGATAGAACTTATATATCAACACCAAAATTATTAAAAGAAAAAGGTTACTACACATTTAGTATGCATGCCAATAATGCTGATTTCTGGAATAGAAGAGCAATGCATAAATCTCTAGGTTATGATAGATTTTATAGTAAAACAGATTATAAAGTAACTAAAGATAATACTATTGGTTTAGGATTATCTGATAAAGAATTCTTCAAACAATCAGTTGCTAAAATCAAAAAAATAAATGAGCAACATGACAAGTGGTATGGATTAACAATCATGTTATCCAACCATACCCCATTTTCGGATGTTGAAAAATATGGAGACTATAGTGTTGATATAAAAGAAACAGTAACTAAAGAAGATGGAACAACAGAAGAAGTAACATATCCATATATGGAAGGTACAAAACTAGGAAATTATTTCAAATCACTTCACTATGCAGATAGTGCTCTAGGTGAGTTCATTGATGAATTAGATTCTGAAGGACTATTAGACAATACAATAATTGTCCTATATGGAGATCATGATGCCAGACTACCACGTGCAGATTATAACAAATTATATAACTACAATATGGAAACACACGAGTTTTTATCAGAAGACGATCCAAACTATAAAGAATATGATTCATTCCAATATGAAATTGGAAGAAGAGTACCATTTATTATCTGGTCAAAAGATATGGAAGGAACTAAATTAAACCAAGAAGTAACTAATGTCATGGGAATGTATGATGTAATGCCAACTCTAGGTAATATGTTAGGATTTAATAATAAATATGCCCTAGGTCACGATATCTTTAATATAAAAGATAATAATATAGTAGTATTCCCTAATGGTAACTGGGTAACAAATAAAATGTACTATAATAGCCAAAAAGAAGCATATCTTTCATTATCAGATGAGCCAATTACAGAAGAAGAAATAACAAAAAATTCAGAATATGCTAATAAACTACTAGATGTATCAAATGATATTATAGTTTTTGATTTATTAAATGAAAATAAAAATAAGACTTTAAAGAAAAATTAGAGGAGGTCCTATGAAATTAAAAAAGAAAGTAAAAATTATATTAATTCTATTTATTATAGTAATACTTGCTATATTTGGTTATTTACTATATCAAAATATAAGTAATTCAAAAGGTACAAAAGAACAAAAAGTAGTTAGTGAAATAAAAGATTATGGTTATAAGTTAAAAGATACTAAATCAAAAACATATAAAGAAATGTTTGCCGAACTAAAAAAAATACTAGATAGTAAAAATGTTAATGAAGAAGAATATTTAAAACAAATTAGTAAAATGTTTATTTATGACTTTTATTCTTTAAAAGATAAAGCAGCTAAGACTGATGTAGGAGGAACAGACTTCGTCTATAGTGAAGTATTAGATAACTTCTTACTTAACGCTCAAGATACTTATTATAAATATGTAGAAAGTAATATTTACAATAATAGAAAGCAGTCCCTTCCAGTAGTTGATTCTTCATCTATTAAAATAAGTAATATAAAAGAAGAAGAATATGCATATAATGATAAAACAGATGAAAAAGCCTATACTGTAAAAGTTACTTGGAATTATACAAGTAATGAATTTTCAGATTATCAAAAAAGTGCTACTTTAGTTTTTATTCATGATGG
>Ga0256404_1005133_pt1 | contig 23674 bp, 18 predicted proteins | sample RumenRJG_01DNA_FD_185990 | JGI IMG/M metagenome (GOLD analysis project Ga0256404, IMG submission 185990) | Bovine rumen microbial communities from Lethbridge, Alberta, Canada - RJG_01 | ecosystem: Host-associated > Mammals > Digestive system > Stomach > Rumen | place: Canada: Alberta | collected... | reverse complement strand
AAGGGCAGGAAAATGTCGAAGAAGTCCTTCATCTTCACGGGATGCTCTTTCTCCACGTATTGCCCGTTCTCCATGCCGTATTTGTTGCCGGCAAACTGTGCCACGTGCTCAATGCCTGCGGTCACGTAGAAAAGCTTCTCTGGATTGGTGCGGAAGTAGAAGTGCTTCTGGTGGTACCAGATGCCTGTGGCGTATTTGTAGTTGACGTCTGTGTGGTCGTTATAGACATCCTTGCGGTACTGGCTATCCAGGAACTTTCCATAGCCACCCTCAAAGTGAATCTGCAGCCAGCCGTTGGTGTAGGGCACTGTCCAGAAATCGCGAATTCCGATGCGTACCTGTGGGATGGGCTTGGCATTAGTGCCCTTGGCGAAGGTACCCGATGACAACTGAGTGTTACGCAGGATGGCGTCATTCTCGCGGGCACCTACCTCAAAGAAAAACTTGTCGTATTCCAGACTGGCGTACAACTGTTGCAGGTAGACCTTGTGGTCGGCATGCACAGAAGCAAGGAGGTCTGCACCACCTGTCAGCGTGAAGTACTTAGACAATGGGTGCTCCGCCTTGATGGCTCCTCTCACATAGCCTGTGTTGGGCCTTGTAGCCAGCACATGGTGGCGGTTGCTTACTAACTGGTAGCCCGTGAAGTCGCCCGTGCCCACAGTCATCTCTGTCGACAAGTCATAGTTGACATGGGTTGAGAGCGTGTCTTGTGCTGAGATAGAAGATATATAACTGATGCTGAGAAAGAATCCCCATAGTAGATAGTGTCTCATAACATTTTAGTATTGGTGGATTTCTTTTCTGCAAATCAGAATTTCTTGCCGAAGACAATGTTCACGAAGGTGAGGAAGACAATCTTGATGTCAAGCCACCAAGAGCGGTGTTCCAGATATTCCAGATCCATTCGCAAGCGTGTCAGCATTTTCTCCATGGTATCCGTATAGCCATTGTAGATGGTAGCCATTGAGGTAATGCCCGGACGAATCTGATAGAGACACTCGTAGCGTGGGTCATGCTGCATAATCTGGTTGATGTAGAACTTGCGTTCAGGACGTGGCCCAACAAACGACATGTCGCCAATCAGTACATTCCAGAACTGGGGCAACTCATCCAAATGGTGGTCTCGCAGGAACTTACCAGTCTTGGTCAGTCGTGAATCAGTCTCAGCATTCCACAATTGTGGCTCGCCATTCTTCTCCGCATCGATAATCATGCTGCGGAATTTATAGATATAGAATGGACGTCCAAAACGTCCTATGCGTATCTGCTTATAGATAACTGGTCCGTCATTGTCGCGCTTGATGGCGATATAACAGAGCAGAAATAATGGGGAAAAGATAATAAGGCATATTAGTGCCGTTAAGAAATCGCACAGTCGTTTAACTTCTTTTTCGAAAGCGGTCATGCCATCATATATATACGTATACTCTTGTTTCATGAACTATAGTCTGTGTGCTTCAGTCTTCTGTATAATGGAACGTACGCACGCGTCTATTTATTGTGTGCATTCGAGATTTTTTTTCTATGGTTGAGGTGTTAGACGAAGCTCTTAATATCATATAGATTATTTCATTTGAAGGAAACGCTTGCTGTCAGCGTTACGCTTCAGTACCTTGACAAGGTAGGTCGGCATGAATATAAGGAAAAAATAGATGTACGCACGTATGCATGTGTAGCCAAATACCGTTTCATAGACGTTGACGTTGTACTTGACGAGCGACAGCTTGTTGCTCGACACCGAATTCTGGCGATTGCGGTAGTAGGCCAGAGGCTCTGTGACGCAGAAGCATATCTGGCACTCTTTCAGGATGTTCAGGAACAGTGCCCAGTCTTGACGCTTGCGGATGGCAGGCATGTAGAACTTATGGCCCAGGCGCTTGATGTCGTAGATGGCCGTCAGGCAGCCAATCTTGTTGTCACGCTTCAACATGCCTAAAGTCAGGTGCTTGGGCGAGATGTTAATACCCGTCAGCTGATTATTGTCGTCGCAGATGAGATATGACGAGCTGCACAATGCACAGTCGTGCTTGCGCATGTGGGCTATCTGGCGCTCCAACTTGTCGGGCATCCAACGGTCGTCGCAGTCGCAGAAAGCAATGTAGCGTCCCTTGGCGCGTTCGATGGAACGGTTGCGGGCTATGGCAGGACCGACATTGCTCTTAAGATACTTCACCTTGACGCGCTTGTCGCGCTTGGCAAAGTCCTTGAGGATATCAATGGTGTTGTCTGTAGAGCAGTCGTCAGTAATCAGCAGTTCCAGGTTGGCATACGTCTGCGAGAGTATGCTCTCAATGCTGTCAGCAAGGAATTTGCTGGCATTGAAGGTAGGCATGATGACTGATACTAACTCTTGTCTCATTCTTCACTTTTTCACTTAGCGGCTGCAAAGGTACGAATAAGTGAGCACAATACAAAACAAAAAACGCTTTTTTTGTTTTTATTGTCGAACGAAAGTTCCTTCTCGTGAAGCGAAAAGGTACGAATAAGTGAGCGAAGTGCCTAATAGTATGTGTTAATGATGTAGTTTGTTGATTGATAATTGTAACGACAATAGCTTTTAAAAGAGAATTTTCCTGTTGACACCTTTCCAATGTCCTGTACCCGTATCTGAGGGGTGTATTCAACGATTAACTGGTGTCTTCTACATACTTCTGCAAGGAATATTTCTTCACCATACAAGAAGATGGGATAGTCGATGATACCACAATGTTGGAAGAAATTACGTGTCAGAATGATGAAACTACCATGTCCGGTGTAGATCTTTCCCGGCTTGCAATTTTTGATGTCGTGATACTGATGTAGCAGTTTTTGTTTTATTTTTAGTAGAATGGGATATTTGAACATGAACCGCAACATCTTCATTTTTCTTAGCGAATAGCGTTTTACTGCTTGTGGGTTGAAGTCGAAATGTAGTGTCTGCGAGAAGATAGTGGGAGCTATCCATCCTGTGCTTTCACTTGTCTGCATGGAGGACAACACATTGAAAAAGTCACTCTCCAGCAATACATCGACATTACTAATGATGGCGAAGTCATAGTCCAGTGGACTGACCTGCTGCATAGCATACCGCACTGCACCGAAATATCCACGGTTGTCGCCTGTTACGACAACCTGCAATGAAAAGTGTTGTGGTTTGTAGCTGACTGGCTCAGCTGGTGCGGTGTTGTCAGCGACAATGACTGACAGACAGACAACATCGCCGGCTTGCTGCATGGCTTCGTCGATAGATACGAGGTAATCGTGAAGACTATCGTAAGAGTGGTAGTTGACGCAGTATATAGCTATTTTCTTCATGTGGTCTAAATATTCAGATAAATGGCATTTCTGACTTTTGACAATGCCTCTATGGAGTAGTGCTCTTTGAATATCTCTTGTGCATTGGTGGCATGTAAGCGCATCATGTCCTCATTGGAAATAAGGGTATTTATAGCCCTTGCAAAGTCGGCAGGGCTGTCGGCAATGATACAACTCTCATCATTCTTGAACGCCAATCCCTCGACACCAACCGTGGTGGTAATGAAAGGTACGCCCATAGCTGCAGCATCGAGAATCTTCATACGCATGCCACTCCCCGTCAGGATAGGTACGATGAGCAGAGAACCATGAACAGCCTGGGTGAGGTCGTCAATGAAGCCAAGAAAGCGAACCTTGGGATGGATGCTGTTGTAGTGTTGTGGCCAACCGCTTCCAATAATCTCTATGGCCTGTATCCTTTCCATGTTTATCAGCGGCATCACTTTGTCGAGGAACCACTCCATGCCTTCTTGGTTGGGGATGTGACCATACCCTCCGATGAATGTCACTTTTCCGTTCCATTGCTGAAAGGGTAGGACGGGCGTGTTGACTGCTGCAGGCGATACGCTGATGGGGGCTTTCACACCATCGGCCTGCATCCTGTCTTTGTCTGTCTGCGTCAGAGTGATGACGTGGTCGTATTTGTTCAGGTCGTCAATCTCCATTTGCTTGATATGCTCGAAGTAAACTTGTTCGCTGTCGGTTAGGTGTAGGGGTGCCAACAGTCGTTGGTTGCGGACGTAGCGTATCTCGTGTTGTACGAAGATGCGCTTGATGTCCTTGGGCAGGTAGTTGACCATGGACAGGTAAGGATAAAAATCAACCTGTATTAAGTCGGTATGATGCTTATGGAGAATCTTATTGATAAAGCTAAGGAACCGCTTACTAAGATTATAACCGTATGGTTTCAATGCACGTTCCACCTGAAAGCGCTCGTCAGCCGCCTTAACCTTCAACTTAATGGCTCTCTCCACCTTGTTCCATAAGAACGGCAGGTGTAGCAATTGTTTGGAGTAAGGATAAAGGTGTATCTTAACATCAGGCCACAGCTGTTGGAGTGCTTTGCATGCCTCCCGCTTGTTCTTCCCGTTCTCAGGACATATCATGGAGATGTTATGCGTCCGTCTCAGTTCGTTAATGAAATTGAACTGGGCTTGAGCACCTCCAGATTTGAGAGGATAGGGAAGGGTGGATGTGATGATGGTGATATTCATGCAGCAGACTATAAGATTTGTTCTTGTTTCAAGATGTCGCTTAGCCTCATTTCTCCAGCTTTCAGTGAGAAACTGTCTTTGAAGGACTGAAAGATTCTCATGGGTTCAATGTCGCTAGCAATCATCTCTTTTAATGCTTCTGTGAAAGACTTCTCGTCATGATAAACAAAGATGGAACCACTCTCACTTACCTTTTCATAGCCGTTAGCAGCTACTTCATGACACAGAACAGGGAGTCCCAGTCTCAAACCATCGAATAGACGAAGCTTCAGACCGCTACCAGTATAAATGGGACAAACGTAATAGTTAGCCAAGTGAACTACATGGACTATCTTCTCTGGATTGGGTATGATGGTAACCCCTGTTGCCTCTGCTCCAGCGTTTAGTAATTCTGCTGTAGGGTTGCGCCCTGCAATGATGAGTTTTGCATCGGGGCAGGTCTGCAATACCAGTGGCCAGTAGCGTTTCACGAAGTCAATGACGGGTATTAACGACTGTCTGAAATAGAGTGAGCCTGTAATGACGAAGGTATGTCCGGCTTTCCAAGGCTCCAAGACAGGAACTTCAGTATCTTTATGCTCAAAAATGCCCCATGGATAGACATGAATGTCAGGATACCATGAACGGAACACTTTTGCGTCGTGTGCTGTTACTGTCAGATTGACATCGCTGTTTCGCAGACAGTCGCGTTCTGCTTTCCTGCAATAATATAGATAGGGCAGTCGGTAGAGCAATGGCTTTTCCTCACTATTGTCACGCAGATAGTCGCGCTCCACATTGTGATGGATGGTGATGACCTTGGCACCAGTCTGTCGGCAGTATTGGCTGATGCCTGTACCGCTGAAGCTATGGTCAATAACGATGACATCGTAGCGATGAGCCTGCAGATGTTCTCTGACATCATAGTAGATAGGACTGATGACACCTCGGTACATGTCGAAAAGCTTGCGTATGTTCGACCGCTTGTTCTGAATGAAATGAATGGTTACGCCCTCTGGAATATAAGGTGCTGTAGGACCGCCGAAGCGAGGACAGATAACGGCACAGTCGTAGAGTGCCGCAAAGCAGTGGAGAAATCCCTTCGACGCATTGCATCCGCCATTGTTGTCGCAGAGCCTGTGGTGGGTTATGAAAAGTAGTCGTTTGCTCATGATATGACGGATCTGATGTACCACTTGATAAACATCGTTGCGCTCACGTTCAGATGACGCAACTGTTGATAGCACCACCACATACGTAGTGGATTGCCTTTTGCGTAGTCTGGGCAGTAGCGTCCCAGTGCCTTGATAATGGCTTTGTTCCTGGGCGCCGCAATGGTGTCGAGATACTGCCGGTCTTCGGCCGACAACTCTTTAGCCGCCATCTCGTCAAGGAATGTTGAGTACCAGCGATGCTGGGCGATGAATGCCTCAATCTTTATTTTGGCATTGGCGGCACTGCTCGTGATAGTCTGACTGTTTTCACGATATTGGAAGCATGGAGTCAGGGTGTTGGCGATGCCCCGTTCCTTGGCAGCTTTTAAGGCAGTAATGTCATCAGAGCCCCATGCCAACGGCATCTTGTGGTAGCCTCCAACGCTTTTTAGATAAGTAGCATTGTAACAGAAATCGCCGATAAACTGCTTGTTCCTGTGGTCCCAACGGTTCCAAAGCATCGACAATGCAGACTCTCGTTCAGGGCGTTCTTCTTGAGTGCCCGTGACGTTGCCGCTCTCATCGATAATCTCTGTACGACAATGATAGACGTTCAGCTCAGGATACTTCTCTATCAGCATCTTGTATTCCTTCAGACAGCAGGGCAGCAGGCGGTCGTCATCACCCATGCAGATAACGTAGTCGCCTGTGCAGTGGCTGAGGCAGATGTTCCAGTTGTCCACCACGTCCACAGCCCCACAATTCTTCTCGTTGCGGTAGTATTCCACTCGACTGTCCGCAAGGTATGGCTCCACGATACCCTTCAGGTCTTCCGGCGAACAATCGTCCACAATGACGAGTTGCCAGTCCTGGTAGGTCTGGGCAATCACGCTCTTGATGGCCTCGTCGAGGAAGCGTGCCTTGTAGGCGGGTATGGTGATAGAGAATGTCATTTTTGTGGTTTCAGCCTACAAAGGTACGACTTTTTCAGCTTGTGGCTACAAAAATAGTGATTTTTTTGCACAAAACGAAGAAAATAAACAAAAAAAGTTTTGATTCTTGTAATGTGACGAGACTGCTACCTGTCATAGACAGTAAAGTTGATTAGTCTCAGGATACAGCTGATTTGCAATCTGGTACAGCTAAGTAGCGTCAGGATACAGCTATTTCCTGCATATTTTTAACTAAAATCTGATATTTTGGTGTTGAAAATGCGAAAAAACGTGTTTAACGCGGAAAAATTTTTCTGAGAAAATTTAATAAAAAATGACTTAAACCTACACTATTTCGTTTAACATACTGATATACAAGGTATTAATTAGTGTAGGTTGTTATAAAATAAAATGAGTAACCTACACTTTTTGACAATATCTTTTACTAATCCGCTCAAGAATATAGCTAAATTACTGAATAATAAGCTGTTTTAATTCTTGTTTTATATGTCAAACAGCTTGTTTTAGGGCACAAACACTGTGTTTGGAGCACATAAACACTTTGTTTGACAAGTAAAATAATTCTTCAAACAAAGTATTTGAAATGTCGAAGTTATTTGTGATTTTCGATCAAAAACAAAAAAAAGTGTAGGTTAGTGTTGTCATAATCTTTAAACATGCACTGCATTGCACCATTTGTACATCGATGTTTCAGAAGATGAGTGATGGTTTGAGCAACTTTTTGCAAATTTTTCTCAGAAATTTTTCGCTGGAAATCGCATAAATGTAATAGATGTTCTCTGTTGAAAATGACAAGTACCAGGCCTGTCATATTTTTCACTTATCTAAGTCGGAAGAGTAGGAGGTCGCCAGGGGCAACGGTGTAGGTGGACTTGACGGCCACCGCTTTTAGTTGCTTGGTGAGTTGGCGTGGCTTGCTGTTGAGATAGCGGAGGCGGACGGTCAGGTTCTCCTCGTGGCTCTTGTTGACGATGGCGAGGTAGCGAAGGCCATTTTTCTCTATTTGTGAGATGATGGCGCCTTGCTTGCCCACAATCTTCAGAGAACGGATATTGACGGGCATCTTCTGTTGACGGGTGGTGCTTTCCGGAACGACTCCTAAATGATGGACGCTGAGCACACGGGCGCCATAGAATAGCTTGGCGATGGTCTTTAGCTCGCGGTTCATCTGCTGGATGAGCGCCCACGTCTTGGTCTTTTTCCCGTTGACATCTATTGGCGCATCGTGGTAGTCGTAATTGCGTGGGGTTGGCGACCAGTAGGTGAAATACTGGATGGCCTGTGCACCGTAGGCAAGGTTGGAGTAAATCTGTAGGCGTAACGATGCCAGCGTAGGTTGTGGATATACGCTATGTGGGGTGGAGAGCACGAAGCCCCAGAAAGGCTTCTTGGTCCTAAGTGATTCCTGACGTATCTGTTCCAGATTACTATACCATGTGGAACGGATGCCGTTGGTGGTGATGGGGTAGAAGTCGAAGGAAATCTGCTGACAGGGCAGTGTGGAGGCCGCTTCCAGATATTCCTGGTATGTGTCGACCTTTGCAGATGTGGTGAACCAATCTTTCCTGTAATATGGCAGTAGGTTGATATAGAACAGGTGGGTGTCGTCAATCTCCTTGAGTCGCATAATGTTATTTCGACGTTTCTGTATGTCGGGTGCTGACGGCTCGTCTTGAATCATGTAGCCATGAAAACCTTTCGTGGTTTTAAGGATTCGTGCCGTCTTTGCGGGTGCGTCGAACATTTCCGGACAACGCCCAATAATCTTCACACCGTATTTGTCGGCCACGTTACATGCTTTGACCAACGTGTCTAATTGCCAGTAGGGGTATATGCTGACGGTGAATCCACACTCGCTGAACTCACGGAAACAGCGTTCATACGACATAGAATCCGGCACTCCCCAATAGGCAATGATAGGCATCTCTTTTGCAGCCTTCATCGTGACGGAAAAGAGGGTGCAAAAGAATAGGATAAGGAATATGATAACAGACTTTTTCATAAACACCTCCTGTCTCTTTTTATGTGAAGTATTCGGTGTATGCGATATTATATATCAGCATATAGATGCCTAGAATGGCAATGGCGATGCGTGCCCAGTATTTGGGCTCTACAAGATAGAGCAGGAAGGTGAAGATGAGGCAATCGACAAGTCCGAAGAGGTCGCTGACACGACTGCCAATAACGGGAATGGTTGCCATTGCAGGCAGGAAGAGAACGCTGACAGAAAAGAGCGTGATGAGTATCGGAGCCATGCGGTGCTTCTCTGTGAGGAAGTCGTAGAAATAAAGGCAAACGTACAGCATTGCGACTTTCGACACGTAGTAGAGGTTGGCGTATAATGGGCGCAACTCATCCCATTGACCTTTCTCCGTGCTTTCTTTGTATTGTTCAATCTTATAACCAATGGAAGATGACAGGGTGGGAATAAGGGAGATTAAGTCAAGTTTCAGGAGGTACATGGCGAAACAGACAGGGAACAGAGCGGCAATGATGATTCTTGCAGTCAGGCTTAGCTTCCTGTTGCCAACAAGCACAAACGGCAGATATACCACTGAAGAATAGTGGAACAGTATGGCGCAAAGAATCAATAACGTAGCCCGCCACTTATGTCCCTCGGAAAGTGGAATGAGCGACGCTAACAAAAACACCGCTGCAGCGGCAACACGAATCTGAATCATGTCGTGTAGTTCAAAATACACGGGGATGTAAATCATCAGAGCCGTAAAAACAAAAGGTGTCGTGCTATAGAGAATCTTCATCTTTGCTGGTATACTGATGAGGGCATAGATAAAGAACATGACACTGATGGTTCCGCCCAAGGCCAATACCATTCTGCTGAGATAGATGTATGTGGGTTCAGTGGTGTATTGGATAACCAAGTCGTCGTTCTTGTAGAAAAAGTATTCATACATCAACGCATCGGCTGTGTTCTCAATACTTTTGGTGGTTGCAAAAAACACCATGAATACCACATAGCCAATGAGAATCATGACTTTCTGATTCTCTTTCAGTCTGTCTTCAACGAAGGCGAATCCTACGGTGATGGCAAACAATAGTGCTATGATGGCGTGCATTAACATGAGGGCAGTTTCTTAAATCGTTGAACAAGTGTGTTGCGGATATAATCTTTTAATTCTACATTTAATCCTATCAGATAGAAGGATATGATAGTGCAGATAACGGAAAGACTAACAACAAGCAGAAAACGAATAATGCCAGCCTCCATGAATTCTACTACACATAGTGGTAGGGCAATGCTTACGGCAGAAGCTGCCAATGCTGGCCATACTGTCATGCGAAGATAACTACTTATCTTTATCTCAAGCAGTTTCCTTTGAATAATCAATGTTGCAACTTGCATGCAGAAACTGATTCCAATGTTGACGATATAGATGGTATATGGCTCAAGATGATATATCTTCCAGAGTAGATATGTGATTACCAAATTCATGAGGTTGATGGTACCTGTTGTCAAGTGTATACTCATTACTTTCCCTGTTGCCTGTATAGCCATCCATGATGGAATGACGAAATTGTAGATTAAGGTGTTAATGAGCAAGAGCCGGACGAAAATGGTGGTATATTCAGGTACTTCTTTTAACCATAGGTTTAGGATAAATTCATTCTCTAAGAATACGGGCGAAGTAATCAGAAAGAGCATGAAGTATCCTAATACTGTAGCGTTGAAGATGAGCTTGTGGAAGTATGCATAGTCTTTCTGAGCATAGGACTTAATGATTTGCGGGTTGACAGCAGTATATGTTCCGCTTATGAAGGAGTTGATAGAAACGGATACTTGCATGGCGAGTCCTCTAACTGCGTTGAGTGCAGGGCCATAAAAGATGTTTAGCAGGATACTCTGTCCTTGCGTCACCATTGCGGTGGCCATATTGCCAAAGGTGCTATAGCCTGCAAATGATGCCATTTCGCAGAATAATTTCTTTGACCAAATATAGTGGTATTTGCTTTCTGAAAAATGTATTCTGCAAAAGACATAGTTCATGATGAAGAAAAGTAGTGATGGTGTTGTCATCAATATGGCATATGTGCCAAGACGATTCTCTTCTATAAATGGTAATGCTATGACAAAGAGCAACTTCATGACCCCTTGCAATACTGTGACGAGAGAGTAAAATCCCATGTGCTCGTGTGCAATGACAATGGAATTATATGGTGCCGCAATGATATTGAGAACAAAAGAGACGATAGATGCCTGGTATATGATGTTGGCAACAGTCATCTTCTCGACAGGGATTATCAATTGTGTGTTAACAAACCAGAGACCTATCGTTTCGCCCAATAGGATGATGAGGACGGCTATGAGGATATGGATGTTTATAGACATGGAAAAGACGTTCTCCAAATGCTTCCTGTCATCAAGTCCTATGGCATAAGCAAGAAAACGCTCTACAGATAATGTCATGGAGGAACGTATGAATACTGCCATCGTGATGATGCCACCCACAAGATTGTAGATGCCAAAATCCTCAACACCAAAGATTTCCAATGTTGCTCTTGATGTATAAAGACCTATCAGCAATAGTAAGAACATCCTGATGTATAGTGCTATGGTGTTCTTGGCTATCCTTTTGTTCGTAGCAGTCTGTTTCTCCATGCCTTACTGTTTTTTATCCTCTCTCTTGAAAAAAGTCTTGTAGATATCGAAGACTGCATCGTAAATACTTAGCGGAATAACGCAGATAAGCAGGTTATAAATCCAAAGAGGTGTGGTTACGACATAAGGCATGTAACGTCTGTTCTCCCGATAGCTGTTAATGTATGTTTCTCGATAGGTAAGAATCCTCTTGTGTATCTCTGAGATGTCAAATATCTTGGTATATTTATTGTGGTCTAATAAAACTTGATGCTTTATATCAATGTCAATCTGGTTGGGTAATGACATGACGAACTCATACCAGAGCTTACCAAAGTTCAGGAAGGGGTGGCTTATCCATCCCCCCTTTGTAAAGCCTGGTGTCTCTAATTCAGTAATATAGACATCACCCATATAAAGAACGTTGAAATTCTCTACCATGCAAAGGTTCTCAACGAATATTCCCATGTGAAGGAATGTTGTTCCCCAGTACCTGTGATATAGTAATGGTGTGATAAATCGCTTGGGAATAACGCATGAAGCATTGTTAGTGATGTGCCATCCCTGTTGGCTCATCAAAGTATTGATGTCAGAATACTCAATTCTTTCTTTGGACATCTCTTCGCGACATCTGAGAATAAGGGCATCGTGGTTTGATGTGGAGAGAATGTCAATGACACTCTTCAGCCCGTCAAAACTAATTTGACGGGTGTCGCCAAGCAACCAGCAAAACTCAGTATGGAAATTCTCATAGACATTCTTGAAGTTATTGTCCATACCAAGATTTTGTTCAGTTTTAAGATATGAGAATCCATGCAGGTTGTCTTCCCATTTCTTGCATATTTCTTTTGTATTGTCAGTACTGCAGTCATCGCTGACCAGGATGTTGAACGCAAGTCCTTTGTCTTGGTATGACGAAAGCTTGCTTAGTACAGCATCCAATACAACAGATCTATTGTATGTGGTTATGAGGATTGTAAGAACAGGTTCTTGTGTCATACTGTTTTTTTCAGCAGTAACTTGCCTGTGAGCACGAAAAATGACAGAATCATCATGGCCACAGAGATAACCAGACGACGAGGACCTGCAGGCTTGAAGGGAATTGATGGGCTCTCGATGATGGTGAACGCAGGCGTCGCCTCTTGTAGTTTAGCTTCCGAAGACTGCATCTGGGCACTCATAGCGGTATAGATGTTGTACTTCAGCTGCATATCGTTCTCCAAGTCGGTAAGAAGCAGTTCCATGCTCTTCATGGTCACATCCGTATTGGCATCGGAGGTGGCACCGTACTTACGGCGTACCTTCTCGTAGTCGGCCTTTGCATCGGCAGTGAGTTTCTTATAGTACTCGTAGTCAATCTTGGCCTTGTTGGTGCGGTAATTGGTAATAAATTCCTGTAGCTTCTTGCAGGTGGCTTTGGCCATCGTGGCCGCAATAAGCGGATCTAAATCTTTGACCATGATGGTGACAATGCCTGTCTTCTTGTCTATCTTGCATGTTATCTTGCTTCGTGCCTCCATGAAGATGTACTGCTGTTTCCTGTTTAGATTGAAGACAGAGAGCTTTTGGTCGCCACTGTAGGTGGGAGTCTCTTGAGCTGGCTCAAATAATTCATGCATCATTCCCATTAGCTGTGTCCACCATGCATATCTCTGATGGTCTCGGAGATAAGTGTAATAGTTGGTGTTGATTCCTCCGTCCTGGGACTTTACCTGAACAGGCATCAGTTCTGCAATGAAGTCATAAGAAGTGAGGACATCGGGGTAGATATCGACATTGATAGCATCGCTATTACCCATTTTCGATAAGGAACTAAGTCCCATAGATGAGGCGAGAGAACCCAGCGAACCCAGTGAACCGGACAGGGACGAAGCACCAGTAGGCTCTGGCGCTATGCTGACGGAACTATTGTAGTATCGTGGTACGAATAATGTGAACAGATATGTTAAGATGAGCGTTGCAGGCAGCACCTTGAAATACTGCTTCTTGTGTGGCCACAACTTCTTGAAGATATCTGTGATATTAATCGGGGCTTGTTTTTTTTCTTCCATAATGTGCTATTACTTCAAAAGGTTAGTTAAAGTGGCACCCATTGTAGCGATGGAGGCTGCTGTGCTTCCGATTGCAAGATACTCAGTGATGCTCATTTTGCGGTTCATGGCTTTTTGTGGTACTACTATCTCACAGCCTGGACGTATCTTGGCACCGTCGTTGACCTTGGCAACCGTACCGTTCATATAGATAATGTAGGCCATACTCTTCTTGGCATAGCGGTTGTAACCGCCAGCCTGCTTGATGTAGTACTTGGCGTTCTTGCCGTCTTTGAAGGCTACAGAGTTGGGGTATAGTACTTCGCCGTCAATCTTTACTGTACCATTATAGGTGGGAACATAGATGCGGTCGCCCTCGCGGAGCACAATGTCGTCGTCACCACCAGGATTGGCAAGTGCTTTGTCAAGCTCGATACCTACAGAATAGGTCTCAGGAATCTCTGTGATTTCTTCTAAGTTTGCCACCTGGGTCATCTCACCAATAGAACGTTGGTTGTTGATGGCAATCTCCTGCATGATGCGCTGTTGCTCATCCTTACGCATTTTTGCAATCTCTTCCAGACGGGTACGCTCGGCTTCGTTGACCTTACGTTCCAGACGGGCACCCTCGATGTAGGCAAGGTCTGTACCACCGCCTGCACGACGGAAGATGTCGCTCAGTCGCTCGTTCTTCTTGGTGAGCGTATAGTCTCCGGCAAACATCACTTCACCTTCGATGGTGACGTTCTGCTGCTTGTAGTAGCCAGGACTTTTGCGGATATAGACCTCATCGAATGGCATGAGGCGGAACGACTGCTGACCATCTATGACGAAGCCGTCCTTCAGCGAGAACTTAAAGGTCTGGGCAAGTACAGAGTCGGTGCTCAGTGCGTGTGGATTGGATACACGACGTGATACGAGCACGTTGTGCATAGATGCTGTCTCCTTCAGACCACCAGCCTGCAGGACGAAGTCTTCTAAGGTTTCGTTTTCTGCATATTTGTAAGTGCCAGGATACTGCACCTCACCACGAATGTCGATGGTTTGCTCTACCTGCGACTCAATGCGGGTGGGGATGAAGAGCACGTCTTCGTTCTTCAAAGGAATATCCGCTACGGTACCATCCAAAATGCCCTGCACATCGACAGACAGGGCTTCCAACGTGCGGTCGGATTTCATTCGGTGCATCACAGCATGGGTGGTGAATGCCTCTTCGGTAACGCCTTCTGAATGTTCCAAGAGGGTCTTGACGCTGTAGATGTCGTCGCCAATCTGGTACATACCTGGGCGGAAAACGGCACCTTTGATTTCCACCATATTAGAATAGCGGGGCAGGATAGAGTCGACGCTGACAGAGTCGTTGTCGGCCATGCGGAACGATGACATGTCGAACTCGTTGACATTGTGGATAGAGTACTGACTGCCCGATTTGCGGACAATGCGTACTGACTTGCGATAAGCATCGCCAGTGAAACCGCCAGCATAGTTAATCAGCGTACCCACACTCTCCGTGGACTTCATCTCATAATACATGGGGCGCTTGACCTTACCCGTTACGTTCACCAAGCAGTCGTATGCACCCACCACAATAACGTCGTTGTCAGTCAGACGAACGTTGCCGTTGAGTTTGCCATTGAGAATGTAGTCGTAGACGTCGACGGTACTTACGAGACGGTTCTTGCGATACACCTTGATGTTACGCAACGTACCGATATCATTGGGACCACCAGCCATATAGAGGGCATGGAACACAGAGGCAAAGGCAGCCAGCGTATAAGTTCCCGGTGTCTTGACCTCACCCATCACGTTGACGGTAATGGTGCGTGTCTGACCTATGGACAGGCGTATCTTGCTGCTGCTGTAGCGGGCTCCCAGCTGGGAACGAACGCGACTGTTGGCTTGAGAGACGGTAAGACCAGCCACCTGAATGGGACCAAAACCTTCGACAACGACAAAACCATCGGGCGAAACGGTAGCCTCGAGCGTCTTCTGGGAGGCACCGTAGATATCAATGAGCACAGCATCGCCAGCTCCTAATACGTAGTTGTCGGGTGTGGCGATATTCATCGCGGGCTCGAAGGTCAGCTCTTCATTGTTGAAGATGTCACGACCAAAGACCTTCTTCCCAGCTTTGCCTTCCTCTATCTCTTTCTGTTTCAGATAGTTTTTGATGACCATGCGGTCGTAGATGTCCAAAGAGTCGGGGAGGAAATCATCGAGCTCGGTCTTCATTTCCTGCTCGTCCTCAGAGATATAACGCTTGCTCTTACTGTACTTGTCCTTTGTCGCCTTACGCTTGTTGCTGAGTTTCTCGTCCTTGAGTTTCTCGGTAGTCGTCAGCTCACTCTTGTCCTTAGCATTGTTACGGCGCAGACGGGCGTCAATCTGCTCGTCTTCCGTTAGGGACTTGTCGGCCACTGTGCCCATACCATCGTTCTTCTGCATGCGCTCATACTTCTTGCGCACTCGACGTATCTGGTCGATGTCAACACCTTTCTGTACCAGTTTGGTGACAATCTGTTGCTGTGACGAACCAGCCTGATGCTCCTTCATGATATACTTGATGACCTGATCGTCGGTCATAGTGGACTGAGCATAGGTACTGCCTATAGTAAGAATGGTAAGAAGTACCGTTAATAAGAATTTCTTCATATCTGATATCAGTAATTGCAAGTGTGTATATTATAATAATGTAACTCCGTTTCTGCAAAATTATTGCAAAGGTACATATTATTTTGTTATTTGCAAAAAAATACCGTTGATAATTTGGCCGTTTCAGGAAAAGATACTACCTTTGCAACTTGGATACGTCCGAAATTGCTTGGGGTTGACTGGATTTGACAGCAGGCTGAGATGGTACGTAAGCATGCGGAGTGACGGCTGTGGACTCCATAATCACGTCGGTCGGAAAATTAATTGGCGAAACAAAGTACGCTCTCGCTGCCTAATCGAAGTACAGTAGATTACTGGCTTTATTCTCTTACAAGGTGAGAGAACGAGACATCGCTCTTCTGGATGTTGTTCCGAATCGGGAAGGTATAGCGGTGCAGGATTATCGGAAATAGTCTCTTGGGAGCCTCGACTGAGGGATGAAGTTTTAGAGGATAAGGCAGTGATTGGTGGCTTGGGTCTTGTCACTGTCCGACAATGAAGGCCAAGATAAGCATGTAGAAAGCGTATGGTTTCCCTGTTTGGACGAGGGTTCGACTCCCTCCAGCTCCACTTACTAAAGACTAATCGCTTATGGATTGGATGAATATCGGAGCAACGGTGTTGCTCGTCATTATTGGTGTTGCCATTTATATTCACAAGAGAAAGAGTGAAGAATAATGGTGACTACACCATGATGAGTGAACTCATGACGTAGTCGCTGACAAACAGACCTTTTCGGGTTAAGGAGAGACGATTGTCGCTCAATTGCAGCAGACCATCGTCTAAGAATCGTTGTGCCTCTCTCATACAATAGTGACGATGGCGGTTGGAGAGGGTGGTGAGGTCAAGGCCGTCGCTGGTGCGCAAAGCTACAGTGATGCGGTCGTTGTAGTGCGTGTCTTCTTCTATTACTTCCTGTTCCGATGGCAACTCGCCACGCTCAATAGCCTCAATATATTGCTGGATGTCAGCCACGTTATAGGAGCGATACTTAAGGTCGTAGGAATGGGCAGCAGCACCCAAACCAATATAGGGAACGTCCTGCCAATAGCTGCTGTTGTGGTGTGAGCGATAGCCGGGCTTGGCGAAGTTTGAAATTTCGTAATGCTCGTAGCCTGCCGCTGTCAGCTTATCAATGAGCACCTCGTACATCAGCCTTTCCAGCTCTTCGTCAGGCATCTTTAATTTTTCATCTTTCATCTTTAATCTCCATAGTGGCGTTCCTTCTTCTATCATCAGGCAATACGCAGAGATATGTTCTACGTTGAGGGCGAGAGCGGAATCGATATCCCGTTGCCAGTCGTCGAGTGTCTCGCTAGGGAAACCATACATCAGGTCGATGCTGATGTTCCGGATGCCTGCATTGCGCAATATCTTGACAGCCTCTGGTACCTGTCTGGCTGTATGGCGACGATGTAGGAAGCGTAGTCGTTCGTCATTGAATGTCTGAGCTCCCATAGAGACGCGGTTTACACCTAACCGAGGCAATACATCGGCCCATGCTGGTGTGACATCGTCTGGATTCATCTCGATGGTTACTTCGAACCCACCCCCTGCCCCTCCCATGAGAGAGGGGAGTTTATATACCTTATTTATATATGTAAAGAGCTGGCGGATTTGGGGAATGGTTAATTGGCTCGGCGTACCCCCGCCAAAGTAGATGGTATCTATTCTCTCACTTCTCACCTCATTGCGTGCCACACTCCTACCTTTAGGTGGGAGAAATTCCTCACCTCTGAGAATCATCTCCCGACACACCGCATCAACGTATCGTTGACGCAGTTTCAGCGAGGTTGTCGAGTAGAACCCACAATAGATGCAACGACTCGCACAAAACGGAATATGTATGTATAATCCGGCCATTGTTGGTGCAAAATTACTAATAAAGTTTAATATTTAGAAGTTTTCGTTGGTTTTTTGCGCGAAAATGTCTACCTTTAGCCTCCGTTAACTCAAAACAAAACAATATAACCTATAACAATAAGCCTTATGAAAGTTTATCAAACAAACGAAATCAAAAACATTGCACTGCTTGGCAGTGCGGGTAGCGGCAAGACTACTCTTGCCGAAAGTATGGTTTACGAAGCTGGTATCATCAAGCGTCGCGGTACTGTTGAAGGAAAGAACACCATGAGCGATTATTTCCCTGTTGAACAGGAATACGGCTACTCGGTGTTCTCTACTGTTTTTCATGTGGAGTGGAACAACAAGAAGTTGAACATCATCGACTGTCCGGGTTCTGACGACTTTGTGGGTGGTGCTATCACCGCTCTGAACGTCACCGACCAGGCTGTGCTGCTCATCAATGGTCAGTATGGCCCTGAGGTAGGTACGATGAATGCCTTCCGCAATACCGAGAAGCTGAAGAAGCCCGTTATCTTCCTGGTGAATCAGCTGGATCGCGATAACTGCGACTTCGACCAAATTCTGAATCAGTTGAAGGAAGTATATGGTCCGAACTGCGTGCCCGTACAGTATCCTATTCAGACAGGTGCTGGCTTCAATGCCGTCATCGATGTGCTGCTGATGAAGAAATATTCTTGGAAGCCCGAAGGTGGTGCTCCCATCATTGAGGATATTCCTGCCGACCAGCTGGAGAAGGCCAAGGAGTGGAAAGCCGCTCTGGTTGAGGCTGCTGCCGCTGGTGACGATACACTGATGGAGAAGTTTTTCGAGAGCGAGGACCTCAGCGAGGACGAGATGCGTGAGGGTATCCGCAAGGGTCTTGTCACACGCTCTATCTTCCCTGTCTTCTGTGTTTGCGCAGGTCGCGATATGGGTGTTCGCCGTCTGATGGAGTTCCTTGGCAATGTGGTACCTTTCGTCAGTGAGATGCCCGTTATCAAAAATGCTGCTGGTAAGGAAGTTCCTGCTGACGCTTCTGCTCCTACATCCCTCTATTTCTTCAAGACTGGTGTTGAGCCACATATCGGTGAGGTTCAGTACTTCAAGGTGATGAGTGGCGTCGTAAAGAGTGGCGACGACCTGACCAATGCTGACCGTGGCTCTAAGGAGCGTATGGGTACATTGTATGCTTGTGCTGGTGCTAACCGTATCCAGGTTGATGAGCTGCGTGCCGGTGATATTGGTTGCACCGTGAAGCTGAAGGACGTGAAGACTGGTAACACACTGAATGGCAAGGATGTCGAGAATAAGTTCGACTTCATTAAATATCCTAATTCTAAGTTCTCTCGTGCCATCAAGGCTGTCAATGAGGCTGAGACCGAGAAGATGATGGCTGCCCTGCAGAAGATGCGTCAGGAAGACCCCACATGGGTGGTTGAGCAGTCTAAGGAATTGCGCCAGATTATCGTTCACGGTCAGGGTGAGTTCCACCTGCGTACCTTGAAGTAGCGTATGGAGAACAACGAGAAGATTCAGGTTGAATATCAGGAACCGAAGATTCCTTATCGTGAGACCATCACGAAGATGGCTCGTGCCGACTATCGTCACAAGAAGCAGTCGGGTGGTGCCGGACAGTTTGGTGAGGTACACCTGATTGTTGAGCCTTACACTGATGGTATGCCTGATCCTACGTCATTCACTATCAACGGCCAGGAGTTCAAGATGAACATCAAGTCGAAGGAAGAGAAGGATCTGGAGTGGGGCGGCAAGCTTGTATTCATCAACTCAGTGGTTGGTGGTGCCATCGATATGCGTTTCATGCCCGCTATCCTGAAGGGTATCATGGAGCGTATGGAGCAAGGCCCGTTGACTGGTTCTTATGCCCGCGACGTTCGCGTTATTGTTTACGACGGTAAGATGCACCCCGTTGACTCTAACGAGTTGTCATTCATGTTGGCTGCACGTAACGCCTTCAGCGCTGCCTTCAAGGAGGCCGGTCCTAAGGTACTGGAGCCTATCTACGATTTGGAAGTACTTGTGCCCGCTGATTACATGGGTGATGTGATGTCTGACCTGCAGGGTCGTCGTGCCATCATCATGGGTATGGATTCAGAGAATGGCTATCAGAAGCTGACTGCTAAGATTCCTTTGAAGGAACTCGCTTCTTATTCTATTGCTCTGAGTTCACTGACTGGTGGCCGTGCATCGTTCACTACCCAGTTCTCTAGTTACGAACTTGTTCCGAACGACATCCAGCAGGCTCTCATTAAGGAGCATGAGGCTGAGATGAAGGAAGAAGACTAAAAAAGTGGTTGGCGGGTCAACCGCCAACACATCATTTCAATAAAAAACCGCTTGAATGTTTTGTTCAAGCGGTTTTTGTAGTTTTACCAAGCTATCATGTCGCGTTCGTCAGGACGATGGGCCTTGCCATCTTCACCCAGTACATAGACCTGCAGGTCTTCGAAATAACCACTGGTCTGCTCTTGTAGTTTCTTCAGCTCACCTTTGGTGTCCTCAAAACCTTTAAATTCCTTAGCTGAGGCGAGGTGGTTGGTAAACTCCAGTTTCTTGTTCTCTGTGTCCAATACTGAGATCCACTCATCCTTTGTGCGGTCTCCAATCAGAAATTTCTTGCTCATAATGTTTTAGTGATTAGTTTTTAAGTATTTATTTCTTTTTCTGATGCAAAGGTACGAAAAATCCCGATACGCTATTCACATATCGGGATATTTTTAACGTAAACGTTTGTAAGTATTATTCACCTTTGATAGCTGCTACACCTGGCAGCACCTTACCTTCGATGGCCTCAAGCAGAGCACCACCACCAGTAGAGATGTAGCTAACCTTGTCAGCCAGACCGAACTTGTTGACACAAGCTACAGAGTCACCACCACCAATCAGTGAGAATGCACCTTCAGCAGTAGCCTTGGCGATCGCGTCACCGATAGCACGGCTACCAGGAGTGAATGTGTCGCACTCGAAGACACCAGCAGGACCGTTCCACAGAATGGTCTTAGCACCGTTGATAGCCTCGGCAAATGCCTTCTGACTCTCAGGACCAGCGTCAACACCCTCGAAACCAGCGGGAACCTTGTTGGCAGGGCAGGTGATGATTTCAGAACCGGGCTTGACGGTCATGGTGTCGAAGTCCAGTCCGTTGGTAGCGGTGCAGTCGCTGCCCAGAACGAGCTCTACGCCGTTCTTCTTAGCCAGCTCCTCAACGCCCAGAGCTACATCCAGCTTGTCCATCTCAACGATAGACTCACCAATCTCACCACCGTGAGCCTTTGCGAAGGTATAGGTCATACCACCGCAGAGGATGAGCTTATCAACCTTACCGAGCAGGTTCTCGATGATACCAATCTTAGAAGATACCTTAGAACCACCCATGATGGCAACGAAAGGACGCTTGATGTTGCTGAGCACATTGTCAACAGCCTGTACCTCCTTCTCCATCAGCAGACCCAGCATCTTGTTGTTTGCGTCGAAGTAGTCGGCGATAACAGCAGTAGAGGCGTGCTTGCGGTGAGCAGTACCGAAGGCGTCCATCACGTAGCAGTCAGCGTAAGAAGCCAGCGTCTTGGCAAACTCCTTCTGAGAAGACTTCAGAGCCTTCTTGGCCTCGTCGTACTCAGGAGTACCCTTCTCCAGACCTACAGGCTTACCCTCTTCCTCAGGATAGAAGCGCAGGTTCTCCAGCAGCAGAGCCTCACCCATCTTCAGAGCAGCAGCAGCGTCAGCAGCCTTAGCGCAGTCGGGAGCGAAAGCTACGGGAACGCCCAGAGCCTTCTCTACGGCCTCACGAATCTGACCCAGTGACTTCTTCATGTCTACCTTACCCTTGGGCTTACCCATGTGTGACATGATGATGACAGCACCACCGTCAGCCAGAATCTTCTTCAGGGTGGGCAGGGCACCGCGGATACGGGTGTCGTCAGTGATCTTACCATTCTCGTCCAGGGGTACGTTGAAGTCTACACGTACGATTGCCTTCTTACCGGCAAAATTGAATTCGTTGATTGTCATAATGCTTTTGTTATTTAATAATGTAGAATAATTCGTTTAAAAGCGACTGCAAAGGTACACAATTTTATTGAGAATTGAGAATTCTTTTTCTATAAAAAAGTGTGGTGTCGCAATGAGAAAGGAGAATTTATATTTTTTTTGCGTACTACAATTGTAAATGTAAGGCGGACTTGGCAAAAGACTACCTTAACCGCCCCTTGATGCGAACCATTTTGCGTTGTGACAGTTCGCCTGGGTTGGTGCCTGGCTGCCCCTCAGGTACTGCTATGTTGTACTGTCGATAGAACTTTGTCCAGTAGTCCGTGATGCGCCCCGATGCATCGTGAAACGACATCGGAATCGAGGAGAATAGACGCTGCCCTTGGGTATCGATGAAAGAGAACTGCACCAGTTCTGAACAGTAGATGTCCTCGTTGTCGGGCAGATAGAGACGGTCGTATTTTCTGCCCAAGTATTGACGGGCATTGGCGACGGATTGTGCTGCATCCACCTTTCTTACTCTACCTATTATATAATAGCCCTTCTGTTGGCGCAACGAGTCGAGTGGGGTAGTCTTCACGCCTGTACTGACGGCCTCGATGACACTGTCCTTCGAAAGTACAATAGCCACGTGGTCTATCATGCCTGGTGTCACGTCAGTAATGGCATTACCTTGCTCCACGACGTGAAACAGCAAATCGCCAGGCTTGAGAGTCTGACAGGATGCCAGTAGCAGAATGGCACAGGCGTTAGCGAACCACTTTCTTGCCATTGACGATGTATATACCTTTAGTCTTTAACTGTTTAGTAACCTTGCGACCTTGCAGGTCGTAACAATTTCCTTCTACGCTCCTTTCCTCCTCAGACATATCACCAATGTTAGTTGTAGTTGCGGCGGGCCAATAGATGACCTCTCCCAGCGACGAATTATCGTGCTTATGATAGATAACGGTCTCTATCTGCTCTTGAGTCTGCTCGCTGACGTTCCACCTGTTGCCTTGTGCATAGACCGTGTTGGCTGAATTGTTGTAGAGGTCATATAGCTCTCCATTGTTACCGTTGTTCAAGAAGATGTTCTCACCGGGATTATAGTGTTCGTCAGTCTGGGGTACGTCAATACGTCCTAGGTTCACGTCCTTGCAACCGATGACAGTGATACCCCATAGTGAGCCTTCAATGCGATTGCCGGTGATCATTGCCTCTGTTTGCTGGTACGGGTCATAAAGGCTGACGCCTGATCCTCCATTCATCGGGTTTGTCTCGTGGCAGTTATCAATGAGCAAGTTGTTCTCTATGCGTATCTTTGCAGCTGGTCCAACAATTCCGATGCCATAACGGTTATCTTTAATACGGCAATTCTTAATGGTGATATCCGCATCATAGCCCATAAAGTTCGAGATACCGATGCCGCCCACCATGGTGTTTTCTGGATTTCCTTCCACTGTATTATCGTCGATGACCAACGGATTAGCTGCAGTGATGTTTATCTGTGGGATGTTGCCGTTTGCCGCTGAATTCATATTGAAAATACTATATTTGATAGTCAGCGGGCGCGAGGCATTGGCTGCACTGCCGATGGCGGCCTTCTGGCAGGAGTGGAACTCACAATATTGGATTATGCTTGGTGCTCCGTTACTGATAAAGTATAAGGCTGCAGCAGTCAATCCGTCATGGTTTTCAAAATAACAGTTGTACATGTTTATAGCCCCTTCTCCCATCACTTCCACACCAACATTATAGAACTTGCATGTGCTCATTTCTGTCGTTGTATTGCATTTCAAGCGAACTGAGGAACCTGAAATCTCGTCAAAGGCTTCGAATATGGAGCCTTCATCGCACTTGAAGTCCGCCTCGCCTTCAATCGTCAGGCATACGTCCTTGTTGAAGAAAATGACAAGAGCGTCGTCCATCACAAACTTGTCGCCTGCAGCAATAGTAATACTTT
>Ga0256404_1005132_pt1 | contig 23674 bp, 24 predicted proteins | sample RumenRJG_01DNA_FD_185990 | JGI IMG/M metagenome (GOLD analysis project Ga0256404, IMG submission 185990) | Bovine rumen microbial communities from Lethbridge, Alberta, Canada - RJG_01 | ecosystem: Host-associated > Mammals > Digestive system > Stomach > Rumen | place: Canada: Alberta | collected... | reverse complement strand
GTACCCAGACCCGGGGTCGAACCGGGATGGGTTGCCCCACTGGTGTTTGAGACCAGCGCGTCTACCGATTCCGCCATCTGGGCTTTTGACGGCTGCAAAGATAAGGATAAAATCCGAACCGACAAAAAAATAGAAGAAAAAACTCTAAAAATCTTGTTGTATTCGTGGATTATGTGTATCTTAGCCGTGTTAATCTGAAATGTATATGGAAACAAATAGCAGCGGGAAAAAATTCTGCGTGATTCTGGCTGGTGGAAAGGGTCGCAGGCTGTGGCCCTGCAGCCGTGAAAAGATGCCCAAGCAGTTCATGGATTTCTTTGGAACGGGGCGCACGCAGCTGCAACAGACGTTCGACCGTTTCTCTAAAATCATACCTCCCGAGCGTATTTATGTGAGCACGAATCAGGTTTATGCGCACTATGTGGAGGAGCAGCTGCCGGAGTTGCCGGTGGAAAACATCTTGGCAGAGCCGATTTATCGAAATACGGCGCCGAGTGTGGCGTGGGCATGTTATCGTATTTATCACCACGACAAGGATGCTAATATCATCGTTTCTCCGTCGGACCAGGCTGTGTTCAACGAAGAGGCTTTTCATGAGAATGTGTTGAACTGTTTTGACTTCGTGAAGAAGAACGACTGCCTGTTGACGATGGGCGTGAAGCCCACGCGTCCGGAGCCTGGATATGGGTACATTCAGCTGGGCGAACCTACGGAGTTGGCGGACTTGTATAAGGTGAAGTCGTTCACGGAGAAGCCCGAGCGCGATTTTGCGCGGATGTTCATGGAGAGCGGCGAGTTTTATTGGAATACGGGTATCTTCCTGACGAAGGTGAGTTATCTGTTGTATTGTTTGCGGCAGATATTGCCGCTGGTGCTCAATCCGGAGGATGTCTTTACGATGGAGGATGAGTTGGCGTTCGTGAAGGAGAACTTCTCGCGCTATCCGAACCTCTCTATCGACTACGGCATTTTGGAGAAGTCCGACAACGTGTATGTCTTCCGTTGCGACTTCGGCTGGGCTGACCTTGGCACTTGGCACTCCATCTACGAGGCGATGAGCAAGGGTGACGGTGACAATGTGGTGCTCGATTCGGAGGTCATCTTTGAAGACAGTCGCGACAACATCGTGAAGCTGCCTCATGGTCGCGTGGCAATCATCAATGGGCTGGACGGCTATATCGTGGCAGAGGAGGACAATGTGCTGCTCATCTGCAAGAAGGGCGACTCGTCGGCGCTTGTGCGCAAGTATGGCAGTGAGGCGCGGATGCGCTACGGCGACGATTTCGTGTGATGTGCGTTCGGCGGATTTTCCGTTGTGCCAACTGCCCGTTTCCCGTCAATCCGGAGTTGTATATTTATACATAGGCAGACGTTTCATGTGTCTGTCTGCAAATTATTGTCTATCAAGGGGTTAACTATGGCTTTCCAAAAGTTCAACTTTTAGCGTGCAAAAGTTGAACTTTTAGGAGGTGAAAGTTGAACTTTCAGGAGCCAAAAGTTGAACTTTTGGAAAGCGAAAGTTCAACGGTATATTTATACGCCCTTTTCTGCATGTTTATGCAGGTGTGTTTTGTGGATTTCCTTTGTTTAATTCACACCCGTCCGGATGGCTTCCGCAGTCTGTCGTGGTGGGTACGAAAAAAGGCGGATGGGTCCCGTCGCAGGGTCATCCGCCTTCTTTATATATATAATAATGTGTAGGCTACATGACGCCTATCCACCTCAGCACGTCGTTCAGGTTGGCGACGACCATCAGCAGGATGAGGATAGCGAAGCCGACGTATTCGGCGCGTATCATGAATTTCTCGCTGGGCGGTCGGCGGGTGATGATTTCGTAGAGCAGGAATATCACGTGTCCGCCGTCCAATGCCGGGATGGGTAGGATGTTCATGAAGGCGAGGATGATGCTGAGGAAAGCTGTCATGCGCCAGAACATCATCCAGTCCCATGTGGCGGGGAAGAGGCTTCCGATGGCTCCGAATCCTCCGAGCGATTTCGCTCCGTCGGCGGTGAACACATATTTCAGGTCGTCCACATAGCCTCGCAGCACGTTGATGCCGTATTTGATGCCTGCGGGGAAGCTCTCGAAGAATCCGAACGACAGTTTGGTCTCTTGATAGTAGTCGTAGAGATTGCTTTGTCCTACACCCAGCCGGAGGTCTTCCGAGAGGATGGTCTTCATCGTGTCAGCCGCCTCGTGTCCCGTGCGTTGATAGACGATGGTGGCGGTGCGTATGTTCATGCTGTCGCGGCTGCTCTTCGCTACCGACATCATGTCTTCGAGTCTGCCGATTTCGTCGGTGAACTCGTTCCACGAGTCAATGCTCTTTCCGTTGATGGCGAGAATCTTGTCGCCCTTCTTCATTCCCAGTTTTGCGGCTGGCGTGTTGGGCATGACGGTGTCGATGTCTGCCGGGATGAGCGGTCTCACGAACGACGGTTCGCTCTGAATCATGTCGAGCAGGTTGAGTTCGCCCGGCAGGTTGACAGCCATCTGCTTCCCGTCGCGGATGATGTCAACGCGTTTGGCGTCGCTGAGCTGGCGGTAGAGGTCGATGTCGAACTTGGTGAACGCTTTCTTTTCAGTGCCCAGCAGGATGTCGCCGTCTTTGAATCCCAGTTTCTTGGCTTCGGTGTTGAACTTCATGCCCATCGTCATGTCCTTCGTCTGGATGTACGAGTCGCCCCAGTAGAAGAGCACCATCGAGTAGATGAACAGTGCGAGGAGGAAGTTGACGAGCACTCCTCCAATCATGATGAGCAGCCGTTGCCATGCCGGTTTTGTGCGGAACTCCCATGGCTGCGGCGGTTGTTTCATCTGTTCGGTGTCGAACGACTCGTCTATCATGCCTGAAATCTTGCAGTATCCGCCCAGCGGGAGCCATCCTACGCCGTATGTGGTGTCGCTTTTCTTCGGCTTCCACTTAAACAGGCTGCCGTCCCATTTCCATATGCTGGGGTCGAAGAAGAGGTAGAACTTCTCAACGCGCACTCCGAAGAGTTTTGAGAAGAAGAAGTGTCCGCCCTCGTGCAGCAGCACAAGGATTGAGATGGACAACATGAATTGTAATAGTCTGATAAGAAATACTTCCATATTCGTTTATTGTTCTGTTCTTTTTTTATGTAATTAGACGTTATGATTCTTGTTTTTGCTACATGTTTGCCTGTGAGACGTATTCGCCGGCAATCTTCCGCGCTTCCGCGTCGGTTGCGAGATAGTCTTCATAGGTGGGATTTTTGATGAAGGCGACGTGCTGCATGGTGCGCGCGATGATGTCGCTCATTTCATGGAATCCGCAGCGGTCTTCGAGGAATGCCCTGTTCACAATCTCGTTGGCAGCGTTGAGCACGCACGGCACGTTTCCCCCCTCGTGTATGGCGTCGAAAGCCAGTTGCAGGCAACGGAAGCGCTGCAGGTCGGGCTCGAAGAACTCCAACGGGGTCTTGAACAGGTCGAGGCGTGGCTGCGAGAGTGTGAGCCGCTCGGGGAAGGAGAAGGCATACAGGATGGGGAGGTGCATGTCGGGGATGCCCAGCTGTGCTTTCACTGCTCCGTCGCGGAACTGCACGGCACTGTGTACGATGCTCTGCGGATGGACGAGCACCTGGATTTTGTCTGCCGGAACGTCGAACAGCCACTTCGCCTCAATCACTTCAAAGCCCTTGTTCATCATCGTGGCGCTGTCGATCGTGATTTTTGCGCCCATGTCCCAAGTGGGGTGGCGCAGTGCGTCTTTGGCTTTCACGTGTTCCATCTGCTCGTGCGTGAATGTGCGGAACGGACCTCCCGAGGCGGTGAGCAGAATCTTCTCTATCTCGTTGTCGCCCTCTCCGACGAGGCTTTGGAAGATGGCAGAGTGTTCGCTGTCAACGGGGATGATGGGTGCGTGGTTCTCTATTGCCAGTTGGCAGATGAGTTCGCCCGCCACGACCAGCGTCTCTTTGTTTGCCAGGCAGATTTTCTTGTGTGCCTTGATGGCTCTGATGGTCGGCGGGAGCCCCGCAAATCCCACCATGGCGGTGAGTACCATGTCGATGGGGTCGGCCTCCACGATTTCGTCGAGCGCCTGTTTCCCTGCATATATCTTGATGTCCGGTTCGTCGGCAAGCAGTTCCTTCAGCCGGTCGTAATGCTGTTCGTTGGCTATGACGACGGCGGCAGGATGGAATTTGTGTGCCTGCTCAGCCAGCAGTTCCACACGGTTGTTTGCCGTGAGTGCATACACTTCGTAGCGGTCGCTGTGTGATGCAATCACGTCGAGTGCCTGTGTGCCGATAGAGCCGGTCGAACCGAGTATGCATATCTGTTGTTTCATCTGTTTCTTCTTTATAAATCTAAAATGCCGTCGGGCAGTGTGATTTCTATCTCCCGCTGGTCCATGCTGACGCTCTGAATCAGTTCGTCGGATGCGGGAATGAGAATCTCCTCGCCGTCTCTCTCCACGTGGAAGAGTATGTTGATGGTTGAATCGTCTATTGCGGTGATTTCCCCTACCGGTTGTTGTGTGTCTGCATCAATGAGGCTGAAGCCGACAATCTCGTTCCAGCTGAATTGCTGTTCGTTGCCGTCGCTCAGGCTGTAAGGGAAATAAACGTCGCAGTGTGTCAGTTCGCGAGCCCGTTCCTGTGTGTCGATGCCTTCAAACTTGACGAGCGCGGCGGAATCGTTTCGGAACCGGTATTCTTCCATGAAAAACGGCACGAGTATTCCGTCCGTCTCGAGCACGAGATAGTCGGCATCCACGCGGTCGAACACGTCGTCGCTGAACTGAAGCGAGACCTCTCCCTTCACTCCGTGCGGTTTTCCGATGCGTCCGATGCGATATACCTGCTCGTGTGTAATCATCTGACCTCCTTGCTTTCTACACGCTGGATGTTTGCACCGAGAGCGTTCAGTCGCTTCTCAATGTTCTCATAACCGCGATCAATCTGTGCGATGTTGTCGATGCGGCTGGTGCCGTTGGCACTCAGGGCAGCAATCAGCAGTGCGATTCCCGCACGGATGTCGGGACTTGACATGCGCTGTGCACGAAGTCGCTTCTTCTGGTCGTGCCCTACGACCACTGCCCGGTGTGGGTCACAGAGGATAATCTGGGCACCCATGTCAATCAACTTGTCGGTGAAGAACAGGCGGCTCTCGAACATTTTCTGATGGAAGAGTACGCTTCCGCGAGCCTGTGTCGCTACGACGATGAGCACCGAAATCAAGTCGGGTGTCAGACCGGGCCACGGTGCATCAGCCAATGTCATAATCGTTCCGTCGATGAACGAGTCTATCGTGTAGTGCTTTTGTTTCGGAATATAAAGGTCATCACCCTCTACCTTCATCTTCACGCCCAGTCGGCGGAATGCTTCAGGAATGATACCGAGGTTCTGCAGCGAAACGTTCTTGATGCGGATGCCGTCGCCTACCATTGCTGCCAAGCCGATAAACGAGCCCACCTCAATCATGTCGGGGAGCACTTCATGCTCGGCTTTGTGCAAATGCTCCACCCCTTCGATGGTCAAGAGGTTGCTGCCGATGCCCGAAATCTTCGCTCCCATGCGGTTGAGCATCTTGCAGAGCTGCTGCAAATAGGGTTCGCAGGCGGCGTTGTAGATTGTTGTCGTGCCCTTCGCCATCACCGAAGCCATCACGATATTTGCCGTGCCCGTCACCGAAGCCTCGTCGAGCAGCATATAGCAGCCTTTCAGTTGGCGTGCCTTGATTTCGTAAACACTGCGTCCTTCCATGTGTTCAAACCGTGCACCCAGTGACTTGAAGCCAAGGAAATGGGTGTCCAGACGGCGGCGACCAATCTTGTCACCACCGGGTTTTGCCACCGTTGCCCTGCGGAAACGCGCCAGCAGCGGACCAATCGTCAGCACACTGCCACGCAGGGAAGAGCAACGTTTCACGAACTCGTCGCTCTGCAGATAGTCGAGATTCAAGTTGCTGGCTTTGAAAGTATAGTCGCTTGGCGCATTTTTCTTCACCTTCACGCCCATGTCTTTCAGCAGTTTAATCAGATTGTTCACATCCAGTATGTCGGGAACATTCTTGATGCGCACCGACTCGTCAGTCAACAGCGTTGCACAAATCACCTCCAACGCTTCGTTCTTTGCGCCCTGGGGAACAATCTCACCCTTCAGGCGGTGACCTCCCTCAATGATAAATGACTGCATAGCTACTACCTCCTTCTGCGACGTCTCTCAGCACTGTCCTTCGTAGGAACCTTGTTGAAACGAAAATTGTCCAAATCTATCTGAATCACGCCGTCAGTATAGCGTGCCAGGTCTTCAGCCACTTTCTCGTCAGCAGCCGAGCCCGTACTCCATTGCAGCAGGTTGCGCCGCATCTGATTCGCAGTCACGCGCACCAACTCATCCCGTTCAGCACCGGCGGGCATCTTCTTCAAGCGGTCGAACATGCCAAACAGGATGCTGCCATAATGACGCACGGGAATCTCTTTCATCGGATATTCCATCGCCTCCGGCTTCTTCGCCATCTGCAACGCCTGCGAAACATCAAACGGGTAATCAATATCCAGACGGAAATTACTCATTAAAGCCAAGTGGTCCCACAACTTCTGCTCATAGCCTTCGCTGTTTCTGCCCTGAGGAAACGAATGGCGCATCACGTCAATAATACCCTCAGCGGCACGCTGGCGCTCCGCCTTCGTGGGCAGACCGACAGCATAGTCCACCATCTCCTGAATCACACGTCCGTATTCAGGCAAAACCAGTCGCTCACGCTGCGTGTTATAATCCAAACCTTCAATCTTCATATCTCAGTTTTATATTTTGTCTTCAATATTTTGTCTTCAAATCAATTTCTTAGGCAACTTAGCCACAAAATCCTTCAGATAGAACGGCACGAAATAGGCGATATCCTCAAACCGCTCCTCCTTGATTTTCCGTTCTGCAAGCGGAAACATCCATTTAGCCGACGGCTCGATGTCGGCAATGTGATGAGCATTCGGATGATTGATGATGTCCATACATTTTCCGGCACCATTACCGAAGAAATAGACTGGTCCCTCGTCCAAGAACTCACGATAGGTATCGGCATCCACTATGTCTGCCTGTACCTCGCGCACCGGATGCAGCGCCCGGTCATACACAGCGGCATACACCTCCATGCGACGGGCATCGAGCATCGGACACAACCGGGCGTTTTCGTCCATTTCATCATGGGTGAGCAAAACAGGCACACACAACAATTCAAGCGTCGGGATACCAATCAGTTTCAAACCGCGCCCATAGCAGATGCCTTTCGCCATCGAGACACCGATGCGTAAACCCGTATAAGAGCCCGGACCACAACTCACAGCTACCGCATCAAGAGGCATACCCTGTGAATCGGCAAACGCCAGTGCCTCGTCAACAAAACGCCCCAACACAACAGCATGGTTTGGACCGGCAGCATCCCGTCGGTCGAAGAGGCAAGCGCCCTCCGAACTGACAGCCACCGAACAGCAATTCGTACTCGTTTCTATGCTCAATATGTTCGACATCAATCAATTTATCTCTGAAATAACGCGCAAAAATACGCATTTTTCCTCGAAAATTCGTACATTTGCAGAAATTTAACAAGATTATAGTTATGATTCAGTCAATGACAGGCTACGGAAAGGCAGTCGTAGCCTACAAGGAGAAAAAGATACATGTGGAGATTAAGTCGCTGAATAGTAAGGCGTTGGATCTTTTCACACGCGTGGCTTCTCCTTATCGTGAGAAGGAAATAGAAATCCGCCAGATGCTTGCACAGGCGGTGGTGCGTGGAAAAGTCGATTTCATGATATGGATAGAGCGAGATGCAGCAGCAGAGATTGCCCCCATCAACGGTGCTGCTGTTGAGCACTATTACAAAGAAATCAAGGCAGTTGCTGAAAAGACTGGCATTCCAGAACCGGCAGACTGGTTCCAAATCCTGCTCAGACTGCCCGACGTGACCGTCAAGAATGAGTTGGAAACACTTGAGGCAGAGGAGTGGGACACGGTGAAACAAGCTGTCGCGGAGGCAGTCAGCCAGTTGAATGATTTCCGCAACCAAGAAGGGGAAGCATTGAAAAAGACTTTCGAAGAAAAAATCGACAACATCCAGCATCTGCTCGAAAGTATTGAGCCTTACGAGCAGTCGCGCGTTGAGAAGATACGTTCGAGAATCACAGAAGGACTGCGCCAGATACCGGAAGCAGAATACGATAAAAACCGGCTTGAGCAGGAACTCATCTATTATATCGAGAAACTGGATATCAGTGAGGAAAAACAGCGGTTGAAAAACCATCTCGATTATTTCCGGCAGACGCTCAACGAGCCGACGAGTCAAGGAAAGAAACTCGGATTCATCGCACAGGAAATGGGGCGCGAAATCAATACGACCGGCTCGAAGAGCAACCAGGCGGAGATGCAGAATATCGTCGTCAAGATGAAAGACGAGCTCGAACAGATTAAAGAACAGATACTCAACGTTTTGTAGATATGGGAAAACTATTGATTTTCAGTGCACCGTCAGGGTCGGGAAAGAGTACAATCGTCCAGTGGCTGATGCAGCATGAGGACTTGCGGCTCGCGTTCTCCATCTCCTGTACCAGCCGACCGCCTCGGGGAACGGAGCAGCATGGAGTGGAATATTTCTTCCTGACGCCCGACGAGTTCAAAAAACGTATAGAGAACAATGAGTTCCTGGAATATGAAGAGGTGTATAAGGACCGCTTTTACGGAACACTCAAGTCACAGGTCGATTTGCAGTTGGATGCAGGACAGAACGTGATTTTCGATGTCGATGTGAAGGGTGGCTGCAACATCAAGGAACATTATGGCGAACAGGCACTGAGTATATTCATCCAACCACCGTCGGTCGGAGAGCTGAGACGACGGCTTGAAGGGCGCGGAACGGACACTCCGGAGGTTATCGAAGACCGTCTCGCAAAAGCCGAATACGAGATGACGTTTGCTCCGAGATTCGACCGCGTCGTGGTGAACGATGATCTGGAGGCGGCAAAGGCAGAAACGCTCGCAATCGTACGAAAATTCTTGGGATGAAACGCATACGCACAGGGCTCTTCGGGGGAACTTTCAACCCCATACATGTCGGTCATATCGGATTGGCAAGTGCCATCCTGAAAGCGGCCCGCCTGTCGGAGGTGTGGTTTATGGTGACTCCGCAAAACCCGTTTAAGGTCAGCCACCAACTGCTCGACGACAACCTGCGCCTGGAGATGGTGGAAAAGGCGTTGGAAAACCATCCCCGGCTCATTGCCAGCGACTATGAGTTCCGGTTGCCGAAGCCGTCGTTCACATGGCGCACATTGCAGGCACTCAACGAAGACTATCCTGACCGTCGTTTCGTCTTGCTCATCGGTGCCGATAATTGGTTGAGCTTCGACCGTTGGGCAGAGCCGGAGAAGATTCTCAAAGCATGTCAGATTGTGATTTATCCACGCGAAGGCTATCCGGTCGATGAGGCTGCCCTGCCACGGAATGTGCGGTTGCTCAATACACCTTATTTCCATGTCAGCAGTACGGAGATACGGCAACGCATGCAGGAAGGGCGTCCGATAGAGGGCTTGGTCCCTTCGGAGATAGAAGAGATGGTTTGTAAAGCATATCGGAAATGAAACGTTTCGTAAAAATAGCAGGTGACTTTTTCAGTCTGTTGTTCAAGCCCATATATCTCAACGGCGGCTTTTTCTTCTTCATGTATGTGCTCGGTGTGGCATGTGGATGGATAGAAGCGCCGGCGGGATACGAGAAGAAGATGTATCCCAACACATACATCGAACTCTTCGTTGACCTATATATAATATGTTTTCTGCTTGCTTTGCTTCCTCAGCGCATCCGCCGGTGGGTGCGGGCGGTGCTGTATGTGCTTTTCTACGGAATGGCTTTCATCGATGTGTTTTGCTACGTGAAGTTCGGTTCGCTGTTCAGTCCGTCGATGCTCCTTTTGGTGGGCGAGACGACGGGTAGGGAAGCGGGCGAGTTCCTGGGCGAATATATCAGTCTCGACTTGCTCTCAACGCCACTGGTATGGGTGTTGGTCATCCTTTTGCTACACCTCATAAAAAGTTTTTCCTACAAACGGCTGCGGTCATTTTTCAGTCGTTTCCGTCTGAATTTCCGTCTGTCAGCCTGTTGCGGAGTCCTGGTGTTGGGCTTGCTCGTCTATGGAGGCATCGTCACTGCGCACAACAAGGCAGCAACATGGCGGCTGTTGAGCTTCGAGCGGATAGGCGATGTGGAGCATGAGTTGACGCAGTCTCGCACTTGCGCCCGGCTTTATACTCCGGTGCATCGCCTGGTGTTCAGTCTTCGTTCGAACCAGTTGATTGCCCGTCAGGTGGTGAAATTGGTCGAGGCGAAGGAGCAGGTGACGGTGGATAGTTGTTCGTTCCGCACGCCCAATATCGTGCTGATTATCGGTGAAAGTTATAATCGCCACCATGCAGGCTTATATGGTTATGAGAAGGAGACGACACCTCTTCAGAGTGAGCGCGCCCGAACGGACGGGCTTATCCCTTTCAGCGACGTGGTGGCACCGTGGAATCTGACCAGTTACGTCTTCAAGTTGATGTTTTCGCTCTATGCGGTGGGCGACGAGGGCGAGTGGTGCGACTACCCGATGTTCCCGACGGTGTTCCGAAAGGCGGGCTATCGGGTGACGTTCCTCACCAACCAGTTTCTGCCGAAGGCAAAAGAAGCCATCTACGATTTCAGCGGTGGTTTCTTTCTGAACAATCCCGAGTTGTCGAAGTCGATGTTCGACCTGCGCAACGACAGTCTGCACACCTACGACGAGGGACTGTTGAGCGATTATGAACAGATGCGGAACTCCGGTAAACTGGCGGAGAACAATCTGATTATCTTCCACCTGATGGGTCAGCACATGGCTTACAAAGCACGCTATCCACGCAACCGGCGCGTGTTCAAGGACTATCACTATGAGCATCGCACCGACCTCAAACACAAGGACGTGCGCATCTTGTCGCATTACGATAATGCCACGTTGTACAATGACTCCATCGTTGACCAGATTATACGGCGCTTCGAAGGCGAACAGGCGGTCGTTATCTATGTTCCCGACCATGGCGAAGAGTGCTATGACGGCAAACTGAACAAGATGGGGCGTCTGCATCAGGCGACGATAGATGCCCGTCTGGCGCGTGAGGAGTTTGAGATTCCCTTTTGGGTGTGGTGCTCGCAGCGTTTCCGCGTCGCCCATCCCGATGTGTATGAGCGGTTGCAGAGCGTGCGGAATCTTCCGTTGATGACCGATGCCCTTCCTCATCTGCTGCTCGGTCTTGCAGGAATCAAGACACCGGCATATCAGGAGCGTTTGGACATCCTGTCGCCGGCATACGACACGAAGCGTCCACGAATCATGAAGATGCAGAAAGATTATAACCAGCTACAAGCAAAAAGAAACGCAAAGAATGATAAAACCGTCAGATAGTCAATTACTTAACCGTGCTGAATGTAATGTCCTGCGAGGCATTGCCATTCTGGGTATCGTTCTCCACAACTACACCCATTGGCTGCGGCCGATGGTCAAGGAGAACGAATATACGTTCAAGCAAGGCAATGCCGACCGAATGGCTGAACTGCTTTCCCAGCCCGATTGGTACCTGCCGGCGCAGTTGCTCTCGTTCTTCGGGCATTATGGTGTGCCCATTTTCTTGTTTCTCAGTGCTTTCGGGTTGGTCATGAAGTATGAGCAGAAGATGCCCGCCACTCCCGTTCCGCCAACGGGAAAGGAAGAGTCGGCATGGTCTTTCCTGCGCCAGCATTTCCTTAAACTCTTCAAACTGATGCTGACGGGATTTGTCATCTTCGTTCTTGTTGACGGCATGACACCGCGACCGCACCACTACCGGCTGTTGGACGTAGTGGCACAGTTGGGCATGTTCAACAACCTGCTGCCGCATCCCGAGCGGGTCATTTGGCCTGGTCCCTACTGGTTCTTCGGACTCATGATGCAGTTGTATGTCATTTATCGGCTGCTGTTGTATCGCCGTTCCAGCTGGTGGGTGGTCTGTTTGATGCTGGTTTGCACGGCTGTCCAGATGTTCTTTTCTCCAGCCGGTGAGGAACTGAACTATCTGCGTTACAATTTCGTGGGCGGAGTACTTCCGTTCGGTCTCGGACTACTCTTTGCCCGACATGGACGAATGCCCACGCAGAAAGCCTATTATTGCATCGTGCTGGTGGCTGCCCTGCTCCTCATATTCCTTATGAGCAGACAGTTCCTGCCCTGGTTTTTCGTCCCAGTTGCCGTTTGTGCGGCTGCCATTGCTGCGGTGAAATTGCTGCCGGCGGGTCTGCTCGGTCCGTTGGAGTGGGTCGGTGAAATCAGTGCCGTCCTCTTTATCGTTCATCCGGCAGTCCGTAAAGTCGTGATACCGTTGTCTCACCAAGGCGAAATCTATGCAGGACTCTTGATTTACTTCATCGTCTCGCTGGTGCTGGCATTGCTTGTCGGACAGTTGTTGAAAAGAATCCCCACTCCTAAAAGTAAGAAACCATGAAAGATATCATCCGTTTAGTTCGCCCGAAGCAGTGGCTGAAGAATGTGTTTGTGCTCATTCCCGTGTTTTTCGGAGGCAGATTGTCCGACGTGCACGACCTTTTGGCAACCGCTTTTGCTTTCGTGGCGTTCAGTTTCGCCGCCTCTTCCATCTATTGTTTCAACGACATCATCGATGCTGATGCCGACCGTCGCCATCCCGTGAAGTGCTCACGCCCCGTCGCCAGAGGTGCTGTTACCATGCGACAAGCCTATATGCTGATGGCTCAGATGATACTGCTCGCACTTTGTGTCGTACTCTGTGGCAGATATCTTTCCGTCTTCACTCCCTCACAAGCGCTCCGCGTGGGAGGTGTCATCGCCGGTTATTGGTTGCTTAACCTTGCCTATTGCGCGTGGCTGAAGAAATATGCCATCGTCGATGTGAGCGTTATCGCCTTCGGATTCGTGCTGCGCGTCCTTGCAGGAGGCTTTGCCACCGACATCATTCCCAGCCGGTGGCTCGTACTCATGACCTTCCTCCTTACCCTCTTCCTGTCGCTTGCCAAGCGGCGCGACGATGTTCTTCGGATGAATGCCACGGGTGAGGCGCCGCGCACGAACACCATCCGATACAATCTCACCTTCATCAATCAGGCGATTACCATCACAGCCAGCATCACCACCGTCTGCTACATCATGTACACGGTGTCGCCGGAGGTCATTGCCCGCTTCCAGACGGAATACCTCTATCTGACGACCTGTTTCGTCATTTTGGGCTTGCTGCGGTATATACAAATCACCGTCGTCGACGAACAGAGCGGCGACCCCACGAAAATCATGCTCCGCGACCGCTTCATGCAGGCTGTTGTCGTGTTGTGGGCAATCTCCTTTGCCATTATCATATACCTGTGACAACCTCTCCCAAACAGATGAAACTTACAGTGATGGAAAAGAAAAGAATCTACGCATTCGACTTCGACGGGACGCTGACAACGAAGGACACACTCATCGAATTTATCCGCTTTGCCCGCGGAAATGCTGCCCTCTTATGGGGACTCTTCATCCATAGCCCTCTGTTGGTGCTGATGAAGTTCGGACTTTATCCCAACGGGAAGGCAAAACAGCGCCTCTTTTCCTACTTCTTTAAAGGTGTTTCTGTCGATGAAATGGGCAATTTTTGCACACATTTCGCAAAAAACGCCGCCCAAATTCTGCGTGCAGACAGGATGAAAATGTTGCAGGAAAAACTCGACGAGGGTGCGACGGTCGTCATCGTTTCAGCGAGCATCGAGAATTGGGTGCGCGAGTTCTTTCCCCAACACCCCGACCTGTATGTAATAGGGACGCAAATTGAGGTGGTCAACAATGAGTTGACGGGAAAATTCTCCACCCCCAACTGCTACGGCGAAGAGAAGGTCAGGCGTTTGTGCGAACATTTTCCTGACCGCACAAACTATCACCTCGTGGCGTTCGGCGACAGCCGGGGCGACCGCGAACTGCTGGCGTTTGCCGATGAAGGCTACCTCTTGAAAGACTGAAAATGGAACTTCCTAAAACCAAATTCACTTGATTTGCTCATCAAATTCACTGAATTTGGTCACCAATTTCACTGAATTTGTTTTCACAGAGTAGAACTTTCGTTTCGCAAATGGAGTCAGATTGCGTAGAGAAAGTTTCCCGTTTTGATGTGAAAAGTCGCGATTTCATCGATGAAAATAAGGTTGTGAGCTTGTTGGATAAATGAGTTGGGAGAGAAAAGTGGTCGCTAAAAATTCGTCAGATTTGCAGAAAAAGCGTAATTTTGCAGGCGGTAATCAAGCAATTTGGGAATGTTTGGTGCGCTGAAAAAGATAACGCATCGTCTGGACGATGAGCAACGGGGTGAAGTCTGCCGCTTTTTAGTGGTGGGCGTGACAGCCGTAGCCATTCAGTATGGTGTCTATCTGTTGCTGGTGGGGAGGCTCTCTCCGGCGGTATCCAACACGATAGCCTATCTGGTGAGTTTCTTGTTCAACTATGCGGCATCCACGCGCTACACGTTTCGGGTGCGTTCGTCGGCTCGTCGCGGAATGGGTTTTGCCTTTTCACACCTTGTGAACTATCTCTTGCAGACGGCATTGCTGGCGTTTTTCCTCTGGTTGGGCGTGAGCAAACCGCTCGCCATGCTGCCCGTGTTCGCTATTTGCGTGCCGGTGAACTTCCTGCTCGTACGGTTTTTCCTTAAAACGAATGGACGATGAAACGGTTTCTGAAACTTTTCCGCCTGGAGCGGGAAGAGCGTCTTCCGGCTTTGGTCATGCTGCTTTTCTTCGTGGCATTGACAACCGTGTTTGTCGTTCATTATTATCCGTATTTCAGCGATTTCAGTTATAAAGGAGGGAATCCGTTCTTCCGCCACTTCCGTGTGTCGGGCTACGACTCATTCCTTTACATCATCACCAGCCGCTGGAGCACATTCCACACCATCGTTTTCCGCCATCCGCTGCTGGTGTTCATGCTCTTTCCCCTCCATGTGCTGAACCACTGGCTGTATCTCGGGACGGGATTGAACTGCGTGCAGTTTGTGATAGCCGTTCCGTTGCTGTTCTCGGCACTTTATGCGTTCATCTTCCTGTTGCGGATTTTCCGTCATGTCCTTGAGATGGGCTTGTGGGAAAGTCGTCTGCTTGCGGCAATGACGTTTTCTTTCGCCCACATCATGCTCGCCGTCTTTGTTCCCGACCATTTCATTCTCTCCATGTTCCTGCTCACCCTGACCCTCTATGTGGCAGGCATGCGGATGAAAAACAAGGCGGCATTCTCTGCCGGAGAAGCGTTTTGGCTCACATTGCTCACGGGCGGTGTCACGTTGACAAACGGCGTGAAGACCATTCTCGCATCGCTGTTTGTGAATGGGCGTGGCGTGTTCAAGGTGCGCTTCCTCCTGATAGGCATTGTGTTGCCGTTTGTGTTGCTGACAGCCATCAGCAATCTCACGTATGAACATATCACCCGGCATGAGGAAGTGGCTCGCAGCGAGCAGAAAGCGCGGCGCGACTCGTTGCTCAGAGCCAAGTATCCTGAGCGGAAAGTGGTGAAGAAAGCGCCTCACAAGCGCGTTGCCGAGCCAATCAGCGAGCAGGGTTTCCTGAAATGGTCGGACATGACCACGCCGCGCTTGAAAAGTATCTGGCACAACCAGTTCGGCGAATCGATACAGCTGCATGAGAAAGACCTGCTCGTCGATTCACAATTCGGCCGCGAACTTTTCGCGCCATACAGTAATGTTTGGAATAATGTCGTCGAGATACTTCTCATCCTGCTCTTCCTTGCCGGAATCTGGTGCGGTCGGAAGAGCCGTTTCCTGTGGTTATGCCTTGCGTGGGTGGCGTTCGACATGACGATGCACCTCGGTTTCGGCTTCGCCCTGCGCGAAATCTATCTCATGACAGCCCATTGGGCATTTGTCATACCCATTGCCATCGCGTTTTTGCTCAAGGGCAGCAGTCGGTGGAGAAAGCCGCTGGCGGCACTCATCGGCGGTTTGACGCTGTTCCTATATATACATAATGTGTCGTTGATAATGTCCTATTTTGTGAGTTGAGATGAAACTGAGGGAATTGTTGAGCATCAAGAAAGAAGAGCGTCCGGTCGCCATCGCTGCCGCCTTGTTGGCACTATGCCTCAATGCGCTGGTCATCAGCCGATACCATCAGCTGTTCATGGAGCCGGTGGATAACTATTGGAAGCTGTTTATCGACAATTTCCGCATATCGGGCTTTGACCCCATCACCTATTCCGTCGTGTCCAACTGGCATGCCGGTTACAACATCTACCGCCATCCGCTGCTGGCTTTCCTGTGGTATCCCGCCTATCTCTTAAATGCCGGTTTGATGGCATTGTTTGGCATCAATCTCGTGCAGTTCATCGTGGCAGCGGTCATGGTGGTCAATGCGGTTTATGCCGCCGTGTTCCTCTTCCGCATTTTGCGCGAACTCATCGGATTGGGCAAGGCAGACAGTTTCTTGCTTTGCTTGCTGCTGTTCTCGTTTGGCTATGTGATGATTGCCATTTGCGTGCCCGACCATTTCGCCTTGTCGATGACGCTCCTGATACTGACCATCTATCTGTCGGGGCGCAAGGTGAAGACGGGTAGGGAGTTGCCCGTATGGCAGACCGTCGCCCTTTTTGTGCTGACCGCCGGCGTCTCTCTGAACAATGGTGTCAAGACCTTCATCGCAGCCCTCTTCGTGAACGGTAAGCGCTTTTTCCGTCCGCGGTTCCTGCTGCTTGCCGTCATTCTCCCTGCAGCACTGATGTGGGGCTTCTGCCGACTGGAATACCGCATTTATGAGTTGCCGAAGTACAAGGCACGTCAGGAAATCAAGAAGCAAAAGGAGGCGAAGGCGAGAGAGAAACTCATGCGGACCATCACCGACACCATCGCAGTGAAGGATTCTGCACAAATCAAGGCAGCATATACCAAAGAGTTGAACCGCCGCATCAAGGCACGCTATAAGCGCAATCACCTCAAGCATGGTGAACCGCTGATGCAGGGTGAGTTCATGGGGTGGACCGACGTGACGACCGACCGCTGGAGTTCGGCAGTGGAGAATCTCTTCGGCGAATCAATACAGTTACATCGTGACCATCTTTTAGAAGACACGCTGCGCACCCGTCCCGTCATCGTGCGCTACAAACATCTGTATAACTATGTGGTGGAAGGAATCATCGTCCTGCTGTTCCTCATCGGAATCTGGTGCGGACGGAGGAGTCGCATGCTCTGGATGGCGCTCTCCTTCTTCGCCTTCGACCTGGTCATTCACTTCATCTTGGGCTTCGGCATCAACGAAATCTATATCATGTCGCCGCACTGGGCGTTCATCTTCCCCCTCTCCTTCGCTTTCGCCCTGCGGAAGACGGCAGGATGGAAGAAACACGCATTCCGCACCCTACTCATCCTCCTCACGCTCTATCTGCTTGTATATAATGGGAGTTTGGTTTTAAATTACTTCTTATGATATTGAGGTTAGGAATGGGAGTTCCCCATCCATTTGCAAATACGCCGACGTAGTGACTTGGAAATGTTTTGCCAGTTTCCTTGCTTGATGTTCAGCCATAATTCTTCTACCGAGTATTGCACTTTCCGCCACGGATTGTTCCATGCATTAACGAGATAATATCGTTTCTGGTAATCAGGATATTCCTTCACTTCCGTGGGATGGCTTAGAGGAAAATCAATTTCATGTTTCCCCATTGTGAATATGCGGCGCAATCGTTTTGGCATCAAGTCCAACTGAGTAGAATAATGAGTGCCCTCGTTCATTCCGATGTTGTTTATCATATTCTTGCTGGGCATGATAGCCAAACCATCATGTAACAACATATATGCCCAGAAGATGCTTTCAAAATATTGTCGTCCAGAATTTGCGTGCCACCGACACATTGACGGCATATCTTTCCTTTGGTGATATAGCTCTACCTTACCACACAATTCCGAGAATTTCTCTGGATCTTTGACAAAAGTATATTCCCCATCCCAGCTGTTTACTACTCGGCTCCATGAAGCCCAACCCCAGATAGAAAAGGCTCGAGTAAAGAAATAATCGTATGGCATGTCTGTTGTCACCTCGTCAGTATTGAAGCCAGCAACCATCGTGACACGCTCGTCGTGCTCGTATCGGTCAAGCATCTCTTTACAAAAAGGAAAAAAAGACTGACTTGGAACCACGTCATCCTCGAGAACAATACATTTATCCGCAAGAGAGAAAGCCCATCTATGAGACAAGAATCCCGAAGGGTCACATCCCTGATTTTTCTCCAGATATTGTCGATGCACCTCACATTCCCAATCAATGTTCTCATCGCTTGCTATCTTTCGACAAGCCTCGATGCCAGCCAAATCCCGTTCGTTTCTCGGTCCGTCTTGATAGAGAAATAGTCGTGAAGGACGCGCCTCCCTGACAGCATCAAACACCTGTTGGAACGTGTCGTTGCGAGTGAAGAACAGTAACAGCACCGCAATATCCGTTTTATATGGTTTCTTCGTCATTTTTATTTTCCTTTCCTCTCCCTGCAAAGATACTAATATTTCTGTAAACCGCAGACTTCTTCCGTCATTTTATTCAGTTCGAGGCACATCTGTCGTGTCAGTGGAATGCGTTCGTTGTGGTGTGGCCATGGGGAGAGTATGAGAAAACGTCCTTCGGCACAGGCATCAAAATACTGATGACCGGGTTTGGAGAAGGAGTTAAAGCCCCATGGGGATAGGAAGATGAGTGGAAAACCAGCATCCAAGACTGCACGCATCACCGCTTGTTCGCCCTTGCTGATGGCTGGAGATGCTAAGACCGTTCCGTTGCGAGCCATGCAGAGGAACAGCTCCACCTGCTCCTCTATCTGCTCTTTCGTCAGTGATCGGGACAACTGCACTTGTGCTTTCTCAGGATAGGAAAGCAAGAACCGGTTGCCAATAGCCGAAAAGGTGTTATTACCTATCCGGATGCCAAAGCGCACACGGAAATAATCGGGATGAGCCTTGCGGATAGCAAGTCGCAAGGGGTTGTCCCTCAGATATGCCTTCCATGTCTCCAGCGTGCTGTATCGGTGGAGAATCTTGTCGTTATAGCCTCGTTCCCAGAGCGTCTCCTTGCCTGGTGGCTGCGATGAAATCGCAGCATACTGGAGAAGGCTGCCTCTCTCTTCTTTCTTGTTGTTTTCTGTTGTTTCCCTGTTGCTTTCTGTTTTCTTGTTGCCTTCTATCGTATGCGGTGATTGTATCACCGTTTGGGCGTATTCCTCAGCCAGTATGCGTCTTAATATCCTGTTACAGCCGAGCTTGAAACCTTTTATCACTTGCCCCAAGTGGAAGGATGTGTGTTCTCTCACATATAAGATGCCATGCAGGTGGTCGGGCATCATCTGCACCATAACTACCGCCACTTGCGGGTATATCTTACTGATACCCCACCATTCTTCTTTCACCGCCTCTCCCAAGGGTGACAGGTGCATATTTGCCTCAGTTACCTCTCCTTCCGTGAGGTGATATTCTATGTGTCCCAATATGGGATGTCGCCCCTCAACAGCCAAAGTTATCATATAGAACCGTTCGTCATGGTAGTCGTGCCCATCTTTCCGCCGCTTCATGGACGGAACCTTCTCGCCGGCGAACTTCTGCTTTTCAGTTTTTTTCTGTTCATTAATCATTGCAGTCCAATGTTTAGAAAAATTCTGAATGAGTCATCAGTCGCCATAAAATTCGAGTTTGCTTACATGACCTTGTAGGGAATTTAAATCTGGCAACTGCATATAGTCGCCATATTGCGTTTGTAGCATTCGGTCGCTATTACCGGGAATAGGGAGTAAAATGTCTTCAAAAAGATGTTCTGATAAAGGGAAAATATCTTTTTCGTCATAAACGATATGGAATGGTATTCCATAATCGTAGGTGAAGGTTTTCCCAAAGGTGATACGGCTAATAAAGCGCAATATGGGGAATAGTATGCTGCGATTGAATTTTGTTATCAGTCTGATTTTTGATATGGCTGTTCGTTGGTTCTTTGCTGTTCGAAATATCTTAAAACAATGACCTTGTATTGGTTCTGCCAACAAATGTGTCCATAGACGCTGTCTGCAAAAAGGGAAAATATCAATATACACACCTCTTTCCTTGAAAACCCGGTCGAAAGGGCACTCTTCTTCCAGCAAAGAATGTTGATCTCTCAGTTTAGCAAAAAAATAAAAATAGTTTTTGTCAGTCTTGTTTGTTTGTAGGGCTATATGATCGGGAAGTTCATGTGGAAGAACTTTCATGAGTCTCAGATAATCTTTTCGGCGCAGGGCAACATCCAAGTCGTCATCCCATGGGATGAAGCCGTTATGACGGATGGCTCCCAATAAAGTTCCTCCATAAAGGAAATAGGGGATGTCATGCTTCTTGCAGATTTTGTCCAAGACTTTGACCATCTTCAGCATCTTGAGTTGGTGTCTTCTTATGAGCGATCCTTCAGGATTGAATCGTCTTTTCAGTTCTTCAGGATTGAATCTTATGTCTTCTTGCATTAGCCAAGCATGTTAAGAAATTGTTCTGCGCACCACAGTTGCCACTTTTGGTTGCCTGTCAGTTCGCCCATCGGGATATCTGTGCGGAATTCAGGGCGCTTGGGACCTTCCCAGTCTTTAAAAATGGTATCGACAGGGCGGGGCATTGGAATCTTGAAAGGGATTTCCAGTTCTGGATACTTCATGGCGTACAGCTCGCGCACCAGATATTTCGGTTCGCCGTTGCGCACACGCTGCATGTCCAACGGTTCTGCCATTACGAGGCAGGCATAGGGGTCATAATAGGGCATCCATGCCGCACCGAAGGCATTCAGATATGAGCCACTGCTCTCAATGGAAAACACTTCGTCCATAAAGCGCATCACATCAATTCCGTCTTTGCCGATGCGGTATCTCTCAAACAGTTCCGTTTGGCTGACGGGGTTTTTCAATACCAATTCGGGCTCCAGGAAAGTATAGCGCTTGGCAAAAGCGTCGAATGTCCATTCGGGCGAAATCAGTTTGTCCATCCCGCCAAATATCAGGTCGGCACTTTCGCCTACAATCACCAGCTGCACGCCATCTTTCTTCGCCAATTCAGCTGCCTTGTAAATCTGTGGTTCTATCGAGTGGACGGGCGCAAACTTATGGTGCATCACCACTGGTGTGTATTTCTTGTAATCATCTAAGGATATGTCGATGAGATGGTGGCACAACTGCCACTTCTCACAATACTTTTTTGCTCGGTTGATATCCGCATCAAACTCGCCAGAAGCGGAATTGAAGGTGTATGCATGGCTTCCCGGTTTCAGGTATGATGCCAAGTTGGCACTGTCCATTCCTCCTGACAGCAGGATGCCGATATGCTCGTATTTGTCGTATAGCGCATCAAACTGCTTGCGAATCTCACGGTCAATGTCTGCTGCGGTTTTCACGGGAATCTGTTCTGCGGCACTGACGGGGCGAAAATTCTTATGCTGAAAACCCTCCGCAAAATCCATTCCGTCTTTCCAGATATAGCGGAATGCCATATATGAACTGAGGCAGAAATCTTTATCTATCATTGTTGTTCTATTTTACGTCTGTCAAATCGTGTTTTCTCACTGCGTCCAACGCTTCATTGATTTTCGTGGAAGAAATGCCTTTCGTGTAGGGGAAATAGACAATCTTAATCCCTTCTTCGGCAAACTCCTCTTCGTACTTTTTCCATTTCTCCGTGCCATACCAGTCGTCACCTACGAAGAGATACTGCGCCCCTAACTTCTTGCAAGCTGCGAGCTTGTCCATGTCGTACTGAGGCACGGCAGCATCCACGTACTTGCAACTACGCACCAGTTCGATGCGGTCTTCAAACGGAATCATCGCCTGCTTCCCTTTGTATGCGACCAATTCATCGACAGTTACGCCGACCACCAACTTGTCGCACATGCCTTTGGCGTTTTTCAAAAGGTTCAGATGACCAATGTGGAATAAGTCATAAACGCCTGTTGTGTATCCAATAACCATATTGCTTTCTGCTATTTCTTTTTATCTAAAGTGAATCTAATGACAAAGTTATGTAAATTTCTCAACATCTCCAAATAAAGTGTTTAAAAGTTGACTATCCGAGCTCTTTCCCTGCATTGCGCAGTTGGAAGAACTTGTCCATGATGTAGGTGTCTTCCTTGTAGGTCAGTTTCATGTTTGTTTCCTCGCCGTTGACCACGAAGATGGGTTGGTCGGGGAGGTATTTCTTCACGACGCCGCAGTCGTCGGTCACTTTGAATTGCGGGTCTTTGAGTGCCTTGTCGTATGCTTCGCGGATGGTGGTGATGGCGAATGCCTGCGGTGTTTGCCCGCGTTTCAGGCGCGAGCGTTCGGGGATGCTGTGGATGAAGTCGCCTTCCACGTCGATGATGGTGTCGGTGGCGGGTATGGCGACGTCGATGGCATGATGGTGGTGCAGGGCTTCTGCCACGTCGTTGATGATGCGCTGGCTGACGAGCGGCCGCACGGCATCGTGGAAAATCAGGTTGACGTCATCGCTGGCGTAGGCGTTGATGGCAGAGAGGCTCGAGTCGTAGCGCTCCTTGCCGCCTTTGAGGATTTTTTTCACCTTCTTCCAGCCGTTGCGTAGCACGATGTCCTCGAACTCGGAAATGAGCATGGGGTTGGAGACGATGGCGATTTCGTCGATATGGCTGTTGCGCTCGAAAGCGTCGATGGTGTGTTCGACCACCATTTTTCCTGCCACCTTGAAGAATTGTTTCGGAGTGGAAAGTCCTAAGCGGGTGCCGACACCGCCTGCGAGTATCACGGCAATATTTCTTCTCATCGCTTCTGTTTTTTGTTTTTGCAAATGTAGTGAGAATATGGGGAAAAGCCAAATAAAACGATTTTTATTTCGTTTTTCCTGCCCGGAAATGGGTTGTCAAAACGGTGAAGCGGTTGGTTTGCCGCGATGCCGGGGTTGTATATTTATGCAAGGGGTGGGCAATTGGAGTGTGGTTTGTAAGCTGTTGTTTTACAGTGGGTTATGGGTGGCTTTCCAAAAGTTCAACTTTCAGCGTGCAAAAGTTGAACTTTTAGGAGGTGAAAGTTTAACTTTTAGAAGCCAAAAGTTCAACTTTTGGAAAGTGAAAGTTCAACTGTTATATTTATACAGTGTTTCTGTATGTTTATGCAGGTTTGCAGGTGGGGTTTTACTTGCGGCGGAAAAAGAATTTCACCACCTCTTCCATGATTTTCACTTTGAGGATTTTCATGACAGCGATGTAGAGTCCGCCGGCGATGAGGATACGGGCGATGAGCAGCAGCACCATGTTCTCGATGGGGCTGGTGATGAGATAGGTCGTTGCCATGATGGAGAGTGTGATGAGGAGGAACGGGGCGATGTCGCGCAGTACGTCGCGCAGACGCAGCCCGATGAGTCGGTGAGCCATGACTTGCCATACGCCCAGCCATGCGATGTGGAAGGCGGAATAGGCGATGACCATCACCAGGATGCCGTAGTTGTGGAGGGCGATGATGATGGCGATGAGGATGAGGATGTGGAGGGTGGTGCACCACAGGTAGATGTCTGACCGTCCGCGGCTGATGGCGAGGTTGTGGTAGAGGATGTAAACCGGTTCGAAAGCGCCGCTGATGCAGAGAATCTGCAGGAGCGCGACGCTCTCTTTCCATTTC
>Ga0256404_1005130_pt1 | contig 23681 bp, 18 predicted proteins | sample RumenRJG_01DNA_FD_185990 | JGI IMG/M metagenome (GOLD analysis project Ga0256404, IMG submission 185990) | Bovine rumen microbial communities from Lethbridge, Alberta, Canada - RJG_01 | ecosystem: Host-associated > Mammals > Digestive system > Stomach > Rumen | place: Canada: Alberta | collected... | reverse complement strand
TCAGGGCGGCTACGGCCAGAGACCTGCCGGTCAGGGCGGCTACGGCCAGAGACCTGCCGGTCAGGGCGGCTACGGCCAGAGACCCGCTGGACAGGGCGGCTACGGTCAGAGACCTGCCGGCCAGGGCGGCTACGGCCAGAGACCTGCTGGCCAGGGCGGACGTCCCGGCGGCTTTGCCGGCAAGCAGGAGGACTCCTCCCTTGTCAAGAAGAACGTCAGCAACCGTCCCAACAAGAACAATTTCAAGGATAAGAACGACAAGCGGCACCGCACGGAGGACGGCTTCAAGACCACCCGCAGCGGGAAGGTGAACCACCATCCGTTCATCATGCCGGAGCGCCCGAAGAACGAGCACGCCGAGGAGCAGATCCGGGAGATCACGGTTCCCGAGAGAATCACCATCAGCGATCTCGCGAAGCTCATGAAGAAGAACGCCTCCGAGCTGATCAAGAAGCTCTTCCTGAAGGGCGAGGTCTTCAGCATGAACTCGGAGATCACCTACGAGAAGGCCGAGGAGCTGGCACTGGAGTATGACATCCTCTGCTCGCCCGAGGAGAAGGTGGACGTGATCGAGGAGCTGCTCCGCGAAGACACCGAGAACCCGGATGACATGGTCTCCAGACCCCCGGTGGTCTGCGTGATGGGTCACGTCGACCACGGCAAGACCTCCCTCCTGGACGCCATCCGCGACACCAGCGTCACCAGCCGGGAGGCGGGCGGTATTACCCAGCACATCGGCGCCTACCAGGTGAAGGTGGGCGACCGCTACATCACCTTCCTGGACACCCCGGGCCACGAGGCCTTCACGGCCATGCGTATGCGCGGCGCCCAGGCGACGGATATCGCGGTGCTGGTGGTGGCTGCCGACGACGGCGTCATGCCCCAGACGGTGGAAGCCATCAACCACGCCAAGGCGGCCGGTGTCGAGATCATTGTGGCCATCAACAAGATTGACCGTCCCAACGCGAACCCGGAGAAGGTGAAGCAGGAGCTGATGAAGTACGACCTGGTCAGCGAGGACTGGGGCGGCTCCACCATCATGTGCCCCATCTCCGCCAAGACCCACGAGGGTATCGAGAACCTGCTTGAGATGATCCTCCTGACGGCGGACGTGAAGGAGCTGAAGGCCAACCCGAACCGGAACGCCCGCGGCCTCGTGATCGAGGCGCAGCTGGACAAGGGAAGGGGCCCTGTGGCCACGATCCTGGTCCAGAAGGGAACCTTAAGGGTCGGCGACTACGTGGCCGCCGGAGCCTGCTCCGGAAAGGTCCGCGCCATGCTGAACGAGAAGGGCATGCGCCTGAAGGAGGCCCGTCCCTCCACGCCTGTGGCCATCCTGGGCCTGAACAACGTGCCCAACGCCGGCGAGGTGTTCGTGGCTATGGACAGCGACAAGGAGGCCAAGGACTTCGCGGCCACCTTCATCAGCGAAGGAAAGTCCAAGCTGGTGGAGGAGACCAGGGCGAGAATGTCCCTGGACGACCTCTTCGGCCAGATCAAGGCCGGAAACATCAAGGAGCTGCCGATCATCGTCAAGGCGGACGTGCAGGGCTCCGTGGAGGCGGTCAAGCAGTCCCTCTCCAAGCTGTCCAACGAGGAGGTCCAGGTCAAGGTGATCCACGCGGCCGTGGGACAGATCTCCGAGTCCGACGTGTCCCTGGCCAGCGCCAGCGGCGCCATCATCATCGGCTTCAACGTGCGTCCTGACACCACCGCCAAGTCCATCGCGGAGCAGGAGCAGGTGGATATCCGCACCTACAGCGTGATCTACCAGGCCATCGAGGACATCGAGAACGCCATGAAGGGCATGCTGGCCCCGGTCTACGAGGAGAAGGTCATCGGCCACGCCGAGGTGAGAATGCTGTTCAAGGCCTCCGGCGTCGGCACCATCGCGGGCTCCTACGTGCTGGACGGAAAGATCCAGAGAGGCTGCAAGGCCCGCATAAGCCGCGAGGGCAAGCAGATCTTCGACGGCGTCCTGGCTTCCCTGAAGCGCTTCAAGGACGACGTGAAGGAAGTCAACGCCGGCTACGAGTGCGGACTTGTGTTTGAAAAGTTTAATGATCTCCAGGAGGGCGACCAGGTCGAGCTGTACGCCATGGTGGAGGTCCCGAGAACCTAAACCGCATTTATTGCTTTTATTGTGGAAAACGCCGCGTCCTGCGGCGTTTCTGCTAAGAGGAATTATCCATGAAAAAGGGAAGCATCAAGAATACGAGAATCAATTCCGAGGTCCGGAAGGAGATCCAGTCCATCCTGATGGGCGGGCTCAAGGACCCCCGGGTGAGTCCCATGACCTCTGTCACTGACGCCCGGGTCACGGCGGACCTCAGGTACTGCACCGTTTACGTCAGCGTGCTGGGATCCGAGGCGGAGATCCAGGAGACCCTGGAGGGCCTGAAGCAGGCCTCCGGCTACATCCGCCGGGAGCTGGCGAGGACCGTGAACCTGCGCATCACCCCGGAGCTCCGGTTCCTGCCGGACCGCTCCATGGAGTACGGCGCCCACATCAACTCCGTCCTGGACGAGCTGAAGGAGCGCGAGGGCTGGGATACGGAGGAGGAAGACGCGGAAGACGCCGACGCGGTTGATGCCGACGCTTCCGATGCTGCTCCGGCGGACGGAGACACGCTATGAACGGGCTCTTACAGGAGCTTCTGGCTCCCGCAAAGAAGATCGCGGTCCTGGGGCACATCCGCCCGGACGGGGACTGCGTCGGCTCCTGCCTGGCCCTGTACCTCTACGTGAAGCGGAACTACCCGGACAAGGAGATCCACGTGTGGCTCCAGGAGTCCCAGGACCGCTTCGCCTACCTGGAGGGCTTCCGGAACATCTGCCACCACCCGGACGGAAATTTCCGGCCGGACCTGGCGGTGGCCCTGGACGTGTCGGACTACCAGCGTCTGGGAGAGTTCTCCATTCTCTTTGACAGAGCGCAGGTGACGCTGAACATCGACCACCACGTGACCAATCCCGGGTTCGCCCAGCACACGGTCTGCCCGCCCCACGCAAGCTCCGCCTGCGAGGTTCTTTCAGGCCTCCTGGACCGGAGCCTCATCGACCGGGACATGGCTGCCTGCCTCTACACCGGGATCGTGACAGACACCGGTGTGTTCAAGTACGAGGCCACCTCGGCCGATACCATGGAGTGCGCCGGCTTCCTGATGTCGAAGGGCATTCCCTTCGGCGAGATCATCGACGGCGCCTTCTACCGGAAGACCTGGCCCCAGAACCAGGTCATGGGCCTGGCGCTGACGAAAGCCTCCCGCCGGCTGGACGGGAAGCTGATCTGCTCGGTGATCACGGGAGAGGACAAAAAGGCCTTCAAGGCCCACGCGAAGGACCTGGACGGGATCGCGGAGCAGATGCGGCTCACGGAGGGCTGCGAGTGCGCGGTCCTCTGCTACGAGACGGACCTGAAGGAGTGGAAGCTGAGCCTCCGCTCCGTGAACACGGTGGACGTGTCGGCGATCGCCGCGGAATACGGCGGCGGCGGGCACATGAGGGCCTCCGGCTGCACCTTTGGGGGAGGCCGGGACCCCTGGGACATCCTGGAGGAGATCACCGGCAAGGTCCGGGCCCAGCTGGAAGCGGGGCAGGGCGCATGCTGAACGGCGTCATCAACGTATACAAGGAAAAGGGCTACACCTCCCACGACGTGGTGGCAAAGATGCGCGGGATCTTCCGGCAGAAGAAGATCGGGCACACCGGCACGCTGGACCCGGACGCGGAGGGCGTGCTCCCGGTCTGCCTGGGAAACGCCACCCGGCTCTCCGATTACCTGACAGACAAGACCAAGTGCTACCGGGCGGTGCTGCTGCTCGGTGTCACCACCGACACCCAGGACAGCTCCGGCCAGGTGCTCTCCGAGAGACCGGTGGACTGCACGGAGGAGGCCCTCCGGGAGACCGCGGCCGCCTTTTTGGGCCCGCAGCTCCAGGTTCCGCCCATGTACTCCGCCCTGAAGGTGAACGGAAAGAAGCTGGTGGACCTGGCCCGGCGGGGCATCGAGGTGGAGAGAAAGCCCCGGCCGGTGGAAATCCTGGAGCTCACGGTGGAGGAGGTCACGCTTCCGCGGGCCGTGCTGACCGTCCGGTGTTCCAAGGGAACCTACATCAGGACCCTCTGCCACGACATCGGGGAGCGCCTGGGCACAGGCGGATGCATGGAGTCCCTGCTGCGCCTCTCCACGGGCGGCTTTTCCCTGGAAAATGCCCACAGGCTGAAGGAGCTGGAGGAGGCCGTGCAGGCCGGCGAGCCCGAACGGTACCTGCTCCCCACAGACGCCTGTCTCAAGGAGTATCCGGCCCTCTCGGGAACCGCAGAGGCGGACCGGTTTCTCCTGAACGGGAACCCCGTTTCGGCGGAGCTCCTGGAAGAGCTCGACAGCGCAGCGGCTCCGAATTTACAGTCCGAAGAGCCTCGGCCGGAAGAGCGGTCTGCAGCAGAGCCGCAGACAGAAGAACGGCAGACGGCAGAGCCGCGGCCGGAGGCCTGCCGGGTCTACGACTCCCGTGGGCGCTTCATCGGGCTCTACCGGTTTGAAGAGGGAAATGAAAACCGCCCGGACCGGTACCGGCCGGTCAAGCTGTTCCTGCCGGAGAGCTGAGGCGGGAACGGAATCGGTTCATGAGTAAGCAGCGAGGCGGACTGGGTTTGTCCGCTTTTTCCAGACGGAGGACTGCCTGATTTGAAGGAATGGATCGGCACCACAGACGTGGCAATCGGTGAGCCCACGGTGGTTTCCATCGGCAAATTTGACGGGGAGCACCGGGGACACCAGAAAATATTTGAGACAATGAAAAAAATCGCGGCGGAATCCGGATATGCCACGGCAATCTTTACCTTCGGCACGCCGCCCTCCGCCCTGGTCCAGGGCCAGCGCCGGCCGCAGATCAACACCAACGCGGAGCGCCGGGAGAGGCTGAAGCAGGAGGGGATCGACTACGTGGTGGAATACCCCTTCACGGAAAAGGTCCGCTCCCTCACCGGAGAACTCTTTGTGAAGAAGGTCCTCATGGGCCAGATGAACATGCGCGCCATCGTGGCGGGACCGGACTGCGCCTTCGGAAAGGACAAGAGCGGGAACGCCGCGCTCCTCAAGAAGCTGGGGCCGGAGCTGGGGTTTAAGACCGTCATCATCGAGAAGGAGACCGACGGGAGCCGGGAGATCAGCTCCACCTACGTGCGGGAGATGCTGGCCGCCGGCGACATCGAGAAGGCCAACCGGCTGCTGGGAACCACCTACGCCCTGGAGGGACGGGTGGAGCACGGGAACCGGATCGGCGGAAGCCTGCTGGGCTTTCCCACGGTGAACCTCCTGGTACCGGAAAACAAGCTGCTTCCCCGCTACGGAGTCTACGAGACCACCGTGACCCTGCAGGACGGGCGGGTCTTCCGGGGGCTGACCAACGTGGGGGACAATCCCACCGTGAAGAAGGACCGGCTGAACCACCGGCCCCGGGTGGAGACCTTCCTCCTGGATTTCTCCGGGAATCTCTACGAGAGCGTGATCCGTCTTGACTTCCTCCGGTTCATAAGGCCCGAGAAGACCTTCCCGGACCTGGAGGCCCTGAAGGAGCAGATCGGAAAAGACCTTAAGGAGGTCCGAATTCCGTTGACACAGCCGTGACCAACGTGGTATTATTTCATAGTTAAATCGCCCGCTGCTGCGCTTCCGGACAACTCCGCCCGGCTGCCCGGTTCCGGGTATGTACAGAAAAGGAGAAGAAAACCATGATTTCCAAGGAAAAGAAAGCAGAACTTGTCAAAGAGTACGGCCGCAAGGAGGGTGACACCGGTTCACCGGAGGTTCAGATCGCCATTCTCACCGAGCGGATCTGTGAGCTCACGGAGCACCTGAAGGCGAACCCGAAGGATCACCACTCCAGAAGAGGTCTTCTGATGATGGTCGGACAGAGAAGAGGACTCCTGGGTTATCTGAAGAAGAACGACCTCGAGGGTTATCGCGCTCTGATCGAGAAGCTCGGTCTGAGAAAGTAATTCGGACGGAATGCAGCCAGGGTGGAATGTCACATTCCACCCTGTCGTTGTGTTTTCGGTGATAAAGTTTTTGATCGAGAGAGTGTGAGGAAAAGGAGAAAAGAGGAACAATGAGCAAGGAATTCAAGAGCTACAGCATGGAACTGGCGGGAAGAACCCTGACCGTTGAGATCGGAAGAGTCTGCGCCCAGGCAAACGGCGCCGCCCTGATGCACTACGGCGACACGGTCGTGCTTTCCACTGCCACCTCCAGCAAGCAGCCCAGGGACGGAATCGATTTCTTCCCCCTGTCTGTGGAGTACAACGAGCGCCAGTACGCCGTGGGAAAGATTCCCGGCGGATTCAACAAGAGAGAGGGCAAGCCCTCTGAGAACGCCATCCTGACGGACCGTGTCATCGACCGCCCCATGCGGCCCCTGTTCCCGAAGGATTACCGGAATGACGTGACCCTGGAGAACCTGGTGATGAGTGTGGATCCGGACTGCTCCCCCGAGCTGACCGCCATGCTGGGCACTGCCATTGCGGCCTCCATCTCCGACATTCCCTTTGACGGCCCCTGCGCCATGACCCAGGTGGGCCTGATCGACGGCCAGTTCATCATCAATCCCACCAACACCCAGAAGAAGGTCTCCGACCTGGCCCTCACCGTGGCCAGCACCGCCGAGAAGGTCATCATGATCGAGGCGGGCGCCCGTGAGGTCCCGGAGCAGACCATGATCGACGCCATCTTCGAGGCCGACAAGGTCAACAAGGAGCTGATCGCCTTCATCAACAACATCGTGGCGGAAGTGGGCAAGGAGAAGATGGCCTACGAGTCCAAGGCGATCCCGGAGGAGCTGTTCGCCGCCATCCGCGAGGTCATCCCCCAGGAGGAGATGGAGACCGCGGTCTTCAACGACGACAAGCAGACCCGCGACAAGAACGTGGACGCCCTCACCGAGAAGTGCCGCGAGGCCTTCCAGGACAACGAGGAGTGGCTCCCGCTGATCGGCGACGCCATGTACCAGTACGAGAAGAAGACCGTGCGGAAGATGATCCTCCGCGACCACAAGCGCCCCGACGGCCGCCAGATCACCGAGATCCGCCCGCTGGCCGCCGAGATCGACATCCTTCCCAGAGTCCACGGCTCCGCCATGTTCACCCGCGGCCAGACCCAGATCCTGGACGTCTGCACCCTGGCGCCCCTCTCCGAGGTTCAGCGCATCGAGGGCATGGATGTGGACATCAAGAGCAAGCGCTACCTGCACCAGTACAACTTCCCGTCCTATTCTGTGGGTGAGACCAAGGTTTCCCGCGGACCGGGACGCAGAGAGATCGGCCACGGCGCCCTGGCAGAGAGAGCCCTTCTTCCCGTGCTTCCCAGCGAGGAGGAGTTCCCCTACGCCATCCGCTGCGTGTCCGAGACCATGGAGTCCAACGGCTCCACCTCCCAGGCTTCCGTCTGCGCCTCCAGCATGGCCCTCATGGCTGCCGGCGTGCCGATCAAGCGCCCCGTGGCAGGCATCTCCTGCGGCCTTGTGACCGGCGATTCCGATAACGACTACCTGGTTCTCACCGACATCCAGGGCCTGGAGGACTTCTTCGGCGACATGGACTTCAAGGTCGCCGGTACCGAGAAGGGCATCACCGCCATCCAGATGGACATCAAGATCCACGGCCTGACCCGCCCCATCATCGAGGAGGCCATCGCCAAGACCCGGGAAGCCAGAATGTACATCCTGAACAACATCATGAACCCGGTGATCTCTGAGGCCCGTCCCGAGGTCAGCAAGTACGCCCCGAAGATTGTCCAGATCAAGATCGATCCCAAGAAGATCGGCGACGTGGTGGGCAAGCAGGGCAAGACCATCAACAAGATCATCGAGGACTACGACGTCCAGATCGACATCGAGGAGGATGGCAGCGTCAACATCAGCGGACTGGACAAGGAGAAGATCGAGAAGGCTGTCCAGACCGTGAAGAACATCGTCACCGACGTGGAGCCCGGCATGGTCTTCACCGGCAAGGTGGTGCGGATCCTGGAGTTCGGCGCCTTCGTGGCCATCACCCCCAACAAGGACGGTATGATCCACATCTCCAAGCTGGCTGACCGCAGGGTCGGCAAGGTTGAGGACGTGGTGAACATCGGCGACGAGGTGACCGTGAAGGTCATCAAGGTGGACCCGGTGAAGGATCGCATCGACCTCACCATGCGTCCCTCCGATATGAATAAGTAAGCTTCCCGGAGCCCGGGGTTAACCTGACAGCGGGCTCCGGTCCGAGAGACTGGAGGACAGCAGATGTCAGAAGTGAACATCAACGAGATCGAAGAGGAAGAGGAGCGGAACGAGGCTCTTCTGGAGCTGGTCCGGCAGCGTCAGTTCCGGACACTCCGTCAGGAGCTCTCGGAGATGAACGAGGTCGACGTGGCGGCCTTTATCGAGGAGCTGGATCCGGAAAAGACCGTGGTGGTCTTCCGGATGCTCCCGAAGGAGCTGGCTTCGGACGTGTTTGCCTGTCTGGAGCTGGACAAGCAGCAGCACATCGTGAACAGCATCACAGATAAGGAACTGACGAACATCATCGAGGACCTGTCTGTGGACGACGCCGTTGACATGGTGGAGGAGCTGCCTGCCAATATCGTGCGCCGTGTGCTGCAGAACGCGACCCCGGAAACCCGGTCCCAGATCAACGAATTCCTGAAATACCCCGAAAACTCCGCGGGATCCATCATGACCGCGGAGTACGTGGGATTAAGAAAAACCATGACTGTGGAGGACGCCTTCGCCTACATCAGGCAGCACGGCGTCGACAAGGAGACCATCTACACCTGCTACGTGATGGACAACAAGCGGGCGCTGGAGGGCGTGGTCACAGTCAAGGACCTTCTGATGAACCCCTATGAGACCCTCATAGAGGACATCATGGACACCAGGGTCATCAAGGCCAAGACCACGGACGACAGGGAAGACGTGGTCGAGCTCTTCAGCAAGTACGACCTCACGTCCCTGCCGGTAGTGGATTCCGAGGACCGTCTCGTGGGTATCGTCACCATCGACGACGCGGTCGACGTCATGGAGGAGGAGGCCACGGAGGACTTCGAAAAGATGGCCGCCATCATGCCGTCCGAGAAGCCCTACCTGAAGACCGGTGTCTTCGAAATGGCCAAAAACCGCATCCTGTGGCTCATGATCCTCATGGTCAGCGCCACCGTGACCGGCGGCATTCTCACCCGGTACGAGACGGCCTTCGCCGTCATGCCCATCCTGGTCTCCTTCGTGCCCCAGCTGATGGACACCGGCGGAAACGCCGGAAGCCAGGCCAGCACCATGGTGATCCGCGGAATGGCGGTTGGCGACATCGACCTGGGAGACGTGCTGCGGGTGCTGTGGAAGGAGATCCGCGTGGGTCTGATCTGCGGCTTTGCCCTGGCGGCGGTCAACCTGGTCCGGATCCTGATTTTCAACCCGGGACAGTTTTACGTGGCCATCACAGTGGTGATCAGCATGTTCATCACGGTGGTCTGCGCAAAGATCATCGGCTGCCTGCTGCCCATGACCGCGCAGCGCATCGGAATTGACCCGGCCATTATGGCATCCCCCCTGATCACCACCACGGTGGACGCCATCAGCCTGACCATATATTTTGAACTGGCATCAAGAATTCTGCACCTATGATGATACGAGGAGGCAGTAATGGAAAGAGAAGAATTTTTACAGGTCTACCGGCATTCCATGTCGCACATTCTCGCGAAGGCCGTGATCGAGATCTTCGGAAAAGAGAACGTGCAGTACGCCATCGGGCCTCAGATTGCCGACGGCTTTTACTATGATTTTGTGCTTCCCAGGACCGTGAACAAGGACGATTTCACCACCATCGAGAACAAGATGCGGGAGATCATGAAGCGGAAGGAAGACTGGCGCGTGGAGGAGCTCTCCAGGGACGAGGCCCTGAAGCTCTTCGAGGGCCAGAAGTTCAAGACCGAGCTGATCGAGGACCTTCCGGCGGACGAGCGGATCACGGTCTACTACACCGGCGACGACTTTGTGGATCTCTGCCGCGGCCCGCACATCTCCAACTCGGCGGAGCTCCTCTCCGCGGCCTTCCAGATCAAGTCCGTCTCCGGCTCCTACTGGAGAGGCGACGAGAAGCGGGACCAGCTGCAGAGAATCTACGTGTACGCCTTCCCCTCCAAGGACGAGCTGAAGGCGCACCTGAAGCTGGTGCAGGAGGCCATGGAGCGGGACCACAAGAAGCTGGGACCGCAGCTGGACCTCTTCATGTTCGACGAGACCGCCCCCGGCATGCCCTACTGGCTGCCCAGGGGCTGGAAGACCTTCAACGCCCTGCTGGAGTTCTGGAGAGGCATCCACGATGAGCACGGTTATCAGGAGATCTCCGCGCCCGTCATCAACAACAAGAAGCTCTGGGTCACCTCCGGCCACTGGGACCACTATGTGAACAACATGTTCATCATTCCCGGCGAGGGCGGCGACATCGAGGCGGACGACACCTTCGCGGCGAAGCCCATGAACTGCCCCAACGCCATCAATGTGTACCGGAAGACCCTCCGGTCCTACAAGGAGCTGCCGGTCCGCATCAGCCAGGTGGACGTGATCCACAGGAAGGAGAAGTCCGGCGAGCTGAACGGCCTGTTCCGTGTGCAGATGTTCCGTCAGGACGACGCCCACATCTTCGTCACCGAGGACCAGATCGAGTCCGAGATCTCCGACATCATGGAGATCGCCGGCGAGATCTACGGCACCTTCGGCCTCACCTACATCGCCGAGCTTTCCACCCGTCCGGACGACTTCATGGGAGACATCGAGGTCTGGAACCAGGCGGAAGCGGATCTGAAGCGGATCCTGGACAAGAAGTACGGCGAGGGCAAGTACGAGATCAACGAGGGCGACGGCGCCTTCTACGGCCCGAAGATCGACCTGAAGATGCGGGACGCCCTGGGCAGAGAGTGGCAGATGGGCACCATCCAGCTGGACTTCCAGCTGCCGCTGAACTTCGACCTGAAGTACGTGGCCCAGGACGGCAGCCAGAAGCGCCCGGTGATGATTCACCGCGCCATCTTCGGCTCCATGGAGCGCTTCATCGGCATCCTGATCGAGAACTTCAAGGGCGCCTTCCCCTTCTGGCTGTCCCCGGTCCAGGTGGGCATTGTTCCCATCCGCACCGAGCACAACGACTACGCGAAGGAAGTGGCCGGCCTTCTCCGGAAGAACGGCATCCGCTTCGAGGCGGACTACTCCGACAGCAACATGAAGGAGAAGATCAAGAAGTACAAGAACTACAAGGATCCCTACATCATCGTGCTGGGCGACCAGGAGGCTGCGGAGCGCACCGTTTCCATCAACGTGCGCGGCTCCAACAAGCAGCTCCGCAACGTGCCGCTGGACGTGTTCCTCGACATGTGCGAGTCCATGAATGAGGAGTACAGCCTGAACCTGCTGGACGAGGTTCCCGCGGATTACAAGGCGGAGTAAAAGAGAAGAAACTCGAACGCCTGTCACAGGGCGGGAGAGCAATCGAATACGGGAATGGTTCAGCACACTGAGACTTAAGTGCTGAATAGATACCGGAATTGAAGGAGGCAGGCCCCGGAAGGGACCTGCCTCTTAGGTTAAAGACAAAAGCGGTTTTAGGAACGTTCATTTGTTTCGTAGGTACACATATGGCAGACGCCGGTAAAATGACTTACGAACCATTGGTTTTTGCAACTTTCATATGTACCCGGAAATGAATGATAGGGCTGAAACGACATACGATCAACTGGTTTTCTCGAATCTCATATGTACTCTGAAATGAACGATCTGGCTGAACATACCTACGAATTCTCAATTTCCCGGGATGTCGGTTATACTTAAATCTAAGTACACATGAATCCCTGGTTTTCAGATCCTGTTGAGATCCTGGTAAAATGAAAAGGCGGCCCGTAGGTGGGCCGGCATCTGGATTAATGTGTATACAGTCAAGGAGGCAGGCCCCGGTCCTGTCTCTTTTTTGCTTTCACTAAACAGTTAAGGTCCATCGTACATGTAACAAGGTACGATGGACCTAATTGTCTTCCTGATACTCCATTACTTCTTCAACGTTACACTGAAGAATCTTGCAGAACATATTGATCGTGTTTGTGCTTACACTCTCGTTCCTTTTAAGCCGCGTCAATTGTCCGGGACTTACACCATATTTTCTGATCAGGGAATATTGAGAAACGCCCTTTTTTTTCATCGTTTCCCATAAACGATCATATTTGATCATTATTTACTCCGAAACGCTAAAACCAGCGAGATTGTTAATCTACCCCGGTAGATCAGTGCTAAAGAATAGTTGGAATACTCCATTAATTTGAATATTAACCGAAATCGGTGTACAATCATATTAACCATTATCGGTTAATAAAGAGGGGAGGTAATTACACATGAAACGCGGAAGAAAGAGATTGGTTTTTGCTGCTGTGCTCTTTGTTTCAATCCTGCTTACAGGCTGTAAAGGAAGCAAGTATGGAGAGGCAAAAAAACTCTATGATTCAAAGGAATATGCAAAGGCCAAAGAGGTTTATGAAGAGCTTGCGGATTATAAAGACAGTGCGGATATGATCAAAGCCTGCGATTATGGAATTGCCAGGGACCTGTATGATTCTGGGAATTATGAAGATGCGAAGGCCGCTTTTGCCGCACTGGGCGAATATGAGGACAGTGCTGATATGATCGATGCCTGTATCTATGGAGAAGCAGTCGGACTGTTCGAAGAAGGAAAGTACCCGGAAGCGCAGAAGCGTTTCTCAGGAATTTCTTCTTTCAAGGACAGCGGTGACTACATTTTAAAGTGCGTTCTCGGACAGGCGGATAAGGAAATGGAAAAAGGTGATTATGCCGAGGCTGCCAGACTTCTGTCCGATGAATACACTTCCAGTAAGAGTACAGACGCAGCTGACAAGCTGTGCGTCTGTCTGGAAAACATCCTGTCGGAGGGAGATGCGGACACTGCTGAACCATATGTTAAGCAGCTTGCAGAGTATCAAGGAGCAGAAAAAGTTGAGAATATATATAAGTTTATCCAGATGGAAAAGTTATACGAAGGCGGTTATCTGAACACAGCCCTTGAGGGTTATCAGAAACTGCCGGAGGATTTTGCGTATAACGGCGTTTCTGCAAAGGACCGGATCGATGCGATCAACAGGCATCCGGATTTCTTAGCAGTATGCGGGAAATGGATGATGAGTCCAAACTCTACGGAAAATGTGGTATCCATCCAGCAGGATCATGTCAGGACAGGACTGTGGGATGGATGGGATTTTGAGGTGGATGGCGGAGAGGGATATACGGATATCTGCTGCAAGATCAATGAAGATGATTCTGTGCATCTGTTCGGAACTGTTTTTTTCACCCATGCAACAAGTTATTCATCATTAAGTGCCAATGTGAAATTTAAAGACGCAACATTGCCGTTTGAATACACAGGGAATTCCATGCCGTCCACGATCAATGTCGGCGAGATCGGGACTCTGACATATGCAGGCGACGGTTTTAAATATGAATATTCTATCGTGGACACGACAACCAGTCTCAATTTCAAATATACTGCATCTGGTACTATCAAATATGATAATTTGTCGGAAAAACACTAATTCTGGGAGGAATCTAATCTATGTTGAGAAAAATACTTGCAGCCGCTCTTTCCGTTGCGATGGTTCTTACAGTCACAGCCTGCGGAGGCAGCAATAGCGGCTCTGCAGCTGGAAATAAGCAGGAGAGCAGTTCTGTGGCGGCGGAAACGGCCGGAAAAGCGAATGAAGCGGCAAAAGCGTCGGAAGCTTTGAATGAAACCGTGGAGGAAAAAACAGAAAAGGAAGGGGATATCTATCAACAGGCAATGCAGGCCGCAAAGAGTGGAGAATATGCGGAAGCGGCAGCATTATTGAGAGAGATCCCAGAGTATAAGGATGCAGCTGTCTTACGCCAGGAATTTGCATATAACGCTGTGCGGCATTACTTGGAAAGTGAAAGTACAGAATATCAGTCCTCTTTGAAAAGGTTTAGTCTCGACCTAGAAAAGCAGGCTTTTACAGCTGCCGAACGTGCGGTCTTTATGGAAGCAGAAGAGAAAAACTCGAAAGATTCAGATGCTTCTGTATATATGGCACTGGACCCGGATGGACAGACGATCATTCTCGGATACGAAGAAGCAACAGGGAGCCTGGATGAAGGTGCTGGCGCTTACAGCGGTCTGCAGATCAGTCTGAATGAATTGAAAAGCGATGCGTTGACTCGTTCATTAAATATAATCTTCGTGGCGGGGGCTGTCATGGCTGAGGATGCGACTGGTTATGCTTCCGTTGCAGAGTACACTGATGATTATTCACCGGATTGGAAAAAGATAACACAGATATCAAGAAAACAAGGGGAATCTGAAGCTGAAATAAAAGAAAACATTGCTCTTTCGGATGCACCGCAGACTATGGCGTTCGGAAATGCGAATCTTCATCGGGTCATTAAATATGCCGGAAAGGTTCTTTCGGAAATCGGCCTTACGCTGCAGGATCTTGGGTTTGAGAAGCAAGAAGCAGACAGTTCTCCCACTCAAACGACAGAATCGGAGACGGAGTCCGGGACCGGGGCGGACGAGGAAGGAATCGATTTTACTGTTGAAGGAAAAGGTCGGGTTGTATATCACGGCTGGTCTCATCTGCCGGAAGGGTTCCTTGCAAAAAAACAGGATGGCAGTTCTTATGATCTGTCAAAGACTCTCCTGGTGGATTTTGATTATACGAACCTTGAAGATGCTGAGAAGCAGATGCAGAGAGATTTCTGGGTGAGAGCTTACCAGAACGGCGTAGAACTGGATAGTTCTTTTAGCAGTTATTACAGCAATGACAGCTGTAAGACGGCTGAAAACGCTTATAAAAATGTGATTCAAGACGGTACGATTACGGTCGGATGGTGGTATCTGTTGGAAGACGACAGTCCCGTGACAGTCATAGTCACCAATCAGTCCGGCAGAGGTGATGAGAAGAAGCAGACTATGGTGATTGATCTCAAGTAAACAAGGAGGCGCAGATGAGTGTCCGTAGTTCTGTGGTCAGGGCTGCAGGCGTTTTATTGATGGGTTTCCTGCTTTCTTCCTGCGCAATATCGCAAAAGAATTCTCATGAGAACATAGAAACAGAACGCGGAGAAGTTCAGGAAGAAAACAGGCAGAAGACAAACCCAACAGAAGAGGCTGTCGATGAAGATACAGCAGCAATCGTCGGAACGTGGAAAGCAGTAGCTATTCTGGTGAATGGGAACGTGATCGCCTTTGAGGACGTTGATAACGAGATCCCCACTTTTTATACCAACAGGACATCACTGATCGCTTCTCCGGACGGAACCTTTACCATGGAGCATGTCAACACGGGTGATGATTATGCCGGCAAATGGTCCAGTTCGTGGAAAGAAGGCGCTGACCATGCGTACCTGTTCGAAACAGAAACGCTGACCAGATTGAAATATGATTTTGAACTGCTTGAAGAAGGCATGAAGCCAATCACGCAGGGCGGGGAGCTTGAGTATACTACTAAGGATTATGAGACTATGTACAGGGCGTGGATCCCAACGGAAGATCCTGATACATTGATCATGGTCGATTCGGAGCTCCCTATTTCACCTGTTTTTGAGAGAGAAGGAAGGGAAAGTGCTTATATTGCCGAAAACAAAACAGGCATGAAAAGTAAAAAGGACAGTCAAGGGACTGTTCAGGTACAGAAAGAACCGGATGAATCTGATAGCGGGGCAAAAGGAGATATATATTCTCTTAGGGAATCAGAACCGGAGGTTGAGAGTCCGGATCAAAGCAAAGCGATCCGGAAAGCAAAAGAGTATTTGGAGATGACGGCCTTCTCAAGAGATGGATTGGCAGACCAGCTTGTCTACGAAGGATTCAGCCGTTCCAATGCTGTTTATGCCGCGGATCACTGCGGGGCTGACTGGATGGAACAGGCAGAACGAAAAGCCAAGGAATATCTGGAAGTAACTTCATTTTCCTACAACGGTCTGGTGGAGCAGCTTGTACACGAGGGCTTCTCTGCCGATGAAGCCGCCTACGGCGCAGACAGGTGCGGTGCTGACTGGTACAGCCAGGCATCGGAAAAGGCTGCAGAATATCGCAGCTTTATGGAATTCTCGGATGAGGATCTTATTCAGCAGCTGGAATATGAAGGCTTCACGTATGACCAGGCTGTTTATGGCGCCAATCACTCATGAATCCCTGGTTTTCAGATCCTGTTAAGATCCGGGTAAAATGAAAAGGCGGCCCGTAGATGGGCCGGCATTTGAAGTAATGTGTCTATAATGAAGGAGGCAGGCCCCGGAAGGGACCTGCCTCCTTGCGTCAGAGGAGTATCAGAGAGGGTTGATACCGTCTCAGCCTTTCTTCTTTGCCTCCAGATAGTCGTTCAGATCCTTGTTCAGGATGTCGGTGATGAACATGTGGCCGGGGGCGTGGGTGATGACTATGGGCGGCTTCGCGTTCTCCACCGCGGCCTGTGGCGTCACGCCGCAGGGCCAGAAGCAGCAGATCTCGCCGGGATAAATATCGACCGCATCGCCATAGTCGGGCTTCATGGGATCTTCAACGCCGACCTCTTTCGGATCGCCCATGCAGACCGGGGCGCCGTGGACGTTGGGCATCTTCACCGTGATGTCATAGGCTTTCTTGGCGTTTTCCGGGGTCATGGGGCGCATGGAGCAGACCATGGGTCCGGAGAAGGGTCCCGCCGGGACGGTCTGGATATTGGTCTTGAACATGGGCACGTTCCGTCCCTGGGTGATGTGGCGGACGTCGATGCCCTCCTTGATCAGGGCCTCCTCGAAGGAGAAGGAGCAGCCGATCAGGAAGCCCACGTAGCCGTCCTTCCAGTAATCGCTGGCATCGGTGATTTCCTTGGTGAACACGCCGTTCTCATAGATGCGGTAGCGGGGAATGTCGGTGCAGATATTGGCGCCCTCGCCCATGTCGTGGGTTTCGGGAGTCCCCTTGATGATTTCAAGAATGGGGCAGGGGAAGGGGTTCTTCTTGGCATACTCCTCAAAATCTGCTGCATACTCCGGCGGAAGGATCACCAGGTTTGCCTGGGCATAGCCGGCGCACATACCGGCGGTGGGGAAGTCGATCTTGCCTTCCCGGATCAGGGCGCGGACATCAGCGGGTTTCATGTTGATATACGGGGTAATATCAAAAGCCATTAGAGACCTCCTTATAGTGAAACTGGGTTTGGGGGTACCTTAAATGTGGAAAGCCCACTTAAACGTTCTCAGCGCTGCGCGCTGCGCGAGGAGCGCTTCCTCTGCGGCGGCGATGCTGATCTTTTCGAAGCGGATCTTGTCGCCGGCCTTCAGCTGTGCCAGGATGCGGAAATCCGCGCTGATCACGTTGGCGATCTTGGTGTAGCCGCCGGTGGTCTGGCGGTCAGCCAGCATGATGATGGGCTTGCCCGCGGAGGGAACCTGGATGGCGCCAAAGGCGATGCCGTCCGAGATGATGTCTCCGCCGTTCTTGTGCTCGATGATGGGGCCGTCGAGGCGGCAGCCCATGCGGTCAAACTCCTGGGTGACGCTGTAGACCTCCGAGAGGAAGGTCTTGATGCCCGCGTCCGTGAACATGTCGTCCTGGGGCCCCAGGATGACGCGGACCGTGTACTCCTTGCGGGGCACGAATTCCGGGGCCATGCGGCGGGTGTCCAGGTTTTTGATGGTGGACTTCGGGTCGCGGAAGCCGATGACGTCCTCCTTCTCCAGCTTGCGTCCCTTCATTCCGCCGATCTTGGCCTTCATGTTGGTGGAGCGGCTGCCCATGACCACCGGGATATCCAGGCCGCCCGCGAAGGCGATATAGGCCCGGCATCCGGCTTTCGGGGCGCCGAAGCGGAGCGTTTGCCCGGCTTCCACTTTCAGCGCCCTGTAACTCTCAACAGGCTGTCCGTCAATGGTGGGAGAGAGGTTGCCGCCGGTAATGGCTATAATGTTGGTCTCGTCGAACTGCAGCTGGGGTCCCAGCATCGTGCACTCCAGGACGGCCTCGTTCTCGTCGTTGTCAACCATGATGTTGGCGATCGAGGCGGCCCGGGGATCCATCACGCCGGATACGGAGACACCGAACTGCTGATAACCGATGCGTCCCAGATCCTGGACGGTCGTCAGGACACCGGGATTCAGAACTTTGATTCCCATGCTCAGGCCTCCTTCCTGGGATATTTCTTAACGGTGTAGGTGCCTGCAGCCTCCGCAGCCGCGATCCGGTCAAATTCCGCCCGGTCGATGGCCGTGAACTTGATGTACTGGCCTGCCTGGGGCAGGATCGGGACTTCCCGGTCGGGATCGTACATCCTGACGGGGGTGCGGCCGATCAGCTGCCAGCCGCCGGGAGAGTCGATGGGGTACACGCCCGTCTGCTTGCCGGCGATTCCAACAGAGCCTGCGGGGATCTTGACCCGGGGCGTCTTGAGACGCGGCGTCTCGATCTTGTCGTTCAGGCCGCCCAGATAGGTGAATCCGGGGGTGAATCCCAGCATGTAGATCAGGTACTCCGGCTCCGTGTGAAGCTTGATGACTTCCGCCTCGCTGATTCCGGCGTGCTCCGCCACGAAGGCCATGTCAGGTCCCATTTCCTCGCCGCCGTAGAGCACCGGAATCTCCAGTACCTCGCTGGGAGGAATCTCCACCTTGTCCATTTTTCCGGTGAGCGCCTTCAGGCGGGCCACCAGCTGTTTGTTGGAGATGACGCCCGGATCATAGTGAACCATGATGGAGCGGTAGGTCGGAACTGTCTCCACCACGCCCTTGATCTTTTCCTCGTTGAGGAGGATGTTGAAGGCGCGGATCTCCGAGTTGATTTTCTGGTTGATTTCGTTCCCGAACTCGACACATACGGATGTGTCGCCGGTGGGAAGAAAGCGGGCTTCCGCCATAAGAGGGGACACCTCCTTTCGAATAATGAATGTTATGCCATGAGCACGGCTCTGCGCCGTGCGTGCGCGTCCCTCCATTCGTATTTGCTGACGCAAATACTCATGTGGGTACGCGCCCTATAGCGTACTTGGAACCAGGTCCTGCATATGCAAGCATCTGCGGACCGGGTTCCTGCGTACGCTGCACGGCTTGTTACTTAAACAGGTTTGCAAGATTCGGCAGGGTGGTGATGGCGATGTAGCCGGAGATGGCGACCACGATCCAGCCGAGGTAGAAGAGGATCGCGGGGTGCTCATACTTGTCGCCCACGATCTTCTTGTTCCGGCAGGCCAGCAGGATGCAGGCCAGGGACAGGGGCAGGATGATTCCGTTCAGCGCGCCGGCCAGAACCAGCAGCTTCGCGGCGGCACCCTTGGAGTTGCCGAAGATGGTCATGACCAGGGAAGAGAACGCGATGAAGCCGATGATCCACTTGTTCTCATTCTCCTCGATGGAGTGATGGAAGGTCTTCAGGAAGGACACGGAGGTGTAGGCCGCGCCGATAACCGAGGTGACGGAGGCGCAGAGGATCACGAGTCCTGCGAAGCGGTATGCCAGGTTTCCGGCGCCCACCAGGAAGGCGTAGGCGGCGGGGTTGTTGATGCCGTTATACTCCGGAACTCCGGCGATGCCTGTGTTGGCGGAGGGGTCTGCCAGGTTGATGCCGGCGTACTTGGTGACCACGCCCAGGATCGCCAGGAACAGCAGCACGCGGACGATGGCCGCGATTCCGATACCCATGACGGAGCTTCGCTGCGCCTGCTCCAGATGGTCCTCACCGGTGACGCCAGCGTCGATCAGACGGTGGGCGCCGGAGAAGGTGATGTATCCGCCGACGGTGCCGCCCAGCAGGGTCAGGATCGCGGGGACAGTGGCGGGAATGCCCTTGGAGGGAACGAAGGTGTTGACGACCGCATCGCCCACCGGGGGCTTCGTGATGACCATGACGATCAGGATGACCACGATCATGATGGCACCCAGGTATTTCACGACCTCGTCGATCAGGGACTTAGCTCTCTTGGAGAGGAACAGCACGATTGCAGCCAGGGCGGTCAGGATGTAGCCGATCTTCACGTTCATTCCGAACAGAACGTCAAGTCCAAGACCGCCGCCGCCGACGTTACCCATGTTGAAGGCCAGTCCGCCGAGGGCAATGAGGCCTGCCAGGACGAAGCCCAGTCCGCCGATCACTTCGTTGGCCACGTCCTGTCCGCGCTTGCCGGTGTAGCAGAGGACCCGCCAGATGTTCATCTGGGCGATGCCGGCCATGATCAGCGAGATCAGGACGACGAAGCCGAAGCTGGGGCCTAAGCTGGAGGTAAAGGTTGCGGTCTGGGTCAGGAAGCCGGGGCCGATCGCGGATGTCGCCATCAGGAACGCGGCGCCCAGCATGACGCTGGTATTGCTCTTACTGTTTTTTGCCATTGTATTCTCCCCTCTGGATCAGAAAACGGTCTAGGAATCAGTTCTGTTTTGTCTCAGGCTGGTTACATGCCTGTCAGACAATGTCGTAGAGCGGGGCGATGGTGACGCCTTCCTCGATGAGCTTTGCCCGGATGTTCTTGACAAATTCCACGGCGGAGGGATTGTCTCCGTGTACGCAGATGGAATCTGCGGTCAGCGGGACCTCTTCGCCGGTGATGGCGGTCACCTTGCCCTCCTTCACCATGCGGACGGTGCGGGCGATGGCCTCATCCTTGTCGTGGATCACTGCGCCGGGCTTGGAGCGGGGCACCAGGCTTCCGTCCGCCTGATAGGCCCGGTCCGCGAAGACCTCGCTGGCGACCCGGAGGCCAACCTTCTTCGCCTCCTCAATGGAGCAGCTGTTTGCCAGTCCCAGGAGGATGATGTCCGGATCCACCTCGTAGACCGCCTCGGCGATGGCTCTCGCCAGTGCCGGATCCTTCGCGGCCATGTTGTAGAGGGCTCCGTGGGGCTTGCAGTGCTGGAACTTCACGCCGTGGGCCCTGGTGAATGCCATGAGGGCGCCCAGCTGGTATTTCACATAGGCCTTCGCGTCCTTGGGGGAGCAGGCCAGGTTTCTGCGGCCGAAGCCGATGAGGTCCGGGTACCCGGGATGGGCACCCACCGCTACATTTGCGGCTTTGCAGGCGGCCACCGTCTTATCCATGACGAGAGGATCTCCAGCGTGATAGCCGCAGGCGATATTAGCGGAAGAGATATGCGCAATCACGGCCTCGTCAAGACCAATGGTATAGTTGCCGAAGCTCTCACCAAGATCGCTGTTCAAATCTACCTTGTACATCGTTTTTTCCTCCTTTTTTCAACGTTTTTCCATAGCGCGCTTTTGTGGCGCTCCGCAGGGCGCGGAACAGCCGATATCAAATACATATAAGCAAGAACGATGCCAGTTTTGGAACCGGCAGAAAAATTCCTGTAAAAATGACTAAGGAGCCATGAAAACACTTAATTTTTTGTAAAAGTGTCCACGGGTGCGTCCGGGCACAAAAACAGCCCTCTTGTGCAGAATCGCTCAAGAAGGCTGTTCAAAATCGCACAGTTGTATCAAATTTGCACAGGCGGGAGAAAACCCGCACAGTTGTATCAGTTTTGCACAGGCTGGAAAACCCGCACAGCTGTATCGGCTTGACACAGGCCGGGGAGAAACCCGGTCTGCAGGGACCGCCGGGGAGTTTACTCCTCCGGGTCCGCCTCGCTCTCCAGCCGCCGGCGAAGGGTGAAGCGGGTACAGCCGAGAAGCTGGGCCGCCTTGGAGTAGTTGCCGCCGGTGAGCTCCATGGCCTTGTCGATATAGGCCCGCTCGAAGGCATCCACCTCCTGCTTAAGGTCGATGGGCTGGGACTTCAGGTCCTTCATGGGCCAGGACAGCGCGGCGGATGCCGGCTGCGGCGCGGCACCAGGTAATGAAGAGGCCGGTCCCGCCTGCGGCGCGGCACTTGCTGCAGGGGAGATGGTTCCCGCCTGCGGCGCGGCTCCGGGAGCCTGGGCATCCTCCTCTGACTGCCCGGGGGGAGAGAAGAACCGGGCCTCGGAGCCGGTCAGCACGTCCCCCTTGCTTAGAAGCACGGTCCGCTCCATCAGGTTCCGGAGCTCCCGCACGTTTCCCTTGAAGTCGTAGGTCATCATTTTTTCCAGAAAGGTGTCGTCGATGCCCTTCAGGGACTTGCTGAACTTGTGGTTGAAGTGCTCCAGATAGTACTGGCAGAGCACGGGAATATCCTCCTTCCGCTCCCGGAGCGGGGGGATCTTGATCTGCATGATGTTCAGCCGGTAGTAGAGGTCGGAGCGGAAGGCGCCCTTCCGGATCTCCTTCTCCAGGTCCCGGTTGGTGGCGGCGATGACCCGGACGTTCACCGCGATGTCCCGGAGCCCGCCCACCCGCTTGAAGCTGCGGTCCTCAAGGAAGGTGAGAAGCTTTGCCTGCATGGCTGCGGGGAGTTCCCCCACCTCGTCCAGGAAGACGGTTCCACCGTCCGCCAGCTCGAAGAGCCCCTTCTTGGATTTCAGCGCGCCGGTGAAGGCGCCCTTTTCGTAGCCGAAGAGCTCAGACTCGATCAGGTTCTCCGGAATGGCGCTGCAGTTGATTTTCACCATGGGCTGGTCCTTGCGGGAGCTCTGGCTGTGGATGAGGTTCACCACCACCTCCTTGCCGGTGCCGGTCTCCCCGCAGATCAGCAGGTCCACGTTGTCATTCTCCGCGAGGAGCGTGATCTTTTCCCGGATCTCCTGGATGGCGGGGCTCACGCCGAAGAGACGGCGGGGCTTCAGCCGCATGATCTCAAGGCTCCGCTTCCGGGCCCGCTGCTCCATGCCCCGCTTAAGGATCAGGACGATCTCCTCCAGGTCGAAGGGCTTCTGCACGTAGTTGCTGGCCCCCAGCTTCATGGCCTCCACCGCGTTCTGGACGGACCCGTAGGCCGTCATGAGCACGATCATCAGGTCCTCGTCCAGCTTCCGGAATTCCTCGATGTGGAGCATGCCGGTGTCTTTCCCCAGGCGGTTGTCCAGGAGCATGGCGTCCGGGTGAAAGCTCTCCACCAGCGCCATGGCCTCCTCGATCGTCTCGGCGGTCCGCACCTGGAAGCCGTTGTCCGAGAGGCCCGATTCCAGGGACATCCGGATCAGGAATTCATCGTCCACTACCAGTACCCGATAGCTCATGTCTGTTCCTCCTGCAGGTTATTGCCGCTGTCCGTCATGCCGCCCCGGAACCACAGCCGCACCAGGGTCCCGCTTCCGGGCTCCGAGGAGAAGGAAATTCTCCCGCCGTTCTGGCGCACCAGGCGCTGCACGATGGAGAGGCCGAGTCCGCCGCCCTCGCCGTTCAGGACGCTGTTCAGCCGGTCCTCGTCCATGCCGGTTCCCGTGTCCCGGACGGAGAGCACCACGCTGTCTATGCCGGGCTCCGCGGCCAGCTCCAGAAGGCCGCCCTCCGGCATGGCCTTCAGTCCGTTGTTAATGAGGTTGATGAGGATCTGCCTCAGGTCCAGCTCGTCGGCGTAGGCCCAGAGCTTTCCGCTGTTCTGCACAGAGAGGCGGATCCCCTTGTTTTCCGTGACCTTGTAATAGAGAAGCTCGATCTCGTCCAGGAGGTCGTCCAGCTGGACCATGGTCCGCTCGGTCTCCCTCTGGCGGGAGAGGTTCACCAGGTTCTCGATCAGGAGGTTTACCCGGTCCACCTCCCGGATCATCCCCTCGCAGAGCTTCTGGTCCCGCTCCCCC
>Ga0256404_1005129_pt1 | contig 23683 bp, 18 predicted proteins | sample RumenRJG_01DNA_FD_185990 | JGI IMG/M metagenome (GOLD analysis project Ga0256404, IMG submission 185990) | Bovine rumen microbial communities from Lethbridge, Alberta, Canada - RJG_01 | ecosystem: Host-associated > Mammals > Digestive system > Stomach > Rumen | place: Canada: Alberta | collected... | reverse complement strand
TCGATCTTACTAACCATGAACGAGAGGCTATGAATGTCGTGCTGCAATATGTCAAGCAAAAGGTGGATGAACGTTTCCATCCTGATGGTTATAATGTCGGCATCAATGTCGGTGAGGCTGCGGGACAATCGGTCTTCCACTGTCACATGCATATCATTCCAAGATACAAGGGCGATGTTCCGAATCCAAAGGGTGGAGTTCGTGGAGTGATACCAAGTAAACAGAAATACTAAAAGAAAACCTGCAGGCATCAAGTTAAGGTGCCTGCAGATTCGTTTAATGGTTCTGTATTTTCAGATTACTATTGGGCCGTGACCCATGCAACTCGTAGTTCCGAGGGCAGTCAGGGCTGCCGTGAGGATTGACACAATCAGCTGAATGACGGTCTTCCAAGTTTCTCGTTTCATAGATTAAAAATTAAAGATTAAAGATTAAATTCTTTTTTTTTGGCACGGATGGCCACTGTTTTTGCCTTAAAAAATTCCGTGTATTCCGTGTCCCGCTCGAGCTTTGCTCGCTTTGACCTTGGTCAAAGATGCGTGCCTAAAAATTACCCTTCGTCCGTACCATCTACGATGCTACCGCTGTCACCGCCCTGGTTGCCGCCGCCAGTGTTGTCACCACCAGTGTTATCGTTAGGGTTAGGGTTAACGTTAGGGTTAGCGTTACCATCCTCTTCCTCCTTGTCCAGGAGCTGCTCGATGTTGATAAACTCGGCCTGCTTCAGGAACTGGCGGCTGGAGATGTTCTCCTCGGTAGTCTGCTCGGGCAGGAATCGGATGTGCAGCGCCTTCAGGTGCTTGTTCACGTTGAAGTCCTCCTTCTTCAGCGCACCGTTCTTCTGGTTCTCGAGGGTGCAGTAGAAGGTGCCAAGCCCCTCAATCTTTACCTTCTTCGACTCCAGCAGCATCTCAACCAGACAGCTGCGGAACTTCTCCAGCACGCCGTAAACGACGTCGGTGGTGTAGACGCTTCCGTGCTCCGAGATGTGGTTAGCCAGCTTTCGGGTGTTCAACGTTTCCAGACTCTTGATCTGAGCGTACCACTTGCCGAAGGCCGCGCTGTGCGAGTTCTGGTTCTTCTTTACTTCATACAAAATCTTTGCCATAGTTGTGTGTGTTTTTCATGGTATTAGATACTCTGTGGCGAGCTTCACGGGTCGCCATCTTCCCGTTTGTGATCACGATGCAAAGTTACAACATTTAGCGTGTGCTTCCAAATTTTGACCTTCGATTTGGGGCGATTTTCAGCACAAAATCGCCCAATTTCAACGAACCGTAATTTCGAGCCCTTGAATCCGTAATTTTCGGCCATCGTAGATTACTTTTCGTCGATTTCGGGTTAGATGCGTCCCGCGTCCCACCGTCCCATCGTCCCATTAAGGTGGTGCGGACGTGGGGAACAAGTTAATATTAAGAGTTATAATAATATAATTATTATAAAAGTCAATTCTCCCTATTTTCCTACTCGGAAGATGCTTAATGGGACGTTGGGACGATGGGACATGGGACGTTTTTTCCTTGTCTTATTTCTGAACATTCCAAGTATTTTGAGAATTTTTTGCAGAAATAATATGAAATCGGAGTTCATCTCAGATTTTATTTGTATTTTTGCATCGTCCAAGCCTATTTAAGTTTGAGGCAATTAGCAGATGAAGAAATTATATATATATTCAGACCATAACAGATACGAATATCGCATAGCACATGGCGACATTCCCTTCCTGAAAATAGGTGAAACTATGCAGGAAGTTGAGGATCGCGTGTCACAACAAGACGGTACAAGCCAGAGCGAACCTTTGGAAATCAAATATGTCACGGAATTACCAGATAATGTTAGCGATCATGATATCCATCGTTATTTTGACTCTCAAAACATTCCAGTAACCCGTATAGACAAGAAACGTGAGTTTTATGAAGTCACTTTAGAGAATGCCGTGCTATTAATAAATAAATATATCTATGGCAGCAAGCGACCAGACAGTTATGCGATGCGTGACGAACAGCAAATAGCTCATGACAAAATGGTCTCTTATTTCACATCGCATTCCGAAGAATCCAAGAGTGAGTTCTTGCTTGCTGCCAAGATGCGTTTTGGCAAGAATTTTACATTGTTGAATGTCGTACGGACATTAGAGTGTAAAAATGTACTTGTGCTGACATATAAACCTTGGGTGTTTAATTCATTGGAAAATGACATTAAAAATCATGTTTATTTCGAGAACTATAATTATATAGAGCTTTTTCATGACAGGAATCTTTCTGCTTTAGATAGGAAAAAGACAAATGTCATTGTTGCATCAGCGCAGTTAAGCCTTAATGAAACAAAAAGCTATGAATACAACGAGGACAAGCAGATGGGTAATCTCATATCTGCTATCAGGAATAATCTCGAAACCCTCAAACAATATCATTTCGACCTTGTTGTAGTCGATGAATATCATTATGGTGCTTCAACAGCAAATTTCAAGTCTCTTCTAAGGGAATTGGACTATCAGCGATTAGTGTATGTTAGTGGTACAGCCATGCGGGATATTAAGTCTCATCGATTTGATGATGAGCAAATATTCAATTGGACTTATATAGATGAACAACAGAAAGTGGGAAATGACATGCCGAAAATGCGGTTGTTCGCCCTTTCACTTGACGAAAGTATCATCGCAGAAGCTAAAAAATACTATACCGAAGATGAGTATCCTAAAATGGAAAAACTCTTTGAGGTGAATGAAGATGGGGAGTTCGTGCATAAGAATCTTGTTAATATGACTCTTGCACAAATCTTAGGAAAGAGCTCACAACACAGAAAAGCCAGTCCCTTCCTTATTGACAATATTGAAACCCCTCAACATCTTTTCTGCCTTATGCCTCCGAACGTCAAAGCTATTTCGGCTTTGGCAAAATTGATAGAACGTGACTATAGTGACCGTTTCTGTGTGATTAAAGCCAGTGGATCTGATGGCATTAAGAAAGAAAGCCAATTGCTAAAGCTTATTAATAAGGCAAAGGCTGATGGTAAATCTACGATAACTCTTTCATGTATAAGATTCCGTGAGGGTGTAACGATTCCGGATTGGGATAGTGTGCTGATGCTTGATGATGGAAAAAGTGTTGTGTCATATTTTCAAGCGATATTCCGTTGCCAATCACAGCGCAAAGAAAAGCCATTAAAGCGAGAATGCTATGTCTTTGACTATAATCCTCAGAGGATGTTGATGCTAACCTATATGATGACGGAGATACAAAGTTTGACATCAAATGAGAGCCATGTAGATACCGTAAGTCATTTTCTGGACTGTGCTCCGATGGTTGGATATGACGCCCAGAATAAGCTCTATTCTGTAGATTTAAATCACCTTCTTTCTGTATTTTTCTCTGGTAATAAAGCTGTTAATAATGGCTTCCGTTCATTTGACAAAGACAGAAACTTTAATGATGATATGCTTGCCGTTATTGACAAGGCTTATATCGGCTTATTGCCTACTATAAAGAGTGGCAAAGCAAAACCAACTATTGAGATTGTTAGTAGTAGCGGATTGGAAGGGGGTAAGACTAGAGAGAGAAGAAAAGTTAAAAAAACAGGTAAAAAGCCCGAAACTACAGAACTACAACAGTTGAAAGATTCTCTTAGATATATTTCCAGCCGTTTACCAGAATATATGTTCAATACCATTGAAGATGAGTTTGCCCTACAGGATATTCTTGACACCAAGACAGATGCCAGTTACACATTCTTCAGAGATTTATGCCTGACAGACCTGGATGTCTTCAAGGAATTAATCAATGATGGCATTCTCGACAAACGTTTAATGAACCGTTTGATTAGCAATTACAAAATGGAAGAAGACCATTTCTGGCAGGAGCGTACTCCAGAGGGGTATGATTATATGAGCAAAAAATATTTCATCGACGATGAAGATAATGTAAAGACTCCAATAGAACTGGCTCGTTTAATGCTCGACAAACTGCCTGACGAAATATGGCACAACAAGGATTACACATTCTGCGATATGGCTTGTAAAGATCCGTCATTCTTGTTGGTTATCAAATTCAGATTGATGGAGGGACTTCGTGATATCATTCCCGATGAATCCGAACGTGAGCGTCATATCCTTCAGAACATGCTCTATGGCTTATGTCGTACTCAAACCCAACAAAATTTTGTCCGCCGTACTTTGCATATGGAGAATTGCGGTGAACACATCATTTATTGTAATAACGATATTCTTGAATACTTAAACAATCATACAGATATGCCAAAATTCGATACTGTTGTTATGAATCCTCCGTATAAAAAAGGAATACATCTTGGATTCCTTCAGCAAGCTATTAATATGGGACGCCAGCATGTGTTATCTATACAACCAGCCCAATGGCTAATGAGTGAGAAGGATATGTTAAGGATGCGGAGCGGTAAGACCCAGGAGTATTGCATAAAATACTTGGATAAACAGGGAGCAGAAATAAAACTTGTCGACGGACAGCGTTTTTTTGATGCAGAAATTGCTTCATACTTGGGTATATTTAACATAGACAAAACAACCACTCAAGACATTATTGTTGAAGATGCTTTAGGATTGGTAACACAATATAGCAGTGTTTCTAGTGTTTCAAAGTATGGTAATTCAACTGTCTATACCGGTTTAAAAAGTAAAATCTTAGAGGTTGCAAAAAAAGACAACTTACATCTTCATGTGAGAGTTACTTCAAGATTCTTAGCAAATAAAACTTTTCCATTTGATGACAATCCTAAAGACAAATACTTTGTCAGAATTGCTAGAATACGAGGACATGTTGCTAAGAATGGTTACCAAGATGATTTCTACACTATAATACCAGAAGATCGTGGGGTTGACACTGATGTTAAAGAGGCAACAATGTATTTTGGTTTCGATTCTAAAAAAGAGGCACAGAATTTTATCACATATCTTAAGACGGATTTTGTTCGTTTTGCTCTTTCAATGTATAAGTTAAATACCTCTTTGGATACAGGTGAGTTGTATGCTATTCCATGGCTTGATTTTTCAAAAAAGTGGGATGACAAGAAACTTCGGATAAGGTTTTCATTGACAAAGGACGAAATAGATTTTATTCAAAGCAGCATACCAGATTTCTATGGAATTCGTAAGTAAGATAGACCGTAGTAAGCGCCGCAAGCTAACAGGAGAGGACTTTACTCCTCGTGCTTTAGTTGATATGATGCTTGACAAGTTGCCACCAGAAGAGTTCAGCAAAATCAGTAACTTCTTGGATCCTTGTGCAGGCAATGGCAATATTATCATACCCATTATTGAACGAAAACTTGCTGCGGGGCTGTCTTATATAGAAGCGTTAGAAACCACATGGGCTTTAGAACTTATGCAAGACAACGTTGACGAGATGAAAGAACGCATCCGCATGCTTATCTTAGAGAAATGTCCTGAGGCTAATATGGATAGAGTTAATAAGATTATCAATTACAACATTGCCTGTGGAGATGCCTTTAAATGGGACTTTGATAATTGGAGATCTACAGATTATCAGCAGCTTGAATTGTTCGGGTAAATGGATTATATTAACAATGCCATCAAGAACGAGTTGAAGAAGGTAGCGGCATTTTAACTATGGAGCAGACAAAATCAGCCAGGGAGATGCTGGCATTGATAGAGAGGAAATATTTCCGTGGAGCTGGTCTCGACAAGGCAAGCCGGACGGAGGGTGACGAGCGCAGGGCATACAGGCTTGAGCAGGTGGAGCGATTGCTGACAAAGAAGAATGCTGGAGCCTTGTGGGCTATGTACCTGTCGGATGAGTTCTGGACGGCTGATGAAGGCAGAAATCCGATGTATGAGGACGACCCGCTGATGACGTTGGCGGGTCAGCAGACGCTGACAGATAGGGAAATGAGCCGCCTGCGACTGATAATCGAGATAGCAGGGCTGTGTCACGACCTGAGCCTGCACTTTACGTTCGACCTGAAGGAGGCCTTCGGCATCAAGAAGGATGATTTCTGGGTGTCGAACAAGCAACTGGTGGAGTGGCTCACTACGACAGAGTATGAGCACGTAGCGATGCATACGGCATACACCTTGAAGAAACACGCCATCAGCGTGTATGAATACGGTCATTACCTGCCGGCGCAAGATGAACTGGCAGAACTGTATTCGGAGAAGCATCAGCAGCGATTGGGCTATCCCAACAATACAGAAATCCCCCCTCGCGACTATGCAAACACCATCATTGACTCGCTGGCCCAGATAGAGCGGCATTGGCAACGTGGACGAAGGCTGAAGCTGAGGCCCGACTTGGTGATGCTTCACGACGAGATTTATGGCGTTGTGCCCCGTCAGTTTGACAAAGGGGTGCTGCAGGCTGCTCAGGAACTCTATGATTACATGGATAAGGAACTTTACGGACGCTTTGTTACCGAGGATTTTAAACCTTGGGACGAGCAGCCGGAATCTTTCAAGCAATTCGTATCAGATCAGCTGGGGCAGTTTGCCAATAAAGTGCGTGAAGTGCGCTCAAAATATTTGAGCAAAGGCTGGATAACTGATGGTTCACTGGCGTTTGCCTATCTGATGGAACATGCCCAGCGGTGCGGACAGGGCTGGTGGCGCGAGGAGGACGATGCCTTATGATGAGCAATAATCGTTCGGATTATGGCTCTGCTTCAGATTGGTTGTCGGCTCTTAGACAGGATGAGTTATGGCTGAGCCAGCTGCAACGGCTCCAGGCTCCAGCAGACAGCAATATCAGCGTTAGTCGTGAGGAAATCATGCAGCAAATCGGACAGGGCGACACCTTTCACCTCTGGAATATCTGCCAGCACAAGGTTGAGCCAGTAGTAGCAGAGGTTTGGGAGATAGCAGAATTGTCGCTTATCAAACTGAAAATTCAGACCATCGGCATGCTGTCAATAGAGTGGCTGGAGCAACATGCAAGCGATAATCGGAGTTTGGAAACAGGAGAGCAACCCTCAGCCATAGTCGAACGCTTGAAACCTATCTTCTATGGCTCTGAGCAAGAGGCAAGGGATTTCCTTAAGAGTATTCAAGGCATGAAGCCCACTCAGATTACCGACAAGGTGAATCAGCTTGTGAACGAAAAGAAAATTTCAGAATTGTCAAGTCATCGTGATTTATGGAAGGTGCTTCATGACTTCGACCTTTATAAGAGAACTGAAGCAAACTGGAATATGCAAGTGAAGTAGCCATCTGCACAGAAAAAGACTTAGAAAAGGGGAATCGGCACGTGACGGTTCCCCTTTTTCGTATCCATACTTGTACAAGTAACATACAAAAACTTGCAGAGTACTTGTAATTTCTTGTATTTAATTGTATATCAGACTGTTACACTAACCAAAATTAGGAACGTAACAAAATTCACCGTACCTTTGCAACGTCTTCCGAGATATGCAGCCGGTAAGTGAGCGGGCTATCCTTAGAGAAGCGGGAGCAAAGAAATATATGGCACGAGATTTAATGCAAGGTAAGCGCATCTACGACAGGATGAAGAATCAAGCCCGCCAGCAGCTGGCTCTGATGAACAAATGCAGGATGCGCAAAACGGGAGGCAGGGGAACAGCGGATCAGCCTTTCTATGTAACATTTCTTAACCGCTAACAAATTTCAAGTTTAACTCTGAGTTGAGGTGAACGGAGTCTCGCGAGATTTCAATCACAAATCGAAAGGTGGCCACCCTTCTGAAGCTTCGCTCAACCAAAATTCAGAAAAATGAATCCACAGAAATTCCAAGAACAGATTTTGAATAACGCAGTCCAGATGGACGCAAGTGTTAACTTCCAGTTGAACGGCAACATGCTGATTGTGCCGTGCCCGTGGGAGGACGACAAGCAGGTAACTAACGGTGAGCGTGTACGTTATCGTGGTGGCATCGAGGTGGATGCCGATGGTCGCACCAGAGTGAAGCGTTACAAGGTTGGCAGCAAGGGGCCACTCCACGAAACTCTCTATGAGACGGCTCACGGGGCAGTGAAGATAACACGTCCTCAAATACGTCCCAGCGATGGTCGCCGACGCATTAACGAGGAATACGTCTATGTGACGTTCAAGTTCCCGAAGAAATACGGGCTGGCTCTAACCAAGGCCCTCTATCAGGAGGAGGCCGACGAGATTATGTCTTACTTTAAAACACGAAAGGAGGAAACGATATGGAAGTAGAATTGAAGCAGTTGATAGCACTCAACACACGTCAGACCAAGGAGCAGACCAGGGCATTCGTACAGACGAGCCCGCTCCAAGACTACGATGCACTTACTCAGTCACCTCGACTGAAACAGATGGCAGAACGTATCAATTCAACTGATGATGACGAACAGCAGCGTAAATTGAAATCGTGGTTACCATTCCGCTGTCCGCACTATACACAGTTCCGTGATGATTATCGGGATCGTGAGCATATCGTAGCTGAGTCGTTCACTTGGCAGACTTGCATCGACATTGATGACCCTGAGTTGGTGGAGAAAGCCAACGAGATGTCTGAAAAGCTCGATATTGAGATAGGTGGACGTTGGCAGGGGCTGATGCTTCATAAGGATTACAGCATCCGTCGCAAACTGCACATCGATATTCGTCTGCCGTTGGGTATGACTGTTCCCGAGGCTCAGCGTGAGTATTGTAAGGCTCTTGGCGTTGCTTGCGACACATCATGCTTTACCCCTGAGAGGTTTATCTATATCTCGCCAGCCGATTTTGAAATCTATCGTGCCGATGGTTGGTATCAGCAGCTTTCTGAGGAAGAGGTGGCTCAGCGTCGCAAGGCTTATACAGATAGAGGTCTGAGCATTGATGGTCGTACGGAGGATGGTTCTTACTATGATGGAGAGACTCTCCCCCAGCCCCTCCCTGTGAGGGAGGGGAGTGATTACTCTCAAAACGATGAAACGGTTTCTTCAGCGAATGAACATACTACTCCCCTCCATACAGGGAGGGGTAAGGGGGAGGGTCTGTTCCCGACATCATTCAAGGGTGTGCCTTATACCTCTATTATCGCAGAGTGGTGGCATCGAAATGGTGGTGAGCCAGCCGAGGGCGAGCGTAACGTGAAACTGCATAAGTTGGCCGTCAATCTCCGTGCAATCTGCGACAACAAGAAAGAGGTGTTGATGCAGGTGATGCCCCGATTCGGACTCTCTGACGTTGAACTTCGCAGCGTGGTTGACTCTGCTTGCAAGGAGACCCCCAAGGGCATTTCGAAGATGATGCAAGGCATTGTCGATGCGCTCGAAATGGGTATCTCTTCGGATGAGATAGAGGATGCCGAGGTGGTTCAGGAAGAGACTGGCGTAAAAGTCAATGTTCGTACGCTGCCGATAGGCTTGAAAGAGAGTCTCATTGGTGTGCCTGTCTCGATGCACATGCCCGTGCTCTGTGGTGTGCTGCCTATAGCTGCGGCTTACGCAGACCAAGTTCAGGTGGAGTATTGTGACGGCAACTTGCAGCACTTGGGGTTGATGTCTATCATCCGAGGTGAGCAGGCTTCTAACAAGTCGGTTGTCAAAAATGCCGTTGATGTTTGGAAACGTCAGTTCGACGAAGAGGATGCCCTGGCACGCAAACGTGAAGAGGAATGGAAGGAGCGCAAAAAGGGTCGTAAGGCCAACGAGAAGGCTCCCGAAGACCCGAAGGTGTTGATAAGGATGGTGCCGGTGACGGTCTCGTGTTCTACGCTGTTGAAGCGTTTCAAGAATGCCCAAGGGCATACCATCTACTCGTTCGGTGAGGAACTTGATACACTCCGTAAAACCAATGGCGCAGGCTCATGGAGTTCGAAATATGACATCTATCGCCTAAGCTTTGATAAAGGTGAGTGGGGGCAGGATTACAATTCTGATGCCGCAGAATCTGGAGTCGTGAAAGTCGCCTATAACTGGACGATGCTCGGCACGAATGGTGCCATGCGGAAGTGCTTCAAGTCGGACAATATCGAGAACGGACTTTCTTCTCGAATCCTTGTGGCTGAAATGCCTGACAGCAGTTTCTCGAAGATGCCCAAGTTTGGTCGTCGTTCTGCCGAAGACGAGGCTCGCATCCAACAGGCAGTCACTCGTCTGCGTGCATTCTCCGGCCTCATTGATACGCCTCGTTTGCGCAAAGCCATTGAGGAATGGGTGGAGCAGAAACGTGTGGAAGCAGCCAAGGACATCGACCACGTAAAGGACACCTATCGTAAACGTGCAGCCGTCATCGGTTTCCGTTGCGGCGTCATCTTCCATCTGCTTTCTGATGCCAAGAAGGAAACGAAGGCCTGTCTCGACTTTGCGCTGATGATGGCTGAGTACTGTCTTTCGCAGCAGATGAAGGCTTTTGGCGAGGCTCTGCGAAACGAGTACATCAGTGCTCAGGACGAATGTCAGCGCTACGGAGCCAATCACAGTGTCTTTGACCAGCTGGCTCCTACATTCTCTCGCGACGATCTCCGTGCCCTTAAATCAGGCACTACTGAGAGCGGACTTCGTAACATCGTGATGCGTTGGAAACGCGATGGCTGGATAGTACCCATTGACCGTCACCATTGGCAGAAGGTTGCGACTGAGTGAGCACCGTCAAGCTTGCTTGAACGGTCGAGCGTAAGCAAGCTCGATGCAAAGCATCAAAACGTCCCAATGTCCCATCGTCCCAACGTCCCATTAAGGTTGTTCCAACCTTGAACTTGCTCTCGTTCGGCAGAGTTCAAGCATGCTTGGCTCTGCTCTCACTTAATCGCAACTTTAAGCAACTTTTAATTACACAAAGATTATGGAATTATTATTGACACGTATAGCAAAACGCAAGACCTACACGATAGGTAAACTCTTCATCCGCCGACAAGTGATGGATGAATATCTGCCCGGCACAGCCGATGATTATTTCTGCGACACCCTCGAACCCACTTGGCGCGACTACAAGAACGGTGCCTACAAGGTAAAAGGCCGCTCGGCTATTCCCGAAGGCCGCTATGCGGTGGTTATCTCGTATTCACCGAAATTCAAGGCATGGCTTCCCATCTTGCTCGGTGGCCCTGAGTTCAACCGCAAATGGCAGGGCATCCGCATCCATGCCGGCAACTGCTCAGAAGACACCGAAGGCTGCATCCTCGTAGGCAAGAACCGCGAAGTCGGCAAAGTGCTCGACAGTCGCATCTGGGTTCATCGCCTGAAACAGAAAATCGTTGAGGCTAAAGACAAGGGTGAAGCAGTTTGGCTGACTATTAAATAAACAGAAGTTATAATTTATCTCAAATATTCTCCCATGTTCAAAAGAATATGGGAGTTTTTTGTATTTTTGTGGCGTAGAAAAATAAGATCGTATGAACAAGAATATCATCATCACTCACGAAACAGTTAAAATATGAATGATACGATGAACATATAAGAAACATTCAACAATCTGCGCTACCATCATGAGGACGAGGTGGTAGAGTTCAGAAGGCAGAGAACAACTTCGACTTTAACGGCAAGATGACCAATGCTGCTATATCGTCAACGAGACAAAGGGCAACATATCTGTATGGTCGCTCTTAAAAACGAAAAAATAAGAGCGATTAAAGAGCGAAATTTACGTGAGGCAAGCCCATTTAGTGGGTTGTAATGATGCAGACATATACCTGATAAAAGCTGTTATGTTTAGATCATACGCATTACTTGGTTTTTCCGACAGCATTAAGATATGCATCCATAAGACCCTCTTTCACGAAGAGGATTCGGCCCTGCTTGCTGTTTCCTTGCTTGACATGGGGGAGTTTGTCTTTTATCTTTCTCACATAGTCTTCAGACAAATCAAGTGTTTCCGCTGCTTCCTTGACTGTGATAAGCTCAGGCTCCTTTGCCTCATCTTTTACCTTCTGCATCTCCTTCACCATTTCTTTGGCGAGGAGTTTGATAAATTTCTGATCATACTCAAATCGCATCATAACTTATATCTCTCTCCGCTGATAAATCCGCATAACTGGTTGGTTGTCCATAAGTTGTGCGGATTTTCTATTTCTCCGTTACCCGAAATCAGACCCAAATCTCATCCAAAACTCGGAGAATTCTGAAAATAGCGATTCCTAAACTATCCAAGGAGATGTTAAAGTATGTGTCTGATAAACAGATAGGTTGCCTTTACTTTTGGATTCAATATGGCTGACTAGATTCTCATTTTATAAAATGTGGATAATCTGGTTCTCCAAGATTCGGCTTGTATGCCAATCAAATTGATTTCAATAGTTTTTCAGCCAGAGGTACATACCACATACGGACTTCATCTGCCGTCGGAGTATGACCACCTGGGAAATGGAACGACTTGTTGTAGTGTTCCAAGAATATTGGTTCAAAGTGTGCCAACGTATCATTTTCTCCGAACAATCCCCAGATTCGGTCTTTGAAGTCGGGATTACAGTTGTTGAATTGAATAGCCTCCATTTCGGCAAACTCTTCAATCAAGGCTTCATCAATGACAAAGTCCTGTTTGCCGTTCTTTCGAGGTGACTTGTATTGATGCTCACCGATACGCTGTTTCAGGAACTCCGTCATCTGGAAGTGAGGATTACCGAGTAAAGCAGGAACACCCACAACAGGAGCCACCATCTGAGCATAGAAAGACCCACAACTATTGCCAACCAGGAGGTCTGGCTTCTCACGGTCAATCAGTCCACGAATATAGCTGACAGCCTCTTTCGGGTGCATCGGCAAGTCAGGTGTGGAAACTTCTGCACGACCCTCGAAAGACTCGCGTAAGGCCAAGGCTGGTACACACTGACCACTGGCATAGAAACCGTGTAGGAACAGAATCTTCTTCATAACACATTTCTTATTCGTAGGCATATTAAAGAATAATCTCTATTGTCGTCTTTTGCACTTTCATCCCCATATTCCTATTCTACTTGATGCAGCAACTCTATGATAGCCTGAATATCTTTCTTACCTGCTTTTCTTACCATTATATCTCATAATTACTATAAAAACTCGCTGCAAAGGTACTCATTTTTCCTTTATTATTCGTATCTTTGCAGCCAACATTACAATACTTTAAGAGAATTATGGCACATAAGATTATGTTTGGTGCTTTTATGGCACTGTTATCAATGACAAGTTGCTACAACGGCAACAGTAACGAAAACGTTATGTAATATGCAAGTAAACAAAAAATCATAAGACATCTTCAAACCATACGCATTTCATATGGGGGACAAAATTACTCAATTTTTACTAGAAAATTACCGAAATAACATACAATTATTTGCAAAAGGCAGATTTAAGCCAATCTTTCGTAATTTTGTTTTCTTTCGGACTATTTCAGAATACTCTTGGAGTATTGTTGAATAAGGCTGGGTTATCTCAGAATACCCCCCGCTTATAATTATATGCAAAAAAAAACCTAAAAATAGTATGGATGATACAAGATTTTTTGTATTTTTGCAACGTCAAAGTATTCATAAACATGATATTTGACATCAGAAGAGATTAACTAAGAACTTAAATTTTTAGGCTTATGAAAAAGAAACGTATTATTATCCTGTGCTCAGTAGCAGCAATATTTGTAATTGGCTTGATTACTTCTTTCTTCGTTGATTGGCCAGTAGATTTTAACAAGGCCGATGGTGATATTGCCAAGGCTGCAAAATTCTCTTGAGCAAGTTTCTGAGAAGCTAACTAATATGGAAGAACTCCTTCAGACCGACTCAGCCTTCAAGGATGATATTGTGACAGCCCAGGTGGTGATGCAGACACGCGCCGTCCAGTTCGCCACGCTGGTTGATATGTCGAATGAGGTAGCCGGCAACATCCCCGCATTTGCCGAGGTGCTCAAGGACATGAACGCCAATATCGAAATGGTGAACAATGTTACCAGTTCGCTGGCAGAGTCAGCCGAAAAACTGAATGCCGCCCTTGGTGGTGAGGAGTGTCCCGACTTGGCCCAGTCCACCATCAACGCTTCACTGGCTTACACCACGCTGCAGAAGCAGAACAATTTGGCCAACCGTTTCATCGAGACCACCGACAAGTATCTGGAGACAGCCCAGGGTGACGATAAACTGAAGCTTGTACGTGACCAGTGGTTGGAGTACCAGCAGATGACCGCTGCCCTTGATGGTGACAAGACCAGTGCTGAGGCTTTGGCAAAGAAGGGCAACCTGCTGAGTGGCGAGAAGGCTCTTGCAGCCGTAGCTAATTTCGATATTGCTGAGCGTTTGGTTGTGCTGCAAAGCTGCGAGTTGGCTCAGGCTATGAAGCTTCCCAACCAGATTGGAAGCGTCATTCGCCCAAAGGTTCTCGAAAATGAGATCAGTAAGCTTTGCAATGCCCAGCAGGAATTTCTTTCCGTTAAACCACGCAAGATTGATTCTCATAATGCTTCGCATGATGTTCTTTCCGTTAAACCACGCAAGATTGATTCTCATAATGCTTCGCATGATGTTCTTTCCGTTAAACCACGCAAGATTGATTCCTATAATGCATTGATGTTGCGTAGCGGTAGCAAGGTGATGGAGGCTTTCAACACCTCACTGAGCAATGTCGCAAAAAATCATGCCCTGAATCAGAGCCAGAATATCGGTCTCGGCCTTGTGATTGGCAACGTGATCAGTGAGACAGCAGCAGCAAACAACAGTGAAAAGCTGAATAGGAAGCCAGGCCCCCCCATTGAGAAATGACAACAGCGTTGTATATGCGTAACTGTATTGCTGTTTTTCTGCTGTTGTTGATTCCTTGTATATCCAAGGGGCAGAACCAGACTTACTACCAGTATAAGACGGACGAAGCCACGCTGGTGTTCTTTGACAAGAACCTGTCGCGCTACATCCCTCACATGATACGCATGTACCAGAACGGCAAAGCGCTTCATCAGCAGATATGGACCAGTGATTCCATCTATCAGCCAGAAGCGCCCTTGTTGTTATTGACAGACTGGGAGGACGACGGTAATGGCGGAGCATCGCCATTACCGCGTTCTTTTATACAGATCGGCATGGCTCCGTTGAACATGTCGTATTACATCAACCCTTCAGGCGAAAGGTACAGTCAGTTGTTCAAGCACGAATATACGCACATCGTCATGACTGACAAGTACAATCGGCGCGACTTCAACTGGCGTCGTTTCTTCGGTACGAAGGTGGACACCGACAATTCTCAGCCCCTCTCAGCCCTATGGAGCTATTTGAGCGTGCCCCGTTGGTATTCGCCCCGTTGGTACCACGAGGGTATCGCCTGTTTCATGGAGACCTGGCTCGGCGGTGGTGTCGGACGTGCCTTGGGTGGCTACGACGAGATGTACTTTCGCAGTATCATCGACGGGGGTGACAAGCTCTACTCGGTGGTGGGCCTGGAAACGGAAGGTTCCACAAAGGACTTTCAGGTGGGCGCCAATGCCTATCTCTACGGTACCCGTTTCGTGAACTACCTCACCAAGACCTACGGCTACGAGAAGATGATCCAGTTCTATAACAGAACGGCTGACAGTCGCTCCTTCTTCGGCAAACAGTTCAAGAAGGTCTATGGACAGTCGCTCAGAAAAGTATGGAACGACTGGAAGGAGGACGAGAAGAAGCATCAGGAAGAGAACCTCACCGCCATCCGCCAATATCCCATCACGGAAACCAAGCCGCTGACCAAAGAGCCGTTGGGTTCCGTGTCGCCATTCGTCTATGACCCTGCTACCCAGAAGGCATACGCCGCCATGAATGCCCCTGGCGACTTTGCACACATGACGGAGATTGACCTGCAGACAGGCGAGCAGAAGCGACTGAACGACATCTACGGCATCCAGCTCTATGACCCTGCTTTCGTAGCCCTCGACCGTAAGAGCCAGCGCCTTATCTATACCTCGAACAATTCGCAGATGCGCGGTTTGGAAATCTATGACATCCAGCAGAAGAGGGTGGTGAAGAAAAAGAAGTACCAGCGCATCGGCAATATCGTGTATGACAACACCCACGACTGTCTCTACGGCCTGTTCTCCAACGGTGGTACACAGTCGATTGTGCGCATGGACCGCGATTTGGAGAATCCGGAAGTAATCTACGCCTTCCCGTTTGGTGTGAGCGTTTTTGACTCAGATATCAGTCACGACGGCAAATGGCTGTCGTTCACCAGCCAAGGCGACAACGGCGAGCACACACTTTTGCTGTTCAACACTGAGGAACTGGCAAAGGCCATCTTCAAGCCTGTGAAGCTGATTACCTGGAAAGACAGCAACTTAGGACAGTTCCGCTTCTCGCTCGACGACAAGTACCTGATTGGTAGCTCTTACTATACGGGTGTCTCCAACCTCTGGCAGATTAACATAGAGACACGCGAAATGGAGATGCTTACCAATACCGACATCGGCCTCTTTGCGCCCTTGGAGATTACGCCTGGTCAGCTGCTGGCGCTCCAGTTCAAGCGCGACGGCCTGCAACCCGTCTTACTTTCCCGTGAGGTGGTGAAAGATGCCAATGCCGTGCAGCTCTACGGTCAACTGGCATACGAGAACAACAAGGAGGCGTTGGAACAGATGGGTCTGCTCAGGGATTCGTTGCCCAGAAAGAACTTTGGCGATGTGTATCACAACATCACCTCCTACAATGTCTTTAAAGAGATGAGGTTCGCAGGAGCCTATCCAATCATCAGCGGTTTTACCGATTCCAGAGCGTGGAATCACATGACCCCCGTGTTAGGCTATCGCTTTAACGTGAACGACCCCGTGGGACTGAGCAGCATGAAAATGTCAGTCGGCCTCTCCCCTTGGAGTAACAATTCCTGGAAGAACAAATTCCATGTTGACTTCGACTGGAAATACTACTTCTGGACCCTTAAGGCCGCCTGGAACCATACGGACTTCTACGACCTCTTCGGTCCGATGCGGAAAAGCCGTAAGGGGTATGTGGTGCAGTTGGCCTACGACTATACCAACAAGTTGATCACGCCGTATGACAAGTCATGGGGCTTCTCAGTGGCAGCCTACGGCGACATGGATGCGTTGCCCTTGTATCAGGAGATTGAGGTGCAGGATGTCAGTTCAATGCAGACGGCATCGGTTTACGGGAAGTGGTCAAAGACCCGCACCTCGTTGGGAGGCGTGATGAAAGAGCAGGGCTACGAGTTAGGCGTTGAAGGCTACGGCTATCTGGCAGGCGGACGGTTTTATCCCTCAGTAGAGGCTACAGGTAACTTCGGCACATTGGTTCCCTTTGACAGAAACACCTCGTTCTGGCTCCGTACGTCAGCAGGTCATAACTTCGGAGATGAAGAGTCTGTGTTTGGCAACACCTATTTCGGTGGTTTCCGCAATAACTATGTTGATAATAGGAATGCCTTCCAATATCGCACGACCTTGGCAATGCCCGGTGCTGCCATCGATGCTATCCCAGCACACTCCTATGCCAAGGCGACGGCAGAGCTCAACCTGCGTCCGCTCCGCCTCAACAACTTCGGTGCGCTGTTCTGCTATCCGACGTGGATCCAGTGCTCGCTCTTCGGAACAGGTCTCTCCGCATGGAATCCCCACGCATCCCACAAGATGTACTATAGTACAGGTATCCAGCTGACCACCGAACTGGTGTTCCTGAATTATCTCAAGACAACATTGTCTATTGGCTACGGCCATCTGTTTGCACCAGCAGGATTCGATGGGGGGAAACGTGGAAACAATGAATTCATGATCTCACTCAAACTGTTATAATGTTATTTGTCGCTGCTCTCCTCCCCGTTGTCATCTACATCTTTGTCGTCTATCAGATCGACAACTTCTCGCTCATCAGCGTGAAGCGCCTTCTCCTATTGATTCTAGGTGGTATGCTGACAGCGTTGGCCTGTTTTGCCCTGTTCCAGTTGACAGGAAAGATTATTCCCGAAAGTCAGTCTGATTCCGTCAACCCCATCATAGAAGAGATCGTCAAAGGCATCCCGCTTCTTTGGTTGGCCAGCCGCAAGAAAATCGTGTTCTTCATCGACAGCGTCATCTGCGGTGCAGCCGTCGGTGGCGGTTTCTCCATTCTTGAGAACATCTTCTACCTGCTGTGGGGCGATGGAATGGGTCTTGGCACCGTTCTTTTCCGAGGTCTGGAGGTGGCCCTTGTCCACATGGGCTGCAGTGCCATTGTCGCTGCCGGACTCATGCTGATAGTACGTATGATTGAATATTCCCGTTCCCGAGCAGTCGTCAAAAAGAGCGACATTGCAATGTCTGTATTCCTGTTATCGGAAGCACCTGTGCTGCACGTGTTCCACAACACCTTCCATTTCGTGCCGCTGGTGCAGTTCCTTCTCGTTACTGGCACGTTGGGAGGCCTATTGGTATGGACCTACTTCTACGACGTAGAAATGATCCATAGCTGGATAGACACTGGGCTCGACAAACAGCTAAACCTACTTGACTCCATCAAGGCGGGTCATTTGGACGACACCTCAACCGGCAAATTCCTCGAATCGGTCAAGGACGCTTTCCCTCCAGAGGATTTCTTCGATATTATCTGTTATGTACAGCTGCATGTAGAACTGTCGGTAGCATCCAGAAGTCGGGTGATGCTGCGGGAATCGGGTTTAGAGCGCGAACTCCCCCTGACCGACGAGATGAAGGAACTGATTCTTTCGCAATACACGGAGTATAAACTTCTTGAGAAAAGACTTGGCCATGCAGCCAGAATGACTATCGCTCCTATCGTGAAATATGATCCGGCAGAATATAAAGCGCTCGAAGATCTCCGGGCTGAATGCAAGAAGAACTGATATCTGGCTGGTTCCAGTTCATACAAGCCCACTCCATCCGTCCACAATGATGCTTCCATGCTATCTTGACCAGATGCAGTAGCCATTTCTGATTATCTATTAGACGTTAGAGTATGGAGAAAAGTTGCAACAGTGATTAAAACCACGGGCAAAGATACTCATAATTCTCCAATTTTTCGTATTTTTGCACTCACAATTACAAATACTTTAAAATTTATGGCTCAAACTGCTATATTTACACTGACATCAGAACTTCACGACGAGCAAGCTGTCGATGCTGTAACCAAGGATTTTCTTGACAGTCTTGGTGTTGACCATTTGTTCAAGGGCAGCGACTATTCCGATTATGGAAGCCATACACTCAACTTGATCTTTGTAAGGACTGGTGGTACGGAAGGCATTTTCAAAGGGCTGTTTCCTGAATTGCGGGAGAAATCAGACCGTCCCTTCTACTTGTTGACTTCTGGAAAGAGTAATTCGCTTGCCGCATCAATGGAAATTCTCTCCTATCTCCGACAGAATCATTTCAGTGGGGAGATTATTCATGGTAGCCCAGAGTATATCACCAGTCGAATCTTACTCCTGGAAAAGGTTGAGGGAGCAAGGAAAAAAATGGATGGTTGTCGGTTAGGCGTTATCGGCAAGCCTTCTGACTGGCTGATTTCCAGTTATGCTGATTATGGCATTGTGAAGCAACGGTTAGGTGTGGAATTAGTGGATGTGCCTATGAATAACCTTCTTGATACGATTGCTGCCATTCCTGAAAAGATGCCAAGTGAATCATCTGACAGGGAAATGATAAGAAAATCTCTTCCAGGAGCCAACAGGATATACATGGCACTGAGAGACATCATTGACAAGCAACAGCTTCAAGGTCTTACATTACGATGCTTTGATTTGCTGAACACAGTGAAGAATACTGGCTGTCTGGCTTTGGCAAAGCTGAATTCCGAAGGCTTTGTGGCAGGCTGCGAGGGTGATGTTCCGGCCATGTTGTCGATGAAGATCATCCAATCTATTACTGGGCTGTCTGGCTTTCAGGCAAATCCCTCAGCCATTGACCCGGAAACAGGTGAGATTCTCTTTGCCCATTGTACGATTCCGTTGAACATGGTTGAGCGTTATGAGTTCGACACACATTTTGAATCGGGCATTGGTGTGGGAATCAGAGGATATATGAAAGAAGGGGCGGTCACTGTATTCAAGGTGTCTGGCGACTTGTCCCGCAGTTTCATCGCAGAGGGTACATTGGTCAGGAATCAGTCAAAACCAGACCTCTGTCGTACTCAACAGGTAATACAGCTGTCGGATAAAAGTCAAGTTTCCTATTTCTTGAATAATCCTATCGGTAATCATCATATCATTGTCCTTGGCTGCTGGAAATCATTATTGGAAGAGATTTTGAAATGAATTTTTTAGTCATTGAATAAGATGAATTTGTAAGAACGGGTCTTTGTTATCATCTAGTTACTTCGTCATATCCTATCGGGCGGAACTGTTTCTGCTTCTCGCTGTACACAAATCCATGCCCGTATAGGTAGTTCTTGATGTCTTTTGGCTCCGTCCTGTAATTATAACATAAAGCTTCCAGCGTGTCAAATTCTTCGTCTCTCAGAAGCATGTTGACGCTTGAAACCAGTATTGCAGGGTCTTTCGGTAGGTAATCCATCACTTTTTATCATATCTATAAGGATACATAATTACTTATTTGACAGGTATTTCACTTTCGAAGCATCACGGGGTTTGGCATCAGGCTGTTCATCAGGATAGCCAATGGAGATGACATAAAGCAGTTTGTAGTCGGCAGGGATGTCAAGACTGTCGCGGAAAGCCTTGGCTTTCTCGTCATTTGTCAGGAATCGAACTGGTCCGGTCTGAATGCAAGTTCCAAGCCCCAAAGCCTGTGCCGCCAGCATCATATTCTGTCCCATAAGACCTGCGTCAAGGTCGAATCTGCCGTTTGCCGGAGTACAGACACAAATAAGGTTGGGCGCATTACGGGTCTGCCCTTTTACATCAGCCATCAGCTGTGGGTCTTCGATGATACGCACAGCCCAATTTTGGCGGTTCATGGCACTCGGTGCATTGATGCCAGCAAGGGCTACGGTTTCAAGTTTATCATGCTCCACAGGCTTGTCGAGGTATTTGCGGATGGAGCGACGTGCCATGATATTGCTCAGCACCGGATTAACCTCCATCTGCATGTCAGCTTCGATGGTGGACACCTGGTCACGCGACTCATAACGCTTGATGACTTTGCCGTCGCGCCCTATCAAGAATTTTGTGAAGTTCCATTTGATGTCACCGCCACCAGTCTGCTCTTTCAACCAGGTATAAAGAGGATGGGCATGCTCTCCGTTTACATCAATCTTGTCGAACTGTGGGAAATGGATGTCGAAATTGGCTGTGCAGAAGCTGTGAATCTGCTGAATAGTTCCAGGAGCCTGCTGACCGAACTGATTACATGGGAAGTCAAGAATCTCGAAACCCTGAGCATGATATTTCTGATAGAGTGGCTCCAAGTCTTTGTACTGTGGTGTGAATCCGCATCGGGTAGCGGTATTCACAATCAGCAAAACCTTGCCTTTGTAGTCTGAGAGCGACACCTCCTGTCCCGCATCGTTCTTTACCTTGAAATCATAAATACGCTGTGCCGAAAGAGTCAGCACGCCCAACAGAGCCATAAGGCAGAATAAAACTTTTCTCATAATATAATTTTTTAAATTGATTAAGTCTGGCGTGGTAACATCTGTTTCACCCTCGAATGCCTCTTTCAATGTGACAGCAGGTACACATTGACCACTAGCAAAGAAACCATGGAGGAACAGAATCTTTTTCATACGTTTCTCTTAAACTTTGTTGTAAAACGGGACAAATATACTCATTTCTGCTCGATTTTTATTACTTTTGTGGCAAGTTTTGAGATTAATTAAGGTATTAATGAGTAGTATCGTCCTTTCCATATTCCTGCTTAGCATCGGTGCGAGTTTTATTCAGCTAACTACAGGGTTCGGTTTTGTGTCTTTCCCTGAAAAACGTTGAATCAAAATAACGTTTTTCAGGGAAAGACAATATGGATGAAAGTTATTTGATGATGTACTTCTTACCATTCTTGATATAAATGCCGCGGGTAGGGGTGGTAACGCGCTGACCGCTGAGATTGTAGATAACACCGTCTGCGGAGCGGGTGGCGGTGATGGCGTCAATGCCCGTGGCGTAATTCTGGTCGCTGAGGGTACAGCCCCAAGCCACTTCCAGACTACAGGGTTCTGTGGTGTTGTCGTGCTTGACAAGGTTGACGCTCTTGATTTTGATACTCCCCTTGGTAGCTAAATTCCACTGCAGGTTGATCTTCTCGATGTTTGTGTAACTGGTGGCGAAGGCCAACGATGGAGTCTTTGAAGTGATGGGTGTTGTCTTCTCACTGCTGGCATATACCTTGAAAGACAGGGCCCCGGTGGCAGGCTTTTCTTCCAGCTCCACCTTGATACCTTTATAGACGGTCTTGTCAATAGCTCCATCGTGGATGGTCAGTTCGCCCCATTGGCTGTTGAAATTCACCGTGGCCGAGGTAATTTTGCCTTCTGGAAAGTCCTTGGCGTCGGGAATGTAGGGATTCCACGAGTCACCGTGATAGGCCTGTAGCATCTTCAGGGCCAGGTCGGGCTGTGTGAAGGCGGGGTAGGTGCGCGCTGCACCGTCGGAAAGTCCCATCCAGTAGAAGGTGGCAATGTCGTTCTGCTTCATGGTCTTTATCATGTAGCTGACAAATTCGAACATCAGGTCTTTATGGAGGTCGTAGTCTGTCTTGCCACTTCCTGCATCGACGTTATTGGTGCCCCATTCGCCGATGATGACGGGAGCGCCCTTGCTGACGAGGTGGGTCTTTAAGTTCTCAAGCCATGCATCAATCTCTGCCTTGATTTCGCTGATGGTGCGATCGCTGACGTAGTTGCCGTCTTTGTCCTTGTTGACGATAGAAGGATAGCTGTGAACCTCGAAGATGATATGGTTGCTTTCGCCCGAGGGCATCTGCAGCTTCTTCAGAGGGTCTTGCAGTTTGGCATTCCATGTGCCATTGCCTGAGCAGGCACCATAGGTGCTGACAATGAGGTTGCGCTGGGCATTGTTGCCACCGGTGGCGCGTACCACGTTGACAAAGCTCTGGGCGTAGTCGTTGATGGCGGTATATGCGGCATCTGATTGGGCGAAATTCCATGAGCTGTTGGCATCGAGCATCTCGTTGTAACCCTCGAAGAGCAGGAGGTTGCCGTAGTTACGGAACTCTTGGGCTATCTGCTGCCACAGCTTCTCGTAGCGCGCCTTGTTGGCGGTGTAGTTGGCAGCGTCGGCTTTGATCCAGTGGTATCCCGTCAGGTTATTGTTGTTGTCGTAGCTGTCGGCACCCGTGTCGTGGTGTACGTTGAGGATGCAGTACATTCCCTGGCTGATGACGTAGTCAACCACCTCATGCACGCGGTTCATCCATGCTGCATCCACATTGCCGTCCTTGTCCATGTGGTTATACCATGTCACGGGAACGCGGATGGCTCCGAAACCGGCCTCTTTCATCATGGCCATCAGCTCTGCCTTGGTGGGTAGCTGACCCCAGCAGCTCTCTGAGGTAATGTCCTGCTGTCCCCAGTAGTTGTCCTGGGTGGCATCATGGTATTGTTGGACATTGGCATCGAGGGCGTTACCCAGGTTCCAGCCCAGTCCCATGTTCTTCACGGCATCCGTGGCATTCTCGATGGTTGAAGTGACATCGGGGATAACCACCTTGTCGCGGGTGATGACGTTGGCGCTGCTCATGGCATCCTTCCACCAGTCGTCGCTGCACATGGTGTCGGTAGAGCCTTGTTCGCCTTGATACCATACCATGAAGTGGCCCCACTTGGCACCAGCGTTCCATATGTCGGTCATGGTGCCTAGCTCTGTATTGCTGCCGCCATCCTTGCCACATTCTGACAACACCACCATTTTGTTGGGATAGGTGGCTTTTATCTCGTTGAACTCTTGC
>Ga0256404_1005128_pt1 | contig 23685 bp, 22 predicted proteins | sample RumenRJG_01DNA_FD_185990 | JGI IMG/M metagenome (GOLD analysis project Ga0256404, IMG submission 185990) | Bovine rumen microbial communities from Lethbridge, Alberta, Canada - RJG_01 | ecosystem: Host-associated > Mammals > Digestive system > Stomach > Rumen | place: Canada: Alberta | collected... | reverse complement strand
TAGAATTTTACTTCCTGTTACTTTTGTTTTCCCATTTCCAACTGAACTATTTAATTCTGTTTGTAAATCAGTATCTGTTACGCTATCTCCTAATTTTTTTACTGCTGCAGATACATATGCAAGTTCTACCTGTTCTTTTTCCTGGCCTACTACTGTATTTTCTCTTGCTTCTCTTGCTTTTGTTATTGTATTCTCTCTAGCTTTCTTTGCTTTTGTTATTATTCCATTATTTCCAAGAACTAGTTTTATACATACTCCTGCTAGAATAATTATAACATTTATTAGCTTTTAAATAAAAAGAAAAAAGATTTGTAAACTTATTCTAAAATTTACAAATCCTTAATTATGAGAAATCGAAACTGTCCCCATTTCCTAGTCATATTCATCTCTTAAATTATTTTAAATTCCATGTATTTATACCATTATTTTGTATAATATTTGAAGTATCTATAACTCCTGTTTTTAAAGTAACTATTGGTCTAATATAGGCAGTAATCTCCCTAATTTCATTTGAATTCCAATTTACAGATCGTCCTCTAAATGAATAATCTGCACCTAAACCTTCATCAGATGCAATATATGTACAAAAATTTGCAACATTAGTCATCACTTTATAACGAGATGCCAAAAAATATTTTTCATTAAATATTAGACTTCGTATATTAGAATCATTAATTTCTGAGCTTTTATAGTGATAATATGAACCTCCCAATCCTGTTTCTGTTGTTGTTGAAACTCCATCTAATGTATTTACAGTTGGATAATATACATATACTCCCGATTGATTAGTTTCACCTGTATAAGAAGATATTTTTGCCAAAACGTTTACATCATCTACAGTTATACTTCTTGCACCAGATTCATTTATAGTGTTGCTTGTCAAAGCGTCCAATGGTCCTCCAATATTATATTCTGTTACAATTGATGTATCTGCCCCATATCCATAGCCGTATATTTTACATATTTCATTTAATTCTTTCTCAGCATATAAGTAACCAACCGCCCCATTTAATACAAACTTTCCACTATTTTGATTTGTTGCATCTTTTTTTACTACTTCTTCTGATATTAATTCTACCTTATTATTAGATATATTTAATACTCTCCATTTTATATCAGAACTTGCGGTATATGTTTGACCTCCATTATCTTCTGAGCTAGTGTAACCATTTCCGTGAGATGTACCGCTACCCGTTGGAGATGTATATGTTAATTTTGAAGAGTCAACTCTTTGTGTCTTAGCAATATCTAAATATGTTGGATCGTAATTTATATAATCTCCAATTTGTATTAATTTTTCTGCTGATGGACCTTTAGGATTAACAGTTCCATCTGAATACACCTCATATTTATTTCCTGTTGATGAGTATGTTACTGTCAAAGGAAATTCTGTTGCATCATCAGTAGCTACACCATTAATATGATTTTTTATATTATTATTTATAATTTCAACTCTTAAAGAACCATTCGTTTCATAACTTGCAAGTACTTCTAATTGAATTTGCTCTTTTTCCTGCCCAATACTTGTTTGAGTTTTTGCAGCATCGGCTTTTTGTAAAATGCCATTTTCTCCTGTTAGCATAGAAATAGATACTCCAGCCAATATCAATAATACAATTATTGTAATAACTAAAGCTATTAATGTTATAGCTTTTTCGTTTTTTAAGTTCTTCATCTTTTGGTTTCCCCCTAATATATTTTAATTATTACAATAATATAGTTTTTTTATTTTTTTGTCAACACTTAAAAATACCGGTGTATGTGTGTATGCACTCTCTCAAGGCGTTCCATCTTTTATTACATTTATGTTACAATTTTATTTATCTCTTTTTTATTAAAAAAAGAACAACTATTATTTAGCTGTTCTAATTTTATTATTTTGTTTTAAATTGTGCAGTAGCTGCCATGCAATTTTTACGAAAATCTTTTAAAATAAGATTTTTGAGTCATAACCATTGCACATTTTGGATTTTTTTATCCTGTTTTCGATCTTTTGAATGAGCTATCCAAAAAACAGAATAAAAAAACATTTATTCTGGTACTTGTATCCTCTGATACTGTATATACACATCTTCCTCATTTAGTTCATACCATTTATCTCCATATCTTGTTACTCCGCTTGCTATTGTTTTTGATGTTCCTTTCATCGGATTATACACGCATAAATCATTTGCTGTGGTTAGATAATACAATGCTCCATTATTCACAAAAATTCCATTATTATTATTAAATATCTTAAACTCCTTAACTCCGCTTGCTATTGTTTTTGTTGTTTCTTCATCCATATCATAATAGCATAAATCATTTGTTGTGTTTAGATAATATCCATTATTATTAAACTCCTTAACTCCGTTTGCTATTGTTTTTGATGTTTCTCCATTATAATAGCATAAATCATTTATTGTGGTTAGATAAAGTCCAAATTCATTGAACACCTTAACCCCGCTTGCGATTGTTATTGATTTGCCTACCATCGGATTATACACGCATAAATCATTTGTTGTGGTTAGATAATGTCCATTATCATTAAACTCCTTAACTCCGCTTGCTATTGTTGTTGTTGCTTCTTTACTCATATTATAATAGTATAAATCATTTGTTGTGGTTAGATAATATTTACCTTTAAACTCCTTTACTCCGCTTGCTATTGTTTTTGTTGTATCTTCCATCTGATTATACACACATAAATCATTTGTTGTGGTTAGATAATATAATTCTGCACCCAGTACCTTAATTTTCTCTCCCTTAAACTCCTTAACTCCGCTTGCTATTGTTTTTGATGTTCCTTCCATCTGATTATACACACATAAATCATTTGCTGTGGTTAGATAATATCCACTATCAAACTCCTTAACTCCGCTTGCTATTGTTTTTGATGTTTCTCCCTTATAATTGTATAAAGCATTTGTTGTTGTTAGATAATATAATTCATTACCAATTATACCTTCTATATTTTGTACTTTGACTACTCCTTCTGCTATTTTTGTCTCAAATTTATCATCATATTTAATATACTCTCCATCTGATGGTGCGTGTCCCTCTTCTTTATCATAATAATAAAATTTGACTAAATCACCTGTATCTTTTAACACATAGGCATATCCTTCATAAACTGTAACTTCCCTTATGCCGTTAGTATTTACAATATTATTTTCTCCATCTGTTGCTTTTGATACTGTCCCATTATTTACTGTGTAATTATGATCTGTTTCATAAAAATGCACACTTAGAATTTTACTGCCTGTTACTTTTGTTTTTCCATTTCCAACTGAACTATTTAATTCTGTTTGTAAATCAGTATCGGTTACGCTATCTCCTAATTTTTTTACTGCTGCAGATACATATGCAAGTTCTACCTGTTCTTTTTCCTGGCCTACTACTGTATTTTCTCTTGCTTCTCTTGCTTTTGTTATTATTCCATCATTTCCAAGTACTAAGTTGATGCTTACTCCTGCTAGAATAATTAAAACAATTATTGTAATAACTAAAGCTATTAATGTTATCGCTTTTTCTTTTTTTAAGTTCTTCATCTTTTGGTTTCCCCCTAATATATTTTAATTATTACAATAATATAGTTTTTTTATTTTTTTGTCAACACTTAAAAATACCGGTGTATGTGTGTATGCACTTTCACAAGGCTTTCCATCTTTTATTACATTTATGTTACAATTTTATTTATCTCTTTTTTATTAAAAAAAGAACAACTACTATTTAGCTGTTCTAATTTATAATAATTATTTAAGTCCATATTTCTTCTTAAATTTATCTGCTCTACCACCTGTTGTTTCTCTTTTTAAGTTACCTGTCCAATATGGATGACATTTTGAACAAATATCAACTTTCATATCTGATTTTGTTGAATTTGTTTTCATAACATTACCGCATGCACATGTAATTGTTGCTTCGCCGTATTGTGGATGTATTCCTTCTCTCATTTTAAGTTCACCTCTTCCTCAATTTGTTAAACATGTCGCTTTTTATAATAACATATTTTTTTTATTTTTTCAATAATTTTAAATTATTTTATTTGTTTTTTTAATTATTTTATTTGTTTTTATCATTTTCAATTTGCTCTTGCCTCATATATTGTGCTGATGATGAAAGTTCCTTATCTAGTGAATTTAACTTTACAAGCTTTATTACTACATTAAACAAGCAAGCAATAATTAAAACAAAAAGCAATAATCTTTTCCAAATTTTTGCAAACATAATTTTCTCCTTTAATTATTTTTACATATACTATTATAACCATATTTTTCAAATTTGTCAATGGTTATATTGTTTCTTTATTTGGTTAAAATAAAGAAATAAGATTATTTTTATGATGAAGGGAGTTATTATGAAAAAAAGAACTATAACTATAATTATAACTGTTGTTATTGTCCTTTCAATAGTTACTGCGATTATTGCATTTAATAACAATAATAGTACGAATAATAATTCAAATCCTAATGCTGGTGGAACGAGGCTATCTACAGATGTTAATGAAGAAATGGCTGAAAACAGAATTGCATACATTGTAGAACATCAAAATGAAATTATTGAAGAAAAAACAAAAGAAACTGAAATCTCTAATTTTTCCACTAAAATTTTAGATGATACACCTGCAAGACTTAATAATATTAGAATAACCTGTTCAACTCTAAACGGAACTGTTGTAAAAGCTGGTGATACATTTTCTTTTAACAATGTAGTTGGTAAACCCACTTCAGCTAGAGGATATCAAGAAGCTAAAATTATCGTTGACCACGAGGCAGAACTTGGCATTGGAGGTGGAAACTGCCAAGTAAGTAGTACTCTTTATGACGCAGTCCTTAATATTAAAGAATTAGTTGTTACTGAAAGGCATCAACATGGAAATAGCGTTGGTTATGTTCCTTTAGGAAGAGATGCAACTATTTCTTATGGATCCCTAGATTTAAAATTTAGAAATGATTTAGGAAAAGACATTCGTATAGAAGCCTTAACTAACGATAAATATGTTACTATTAAAATTATTCAACTTTGAAGAAAGACACGGGGATGGAGAAGATGTCTTAGGCTTTTTTAAGAAAAGCCTAAGACATCTTCTCCGTCCCCGTGTCTTTCATCATTCTACATCATGTCTTGCAAGGATTGCAGCTGGCGTTTTTCTTATTACTTTAAATGGTGGTAATAATCCAACTAAAATGTTAAATGAATATACTATTAGTATTGCAATGCCTATTGTTATGCCATTTACTATAAACATTCTGTCAACATAAGGTATCTTTGAGATTTGGCTTAACATGTATGACATCAAAATAATTCCTGGCATACTCGCAAATGTTGTAATTGATAGTATTTCTCCTAAAAACATTCTGTATATATCCTTCTTTTTTACTCCTATTGCTCTTAAAACTCCTATTTCTTTTATTCTAGAAAGGAAAGATGATCTTATCATTAAATAAATTTCAACAAGTGATATTGCAAGTATTACACCAGCAAATATTACGCTACTTTTGATTTCGTCTTTTTTCATGTTTATATACTGATTTTTATTTCTTTCAAATACGTCAATAATGTTTAAATGATATTCATCTTTAAACTGATTCATAACTCTTTGTTTTTCTTTAGGATATATCATAAATCCATTATTTTTTGAAATTACATTATATTTTACTGTATTATTATTTACCAAATATTCTTGTCTATTTGTTTTGCTTTCATAATATCCTACAACTGTAAGTGGTGTTGAATTTACCTCTTGCTTTATTTTTTTGTTTAACTTCATTTCTTCTTCAAATACTCTATTTACAATTACTTCATAATCATTTTCTGGAAGTCTACCTTTTGTAACTGTAATATCTTCTAAACATAGGTTATAGTCTGTAACAGTTGCCTCAGTTTCTTCTTCATTTTGAAAATATATTCCCATTCCCAATGCACTTGTTTGCATATTATTTAAAATATTTATAAACAAACTTTTTGGAGCATAAATTGATGAACTTACTTTATCTACAATACCAACTATTGTAAATTCTTTCATACCATTTATTGTAACAATTCTATTTAACATTTCATCATCTGACTTTATTCCCATTCCTTTAATCATTGAGAAATCTTGATTTAACATGTCATCTACAACTTTTTTGTCTATTACAAGTTCATATTCATTTTGTGGCATTCTTCCCTTTATTATGTCATTTTCAGATATTTTATTTATATCAACTAATGAACCTGATAATTCAAATGAATATGTAGATATTTGATAATAATTGTCCATTTTAATTTTAAAACTTACTTTACTATCACCTGGAATTATATAATCTATGTTTTCAAGTGTTTCATATTTTAAATAATCATCTACATTTACTTTTGCAACATCAACTTGAAGATAATTTTTATCTATTGTAGCATAATCAGATTCTCTTATATCTTTTGCTCCTGCAATATTGCACACACTATACACTACAAACATACTAGACAAAGAAAAGCCTAAAAGTAAGAACTTTTTTAATACTGAGTAATTTAATATTCTATTAAATCCAACTCTTATTGACTTTATAATTCCGTATATCGAACTATATCTAACCTTGTATTTTTTATCTATAATTTCATCTAAATTATATTTATATTTTTCATATATGCTTTTATCTATTTTTTTGTAATGTGCATCTATAAGCTCTATTGATGAATTTTCATCTACTACTTCTACTTTTCTATTTTTTGCTTCTACAAGTATATTTCCATTTTTTATAACTACTTTTACATTGATTTTTGCATTTTTATCATCTGAATATACGTCTATATTTAGATTTTCATTTTTTAGATTGCTTATATTTTCAAAGTCTTTTAAATATATTTTGTTATCAACTCTATATTCTAAAGATTCTGCAGATGTATTATCATAATCTTTTATAATTTTTCCATCTTGAAGTTCAACTACTCTAGTTGCATAAAACTGAGCAAGTTCAACCTCGTGTGTTACAAGTATTACAAGTTTTTCTTTTGATATTGCTTTTATTATATTCATTATTTCTAAAGAATTTTTGCTATCTAAGTTTCCTGTTGGCTCATCTGCAATTACAATACTAGGATTTTTAACAATAGCTCTTGCTATTGCAACTCTCTGTTTTTCCCCACCTGACAACATTCCAGCTGGTCTATTTCTATAACGGTACATTCCAACCGCTTCTAATACATAGTTTACCCTTTTCTCTGTTTCTTTTTTATTTTTAAGTCCAATCATTCTAAGTGACATTGCAACATTATCAAATACTGACATATTTTCAATTAGCTTATAATCTTGAAATACATAACCTATATTTAAGTTTCTTATTTTATCTACTCTACCTGCGGTTCTTCTTGTAATCTTTTTTCCATTTATAAATATTTTTCCGTTTATTTACTCTATCTAGTCCACCTATTGCATTTAAAAGTGTAGTTTTTCCGCTTCCAGAGTTACCCAAAATTGCAACTAATCCCGTATTTGGAAGTTCTAAAGAGGTATTATTTATAATATGAATCTGATTTTTTCTTCTTCTATTGAAATATTTATTTACATTTTCTAATTTTATCATATTACTACACCTCCTCATTGTATGTACTAATTGCTGTATTCTTAAAGATTTTTCTTGCAAATCTAATTGAGATTAGTCTACTAATTACAGTTAAAATTATATACATTAATACATATTCTCTTAAACCTATATATTGACTAAGTGTTGCAATGTGCTCTCCATTTATAATATTTAATTTAATCAAATGAATTAATAATAATAGTACAATGTACGAAAGTGTAGAATTAACAAATAATTCTATGTCTAATATTCTTCTAACATTTTTATATGTAGCTCCAAGCATTCTTAATGTTGTATAATATATATTTCTTGATTTTAATATAATCTTTATAATTAAATATGATATAAAGAATAAAACTACTATTAATCCAATTGTAATAACTACTTTTATAATTTTTATTATTCTTTTATATATTGACCCTTGTTCTACTTTAAAGTCTGTTACTTTTTTTCCTGTTACTCCAATGTTTCCAAGTTCATATATTGTTTCATCTATTGTTTTCTCATCTTTTACAAATACGCTTGATTGATATGATGGCTTGTTGTATAGAGAATTATAATCATTTGTATTAATAAATATCTTGTATCTATTATTATCATATTTATCGAGTCCTGTTACTCTTCTAAAGTTTGACTTTGTATATGTATTTGATATGCTCAAATTTAGCTCATCTTCATAATAAATATTGCTTACCTTTATATTTAAAGGTTGCTTTAATATTCTATAGTTTTTGAAACCATATTTTAGCTCATCATCTACTATAGCTTTTCCACTTTCCACTTTATCACTTGCCTCTACTTGATATTGTGTATATCTGTTATTTAATAAAACTTTCATTGTACTATAATTTTTATTCATATCACTTCTTAAAGAGTCTATTACACTTTTGGCGGCATAAAATTTAAAATCATAATCAAAGTTATTTTCGCTATATTGAACTCCAACAATAACTAAATCTTTCACTTTTTCATCAGAAAAAGCATTAATGCCTTGTGATTTTAGTATTGAATATGTTTTATTTAATACATCATCTATTTTTTCAGAGATGAAATAGTGATCTTTGCTTGCTCTTATTACTATTTCCGAATCATTTTCCGGCATTCTTCCTACATCAATTTGTCCTTTAAAGTTATTTATATCTAGCAAATATCCATGCATAGTATTTCCATCTTTTGTCATTGTGATTCCACTATCTAAAAAGATATCATCTTCTACAATATAATCAACATTTTCTATAGTCTTTATTTTTTCATAATCTTCACTTAAAAAGAAAGTTTTATCTTTTTTATTTATTAATATTCTGTTTTCTGATAAATCTCTAAATGCTACACTATAACCTTCTTTTAGAACCTCCTCTTCTGACATTTGAAAAGAGGCATATTCTGCAAGTATTGCTGAGCTTAAAAAGAAAAATACTGCAAATAAAAGCAAAAATTTTGGAATAATGTTAAATGTATTTCTTATACCTAGCCTATATTTGTTAAATATACTTATATTGTTATATTCACTTTCTTTAACATCCTTTGGTTCTTCTATTTCTTTTATTTCAGTATTTTCTATTATTCTGCCATCATTCATTTTTATAATTCTTGTTGCATATTTTTCTACCTGTTCTATGTTATGTGTAACTATTACAACTAGCTTATCTTTTGCAACCTTTTTTAATATTTCTATGACTTCGTTTGCAGACTCTGAATCTAAGTTTCCAGTTGGCTCATCTGCAACAATTATTGGTGTATCTTTTATCATTGCTCTTGCTATTGCAACTCTTTGCTTTTGTCCACCTGATAATTTTGATACTTTTGTATTCCTGAATTTACTTAGTCCTACTTTATCTATAATATCTAATATTTTCTTTTTAACTTGTCCTTTTTTGTAACCATTAAGTAACATTACGAGCTCTACATTTTGATATACTGTATAACTGTTAATTAAGTTAAAACTTTGAAATATGTTTGCAATGTATTTTCTTCTATAATCTTCAAAGTCTTTTTCTGTATAATGACTTGTTTCGTTGCCATTTATATACATTTCGCCTTCTTCGTAACTATCTAAGCCTGATATTACATTTAGAAGCGTACTTTTTCCACTTCCAGATTCTCCTGTTATAACTACAAATTCGCCTATTTTAAGCTCTAAATTAACTTTTGTAAAACCTGATGCAATAATGCCTTTGTTATAATAAAACTTTGATACGTTTTTTAATTTTAACATTTGTGCTCCCCTTTTTTTTATTTTTCACTAGTATATCATATGTTAAATTTTATAGCAATAAAATTAATTACATAAAATCAATCGATATAACATCTAAAATTGGTATCTGTGTGTTATCTTCTAAAATTATAAGCTCATTATACTCATCTATTTTTTTTACAATCCCCGATATTGTAACATACTTTCCACCATCTTTTTTTAAGTCTTTAACAAAGTAAGTAAATGTAACAACCGGTCTTAATTTTATTTTATTTAATATAATTTGTAGTTTATTATCTAAGATTGTTTTTTCTTCTTCATTTAATTCTATCTTTGCACTTGTTTGTCTTGCTGTTTCTTCAACCTTTTCATCAAATCCTGTAAGAGCAGCAAATGGTGCGAATTGTGCTGCTCTATCTTCCAAAGACATTGGCTTATGTTTTTTTGAAATATGATGCTTTAAATTTATAATATCTCCATATTTTTCTTCTACACTTTCCATTTTATCTTTCTCCTTTTTCCGGACAACAGAACCGTCCCCTTGTCCGGAAATTTTTAGCCTTTGTGGCCTCCAACTTGAGAGTTCCTTGCAATAGTTGTTCCTCCTTCTTCTAGATTCATACCTTTTATAATTGCATTTTTACCATATTTATTTTTTATATCTATTATTGCTTTTTGAACTTTATTTTCTTTTTCCTCTTTTCTTATTTCGCTTTCTTTTTCATTATAATTTGTAAATAAATCTATTTGTTCATATTTTTTCTCATTTTTTACTCTCTCTTCATTTACCACTTTATTTGCTGTAACTGTTATTCTTCTTGTTAATAAATCTTTGTTTATAATTCTTTCATAAAGCTCCATTGTAGCTTCTATTATCTGCTTTGTAGATGATGTTTTATGATTTAAATTTATGGTTCCATGTGCGTGTTCTGGAACTTTTCTACCATATCTATCTACTTTAATATTCCCTGTATATTTTTTTAGTATTTCCGGATTTGTCAAATTTTCTATGTCATATCCAATTTCTAATACTATTTGATCTGTAACTAATCTTTTTTCTACTAATTCAAGTGTTAAAAGTTCAGTCATTTCTTTTACTATTAATTTTGTTTTTTCGTAATTATATGGGCAATGTAAAACCTGACCTGAACTTAAACTGTTTGTCTCAGGGACATAAGACTTTACCTGTTTTATTGTGCATGGTTCGTAGCCCCAACTATGATCTATTAAAAGTTCTGCATTTACTCCAAATAGTTTGTATAATAGTTCTTCATTATATACTGATGCTCTTGCAACATCTCCCATTGTATATATTCCATGTTTGGCAAGCCCTGTAGAATATCCTTTTCCTACTCTCCAAAAGTCTGTTATTGGTCTATGATTCCAAAGTAGCTTTCTATATGACATTTCATTAAGTTCTGCAATTCTAACTCCATATTCATCCGCTTCTTCATGTTTTGCAACAATATCCATTGCAACTTTTGCAAGATACATATTGGTTCCAATTCCTGCAGTTGCTGTTATTCCTGTTGTTTTATACACATCTTGAACGATTTTTGTAACAAGCTCTCTTGGCGTTAATTTATATGTTTTTAGATATTTTGTTGCATCACAAAAAACTTCATCTACTGAATAACTATAGATATCATCATTTGAAAAATATTTTAAATATATATTATAAATTTTTGTACTATAATCCATATATTTATTCATTTGTGGAGGTGCTATTATAAAACTAAGTTTAAGTTTTGGATTTTTCTTTAATTCTATATCGTTATAAGATGACCCTTCAAATGTTTTATTTGGAATTTTATACTTTCTTTTTATATTTTCTTCTTTTACTTTTTCCATTGCCTCAAATAGCCTTGCTCTTCCAGGAATTCCATATGCTTTTAAAGATGGACTTACTGCAAGGCAGATTGTTTTTTGTGTACGTGAACTATCTGCTACAACTAAATTTGTAGTTAATGGATTTAAGTTTCTTTCTACACATTCAACAGATGCATAAAAACTTTTTAAATCTATTGCGAAATAAATATGTTCTTCTTGCATAGCCCCTCCTTTTTACATATTATATCATCCGAACTTGTGTTTGTAAATAGCTGAGAAAAAAAAGATAGAATTTTTTATAATTCTACCTTTGAGAAAGATTTGGAACGTCTCAAATCTTTCAAATTCTTTCCATTTATATTTCCTTATCATTTGTCTGATTTCCATTGCCACTTACGGGAATTGTTTCTCCTAAATAAGTTGGCTGAGGCTTAAATATACATTTTATAAAATCCTTGTCTCTTGCTAAAATTTCTCTTAGTTCTCTAGATGTTTGTCCTACATATTTTCTTGGATCTGACGAAACTCCATATGCCTCTATTCCAAGTTTATTCGCAATATATAAAGCTCTATATAAATGATATTTTTGTGTTACTATTACAATTTTTTTTGCTTTAAATATTTCTTTTGCTCTATAAATACTTTCATAAGTTGAAAATCCTGCATGATCCATAAATATATCTTCAGATTGTACTTCTTCATCTATTGCAAATTTTTTCATAACATTTACTTCATCATAGTCTTTTTTTGAATGGTCTCCACTCATTATTATTTTGTTTGATACACCATTTTTATATAAAGATATTCCCTGTTTTAATCTATCTTCAAGCATAGGACTTGGCTTATCTCCCCAAATACCTGCTCCTAGTATTAAAATGCAATCTACATTTTTTAATTTTTCCGCTTCTTCTTCACTTATTATTTGCTTTTTGCTAGAAAACTTCACATAGTAATTTATAATAAAAACTATTACTATTACTATTATTAAAAATATTGCTATATATTTTATTGCTTTCATATATACCATCCTTATAATACAATTTTTATATTTTATTAAAGAACTCTCTAAATCTGTCTTCGCTATTGTCTGATGATTCAAACACTACTTTTCCTTGCTCATTACTAAAATTAAGCTGATTTTTTATTTCAAGTTGCCTTTTTAAATTTGAGGCAACTCCTAATGCTCCATCATAAAAATCTACATTGTCCAAAACATTTCTTATCTCTTCTTTTATAAATGGATAATGTGTACATCCAAGAACTACTGCAGTAGTTTTGTTCTTATATGGAGATAAATACTTATTTAATAGTCCTGTTACATCCATATTTTTTTCTATTGCATCTGCTAAACCACTGCAAGGAACTGGTATAATTCTTCCTTGTCTATCTAGTTTATTCTTTAATTCATTAAATTTCTCTAATCTAACTGTAGCCTCTGTTGCCATCATCAATATGTCTTCATTTGGATGTTCTTCTAAAGCAGGCTTAATTGCAGGCTCAATCCCTATAATAGTCATGTTAGGATATTTTTCTCTAATTTCTTTTGCTGCTGCACTTGTTGCTGTATTACATGCAATTACAATAGCTTTTACACCATTATTAATTAAATATTCTACTATATTCATTGAAAGATTAATAATCTCTTGTTTTGTTCTATCACCATAAGGTGTGTTTTTCGAATCACCATAAAATATATAATTTTCATTTGGTAAAACTTTTATTAGTTCTTTTAATACACTTATTCCTCCAACTCCAGAATCAAATACGCCAATATAGTCTTTATACTTCATAATTAAACACCTCTTTAGTCTTATTTAAAAATTATTTATTATACCTTTTATTTCAAATACTCCTTTAAGAAATTTTCTATTTTGTCAAAAGGTATTTTATCTTTTTGATCATACAAATCGCAGTGTGTTGCATTTGGTACAATAACTAACTTCTTATTATCTGTATATTTACTATCTTTAATCATATTGTTATACGCATCTTTTCCCATATAACAAGAATGTGCATTTTCCCCATGAACTATCATTACTGCATTTCTTATCTCATTACTATATCTAAATAATCTTGTGTTCATTAATGATGTATTTGTTTGTACTGCCCAACCCCCATTTGAATTTAAACTTCTTGGATGATAACCTCTTTTTGTTTTATAATAAGCATAATAATCTTTTACAAATTGAGGAGCATCTTCTGGTAATGGATCAATAACTCCACCTGCTAGAGCATAATTTCCATTTTTAGCATCTTCTGTTCTTTGTTTATTTAATTGAACTCTTTGATTATATCTTGCTTCTTCGTTATCTTGTTCATCAAAATATCCATTTCCTGCAACTCTTGACATATCATACATTGTTGAAACTATTGTAGCTTTAATTCTTGTATCTATACAAGCTGTTTGAAGTGCCATTCCACCCCAACCACAAATTCCTATAATTCCTATTCTTTCAGGATCAACATTATCTAAATTAGATAAATAATCTACTGCTGCCTGGAAATCTTCTACATTTATGTCTGGAGAGGTCATATATCTTGGCTCTCCACCTGATTCTCCCGTAAATGATGGATCAAATGCTATTGCTAAAAAACCTCTTTCTGCCATTTCTTGAGCATATAATCCTGATGATTGTTCCTTAACTGCTCCATAAGGTCCACTAACTGCTAGTGCAGGAAGTTTACCTTCATATTGTTTTGGCTCGTACAAGTCGCAAACTAATGTAATTCCAAAATGATTTTTAAATGTTACCTTTCTAGACTCAACTTTTTCACTTTTTTGGAATACTTTATCCCATTCTTCTGTAATTTTTAATTCTTCACTCATTTTTACCCCTCCTCTATAACTTATTATTGCTATTATAGCATATCTTTTATGTAATTATCTATTAATAATTATATTCTTTCTTTTCTCCACTATAAAAAATATCTAAAAATATCTTTCTACTTTCATGGTCTATCTTATAATATTCTGCTCCCCATAGCTCCTTATATTTATCACTTTGAATCTTATAGTTAATTTTAGATGAATCTGCATAAGTTAAATTATTCATATCAAAATCCCCATATTGTTCTCTCATTATATCATTTAAACAAAAGAATGCAAGACTATCTTTATGCTCAATAGTTAAGGTTGGGTCTATATGATAATGTTCACCATCTAATTCAATTACTACCCATTCATGAGCATACTCTTTATCTTTCGATAAACCTGAACATGTAGTTGCATTAATTCCTACTTGTAATAAGTAATATATATATTCTCCAGCTATTTCTTGGCATATGCCTACATTATCCATAATTGCTCTATATGGTTGCAATTTCAATGCATTATCAAGTGATAGTCCATCTTCATCAAATTTATTCTTATTTGCAACAGCAGTAAGTAACTCCATCGCCATTATAAAATCATCTTCTTTATATTTAATAGATGATGTAATTATAGTTGTAACCTTATCTTTATATTTTTCTATACTATTTAATAATTCTTCTTTTTCTATTTTATAAGAAATATATCCAATTCCATTTTCAACACGTATTTTATCTTTATCTACATATTGACTTGCAATTGGATTGCAAACTCTTGCTATTGATAACACCCTGTTGAACTGTTCAAGAGATGAACACTTAAAAGTATTTTCACCACTTAATACTGCATCACAAAAGTCATAAAAAACCTCTTCTATATCAGCTCCATATAGTGTTATGTATTCTTTAGAAATTACGTGTGGATTAAATTTATAATTAAATATTTCTAAATTACTTTCCTGATTTTTGTCTTTATTATCTGGGTTATCTTGTATAATTTCATTATTATTTATTTTTATATTATTAAAATGAGTTATAGTTATATACGAAATTCCAATAATACCTAAAATAACTATAATAATGATAAATATTTTTTTCATTAAAATCTCTCCTATTAATTACAATTTTTCTAATTATACCATAATTTTTTAGTATAGCAATACACCCCACATAGTCATTTTACTGATTTTGTGGGGTATCATAGTTTTATTATATCGTTTTGGTCTTTACGTTTTATGTATTCTCTGACAGAAGACTTGTCTGAATTTGCGAATGTGATACCAAATGATTATTTTTTTGTTATATTATATGTGTTTCTTTTTACATCAATTTCATATATTGTTTTATTTCCATTTGAATCTTCCAATACTAAATTAGTTATTCCAGCTCTCTTAAACTCTGCATCTACTTTGTAATCCTCTAAACTTTCATCATACTCAATATGTACTTTACCAAGTCTATCATCCTCTAAATATACTTTATAGCTATTATCGAATACTTTACCAGTTTCACTATCACTTACTAAAATAGTAGTATTGTATGTTGTATTGTTTGCAAATGATATAAAAGTCATTGCAATTATTATTATCAAACTTATTATAATTCCTGTAATCTTTATCTTTTTATCATTAAATATACATATTGGATATAATAATAAAGTGACTATACAGAATAATGTACTTAATAAATGATATGGAAAATAATATAATGTTTCTCCTAAAAATCCACTATAATGCATTCCTAAAAAAATTAACATAGGTGTTAAGATGGCTAATCCCCACCACTTATCTTTTTTCATAAAATAACCAATAAATCCCATAGGAATTGTGCAAATAGTCCAAATAATCCAGAATCTATAATAAGTTAAAAATAAGTTACTATGATTTATTATATCTTGAGTTAAATACACTAACGGTTGACTTATTAAAAAGAATATAAAGCATTTCAATGCAGAGTCTTTTGCTGATTTACTATTCATAATAATTAGTATTCCAAATAGAATCCATACTTCAAATGATATTGTAATATCTTCAAAAGATGTATTATTTGTTATAGGAAGCATTGCCATAACAGCTGTATATACTCCTGCAATAATTGCAAATATTATTACTTTTTTCCAAGTTAAATCAATTCCACCGAATAATTTTTTTATTTTTTCCATAATTTTAATTTCCTTCGTAAATTACTATTGGTATTATTATTTTATCGAGATGATTATAACACATCATTTAGTGTCATATCTTTAGTTCCAATATATACATCTCTATTCCCGTTCAAAGTATTACATTTTATTATTGTGTAATTTTCATAATGATATTCCTTACTTCCACCATCATCATAAGAAGCAGCATTAGGCAGATCTTTATTAGCCTTCTGAATAATTTCTTCCATTGTTATTCTATTTTCTAATAAAGCCTCCCTTAAAGAATATTCTTTACCACCAATTCTTATATTTACACTTCCATCATACGCATATATAGTATAATTATATTTTTTTGTTTCTGATTTATCTAATATAGCATAAATTTTATTATAGCTATCTATTGGTTGCCTAACTTTGAAAAGTATTTCGAAGTTTTCAGCAGATTTTACTTCAATTTTTGTTGCTTCATCTTCTTTTTTTTCTTCAAGTTTTTCTCTATATGCTTCTTCTATTGCAAATAACCCTTGTCCAAGATTAATAGGAAAATATTTTGGTCCGACAGTACAGCTATGCGTATTGTTATCCTTATCTTTGAATGTAATTATATAGTCATCGTGATTTTTACTCCATTCTATACTATCATATTTTAATTGCATTTCTGGAAAATGATTGTTCATGTAACTATTTCCATATATTTTTGCTATTTGTTTTGGAATTATTCCACTAATCCATAATCCAACAATTATTATTAAAATTACAATTACTATTACTATAAATATTTTCTTCTTACTCATAATTACCTCCCATATAATTTACTATTTGTATTATATCGTATTTATTGGTCACATTGCAACTTTATTGCAACAATTTTATAGTTTAGATAATATATCTTTTATTATTGCCTCATATTTTATTAATGTAATTCCAAAGCATTTCTTCCCTGCATCTTTTATTGATGCTCCAATATGATAAATATATTTTTGATCTATTATTAAAAATCTGTCATGAAACTTGTCTGTATACATAAGCTCTAATTTAGGATATTGTGTATTAAATTTCTTAACATCTTTTATATTTAATTGTGTATTTGATTTTGTATATATTTTAACATCAACATTATTATTTTTCTTTGACAATATATTTAATGTTTCAATATCGACATAATTGTCAATTAAAATAATTTCTTTATTAGCCTTCTTTATTAAATCAATAATCATACTAAAAGCGTCATACACTTGTCCTTGAAAAAAGACTTTTTGTTTAATATTTTCATCATTTTCCAATTGATCAAATACTTTATCAAATTTATGGTCATGTTCTATTAATTTGTATTCTACATTTGTTAGTCTTTCAAAAATTTGTCCATTATTAAGTAAAAATCTTCTCATTTCTACAAAAGCATCCATTATCTTAATGCTTACTTGTACTGCGATTTCATTTCTTAATATTCCAGACAGCATTGCAATTCCTTGTTCTGTAAAAGCCAAAGGTAAATATTTTTTTCCTCTATGTTTAATATCTTCTTTATCCGAACTGGTCACAATTTGTGACCAGTTATCATTAACTTCTTTTTCGGTTAATTGAAAACAAAACTTTTCAGGAAATCTCTCTATATTCCTTCTAACAGCTTGATTTATCTTTTTCGTTTCATAATGATATAGCATTGCAACATCACTATCTAGCATTACTTGTTTTCCTCTTATGTTATATATTAAATCTTTAATATTTTCTTCTTCATATTTTGCTACGTTTAAATCTTCACTTATTGGTGCGATACTTTTTACATTTTCCATAAATATCACATCCTTCTATGAACTTTTGTTTGTATTATATTCCATATATTACCATTTGTCAACAATTTTATATAAATTTAACAAACCTTAAGTCTTTTCTCCAGCTTTTAGTGTATAAATTGCTATATATCTTGCTCGTAATGTCAAATATTACGATCTTCACGATAGCTTGTAATTTGTCTCTATAAATCTAATCCCATTAATATTACCTCTGTTTCTTTTTTAAATCCATGTTTTTGGTAAAATTCAGGAAGCATTCCATCACGAGATGTAATCAAGTGAATACCAGTCATTCCTTGTTCTTTTACATCATTTTTTATTTGTTCTAATAATTGCTTTCCTATTCCGTTTTTTTGATATTGTGGGTCAACAGCTAAATCATTTATTTCAAATGTTCTACCATAGTGAAATAGCATTGATGTTCCCAATACAAAGCCTACTATTTTTCCATCTATTATATACTCTAAACCATATGCATGTTTTGATTCAAGTAATTCTTTTACATGAATTATTGCATCCTCGACTTTCCAATTGTCATTCCATGGTTCTCCAGAAAATGCATTTGCATATATTTCACCATAACGCTCTAAATTATCCTTATTGCATAATTGTATGTTCATAAAACAAAAACTCCTCTATATAAATTACTATTATCTTTTTGCTTTATTATATCACAACTTACCATATAGTAGCATATTTTCACAATAATGAACGCTTATTATTGTATTTTCATTTATTCTCATTTCATATTTCTATAAATATTATTCAAAAAAAGATTAGCCTTTTACAGCTATTCAAAATAAATCTTATCTTATCCAATTTGCATATTATACAACTTTGATTATATTATTTATGTCGAAATTTGTCATAAACGCAAAAAAATAACAGATACTTTTGTATCTGCAATTTGTGGCTCCCCGTGTCAAGCTAAACGTCCTGTATAGTCCTGTATAATCACGTATGAGCTCGTATTTTCCTATATTTTTTAAGACCATTTGGTATAATCCTGTATAAACTCGTACAGACCCTTCTCTATTGCATCACTATTGCAACAAATGTATTTTTTCATTTTATTTCTTATATTTTTTTCTTAATTCTTCATTATTCTCTATTATTTCAATTATAAAAGGTTGCAAAAAATAATTTGTATACATCTCATTGTTATAGCCAATATCAACAGGATTATTTGAACTTGTTAATGATATTATTCCTCTACTTACTAATTCCGCAGTTGCACCATTATTATATTGTAATACACCAGTATGATCTTCTTCTTTTAATAATCCTCTAATTATTCCAATAATTGCTTTATTATTGTTTTTTAATAAATATGCTTCCATTTTTTGCTTTAATTTCTTTATTCTTACTTTTTTTATTAGTTCATCAAAAACAAATATTAAAATTATAATTACAAATACTACAGTTGAAATTACAAACATCATACCTAAAATAGTTCCTATTTTATTCTTCAAACCACTTAAATATAATTTATCTATAATTGTATCTGGAAGAAAAAGTATCAATCCAGTAAAAATCATAATAGCTAATGATATTATTAAAAATTTTCTCTTTGGTATATTTAATAAAGATACAATATCTTTAGAATCAATATTAACTCCCATTTATATCACCTTTTCTATATTCCAGATTTTCTTCTATTGCATTCTCTACAAAGCATTTGACAATTTTCCGATATTGTTTTTCCTCCTTCATGCCATGGCGTAATATGATCCGCTTCCATTTCAGTTATTTCAAAATGATTTCCACAGTTAGGACATATACCATTTTGTCTTTCATAAGCTTCACGTTTTTGATTATCTGTAAATGCTCTTATACTTAAATGTTTTTGCTCTCCAGAAAGCAAATATGTATATATTCCACTTTTCTTTGTTACATCATCGTCCATCATTAATTCTTTTATTTGTTCTTCCATTTTATCAGAATTATATGAATTATCTTTATATTTATTATATAATATTCCCCAGTCTATGCCTTTCATTTCTTTTCTATAATTAGGAAATAATGTATTAACCCAATTAATAACACTTTGATAATAAATCCATAATTCATTACTATCATCATCATGTTGGTGAGTAGCCATATAATCTTCTATTTGACAATTATATTTATCAGAAATCCATTTTAATGCTGTTTCTAAATAATCCTGTCTTATAGTAGAACCATTTAATAATTTTTCACCAATTTGATATGCTGGACACCCTGTTTTACTAAAATGTCTTTTAGCATCATATAACCAAGGTCCAGTATACATGGCATTTCTTAATTCTTGATCTGTTAATTTCTCTCCTGCAATATTTATAATTTTGAACCAATCTAGTTTTTCTTTATCTGTTCCTTCACAAATATATATCATCAATTTATAATTTAAAATTGCATCTTTTTCAGTTTGAGTTAAATTATTAAAATATCTTTGATTGAGTGAAAAATCTCCATTAACATATTGACATATAGATAATGTCCTTTGCTGACCATCAAGTAATTCATAACTTTCTCCATTTTTGCACCAATACATTACATTAAGAGGGAAGTTTTTATTAATAGTATCTATAACTGCATTTCTTTCTTTTTCATTATAAATAAATTCTCTTTGAAATGCTGGTCTAATATCTAATTTACCATTATATCCAACTACACCATTTTCAGCATCATCTTTAAATCCATTAACAACATCTTTTACCAATATTTCATTTAATATAATATTCATTAATTATCCCCCTTTTTCACTCTTTGTATAAGAATCCTTTCATACTTTTGTTTACCATTAATTAATCCCCTATGTCTATCCGTTTTTGAAGTTCTCAGTTTTTCTACATCTTCTGTTTTGTCTGCAGAATGAGTATGCCCAATAATTTTAAATTGTTCTGGATTGTATTTATCTAAAAATGTAACAGGTACACCCATAACACCAAAATAATCTTCTGGTATATCTGAAACTTTATCAACATTTATGGCTTTATAATTATCGTATTCTTGATATTCTTCTTTAGAATATTTTTTATATAATAATAAATTCTCATGTCTTTTTGGGATATCAAGATTCGTATACCAACATATATTACCAAGACTTCTCCATTTTTGACCATTTTCATCTATCCAAAATCTAGTTTCTCTTGGTTGATAATAATCGGGTACCATAAATGACATATCCCCACATTTATAGCCCATCCAAACTTTGTTATCTTTAATTAAAGGAAAAAAATCTTTTGTTGAAACATTATTTTGATTACCAATAACTAGGAAGTTTTTTTCATATTTTATTAATTCCGCCATATATTCTCTAAATAAACTGAATGGTGGATTAGTAACAACAATATCAGAATCTTTAAGAAGTTCTATGCACTCATCACTTCTAAAATCTCCATTGCCTTTTAATAACTTTAAAACATTCTTTTTTTGTTTCAATAAATAAAGTATATCATTTATATCGAAAGAACCATCTTTATTCATATCTCCAACATTAGTAATTTCAATTTTGTATGCATATCTTTTTTCTATAAAATTATCATCTATATCATCAAACAATGACAATTGCTTTCCCATTACTGGAGATGTATCATAACCTGTACAAATCAATTTTTTTAATTTTAGAGTATTAAAATTTAATGCAAAATATTTAAAAAAATTAGATTCAAAAGGATCATCACAATTACAAAAAACAACTTTATTCTCAAAATGTGTTTTATAATGCTTTAATTCATTTTCTATATCAGACAATTGAGTATAAAATTCATCTTCTTTTGCAATACTTGCAGCATGAAAAGATTTATTTCCAGACATTTTTATCACTCCTATTTTTCGTCATTTTTCGCTATTTATTATATCACTCAATCCCTTTAATATCAAGACATTCAAGAAATGTTGATGAATTTAATAAATCCGTTGAAATAACTTGACTTTGAGCATTTTTTAAGTTTAAATACAAAAAACTTTTTAAGGAGGTGAAAACTATGTCAATAAAATTTGATGAATTACCTGATACCATTACTCCAGAAGATTATGCTAAATGGAGAGGAATTGGTATAGATAATGCTAGAAATTATTTTCATTCTAAAGGATTTCCTAGAATAACTTCTGCAGGTAATAGACTAATTGCAGATAAACGAGCTGTACTTATGTATGATTTAAAATTGGAATCTAGAGATCTTGCTTGTTTTATTAATAAGAATAAAAGTAATGATAAAATGAATACTCATAGCATAATGCCGCAAGATATAATGCCTATTAATATATTTGATGATGAACAAACTTTCACAATTAAAATAAAAAGAAATTAATAATAAAAAAAATAATAACCTACAGTAGAATCTTTTATGATTCATTTTAGGTTATTTTTTTAGTCTTTTTTGTGATAACCAAACTTGAACAAATTTTAAACTCAGTAATTCCAATACTTTCAAAGTTTACTTTAACTAATAGTTAAAAATTTTGTTGCAATAGAGATGCAATAGATTATAATCTATTAAAAGTATTGATATAAAAAGCTTTTATTTCAAACATAGTTAAACATTAATATAATTTTTAATATTATTATACAACTGTTAGTTAAACATGTCGTGACTGTAGGTCTTTGTGTTGTAAGCAATAAGATAGCAATACACAAATGATTACACCGTTTTTGTCCGAGTTTGGTGCAATAAAAAACTTGCAATCCCTTGTGACTGTATGTCTTTAGGATTGCAAGTTAACATAATATTGGCTCCCCGTGTTGGACTCGAACCAACGACCTATCGGTTACTTTACTACTCTAATTTTCATTAGCATTAGATAAATCTAATTTGTAGTCTGGACTTTATCTTTACCTTATCTTACAACTTAGGTAGGTGGTGTAAAGTCTCTACACATAGCTTTCGCCTTGCTCGGTATTGTCGTACAATCACTTGCTTACGAGTTTCACCGACTTAGCCACCTTTTCATCTATAAGTTTCCTTACAGAGCTGCTAACATTTTACAGCCGAGCGCTCTACCAACTGAGCTAACGGGGAATATATAAACTGGCGACAACCTATTTTCTCAGCAGGGTAACCCACAAATATCTTCGGCATTTAGAGGCTTGACTTCTGTGTTCGGGATGGGAACAGGTATTTCCCTCTAAATCATCATCACCAGAAAAGTTTATGTACTTTTCAGTAACTTTTTATAATATAACATATATTTTTTTATTTGTAAAGTATTTTTTCCAAATTTTTAAAAAATATTCATTATATCCTGAAGCTACTTTAGCACACTCAAAAATACATAGAAAAAAGTTTATTTATTGTGGTTAAGCCCTCGATTTATTAGTACTGGTCAGCTCAATACATCACTGCACTTACACCTCCAGCCTATCAACCACATAGTCTACATGGAATCTTACTA
>Ga0256404_1005127_pt1 | contig 23690 bp, 18 predicted proteins | sample RumenRJG_01DNA_FD_185990 | JGI IMG/M metagenome (GOLD analysis project Ga0256404, IMG submission 185990) | Bovine rumen microbial communities from Lethbridge, Alberta, Canada - RJG_01 | ecosystem: Host-associated > Mammals > Digestive system > Stomach > Rumen | place: Canada: Alberta | collected... | reverse complement strand
ATCAAACTCTTCACTGTAAAAATATCTTTTTCAACTATAAGTTGATGCTCTGTCACAGAACGCTCTCATATCCGGTAGTATCTATTGAAGTCAAGTTATTGACGGTTCGTTCAATTACCCAAGAGGCCTCAGCCTCTCGCTTCTTGTACTACTACTTCTTCTGTTTTATGTAAGTCTTTCAAAGAACGCTTTTCTTCGCTTGCTCGCAGGTCATTTCCTGAAAGCGGATGCAAAGGTACGACTTTTTTTTCGAACCAACAAACTTTTTCCAAGAAAAATTTTAATTTTATGCGAAAAAAGTTTCTGCAACTTGACGAATATCAATTCTTAGACCGTTTAGACCTTATTATATAATACGTGCGCGCGAACAAATCTATTGTAGACGAAGAGCCCATTAAACATTTCAGAAAAACTGGGCAAGAGATTGGCGGATTTAAGACTTTTTCTTATCTTTGCAGAATGAAACAGAAACTCACTATCAAAAAAGAAGCCATCGGAGAGATGATTCGTTTTTCCATTGTAGGCGTGCTGGTGACGGCTATCCACTATGGAGTGTACTGGTTGCTGCAACTGGTGATGGACGTGAATATTGCATGGACAGCCGGATATATTGCAGGATTCATCGTGAACTATTACTTAAGCGCCTACTATATCTTCCGCAAGAAAGCCTCAACGAAGAACGGAGCCGGTTTCGGTGTGGCTCACATTGTAAACTACCTATTGCAGATGGTATTGCTGAATTTCTTCTTGTGGATTGGAATGAGTGCCGAAATGGCGCCAGTGGGTATCTATGCAGTTTCAATACCCGTGAATTTCCTGTTGGTAAGATTCGTTTTCAAAAAACTTTGAACGGCAGTAAAAAAATCAGGTGAAAAATTTGCTTGTATGCAAGATTTTGTATAATTTTGCACCGCCATTTGAATAAATATACCATCATGAAGATTAAGAATGACAGACTTGAAGCCCTGCGAATGATTATTTCCAGTCAAGAGCTGGGAAGTCAGGACGAATTGCTGACTGCCCTTAAAAAAGAGGGGTTCCAGTTGACACAAGCCACCCTGAGTCGCGACTTAAAACAGCTGAAAGTAGCCAAGGCTGCATCCATGCGAGGCAACTATGTATATGTATTGCCTAACGACACCATGTACAAGCGCATTTCGACACCACACACCGTAAAGGAGATGATGCAGGTGCCTGGATTTCTGAGTATTAATTTCTCGGGTAACATGGGTGTCATTAAGACTCGTCCAGGCTATGCAAGTTCAATTGCATACAACATAGACAACAGTCATATCAACCAGATATTAGGGACTATAGCCGGCGACGACACCATCTTCATCGTCATCAAACAAGGGGTGACGAAAGACGAAGTAATTGATGCACTGAGCGAAGTGGTTCCAAACATGAAGTGATTTTATAGTTAAGAGTTAAGGGTTAAGAGATAAGAGTTCATAGTTAATATGAAACAAGAAACAAAAATACAAGTATTGGTGGCCGGAGCTGAGCATGAAGTTTATGTAGACACCATTCTTCAGACCATAGCCGATGCTGCCAAGGTGCGCGGAACGGGTATTGCGAAGCGTACGCACGAATACCTTGCCACGAAGATGAAGGAGGCTAAGGCAGTGATTGCCCTAAGCGGCGACCGCTTTGCTGGTTTCAGTTACATCGAGACGTGGGGCAACAAGCAATATGTTACCACCTCTGGTCTGATAGTTCACCCCGATTTCCGCGGGCTAGGCGTAGCCAAGAAGATTAAGGACATGACCTTCTCATTGGCTCGTACCCGATGGCCCCATGCCAAAATATTCTCACTGACCAGTGGTGCTGCCGTCATGAAGATGAACACCGAACTGGGCTACCAACCCGTAACCTTTGCCGACCTGACGGACGACGAGGCTTTCTGGCGCGGTTGTGAGGGATGCGTGAATGTCGACGTGCTCCACCGTACCGGTCGGAAGTACTGCATCTGTACCGCCATGCTCTACGATCCCGAAGAGCATCTTCCCGCGAAAATTCCCGAGGAGGTAATAGAGAGAATCAAACAATTAGACGAGAAATAAAAAAGCAAATATATGAGCAAGAAAAAAGTAGTAGTAGCATTCAGTGGTGGATTGGACACCAGCTACAATGTAATGTATCTGACCAAGGAATTAGGTTATGAAGTATATGCCGCTTGTGCCAACACGGGAGGATTCTCAGCAGAGCAGCTGAAAAGGAACGAAGAGAACGCCTATAAGTTGGGCGCCGTAAAATATGTGACACTGGACGTCACCCAGGAATATTACGAGAAATCGCTGAAGTACATGATCTTCGGCAACGTCCTGCGTAACAACTGCTATCCTATCTCAGTGAGCTCTGAGCGCATCTTCCAGGCTATCGCTATTGCCCGCTATGCCAAGGAGATTGGTGCCGATGCCATCGCCCACGGTTCGACGGGTGCCGGCAACGACCAGATACGTTTTGACATGACCTTCCTCGTCATGGCTCCCGGTGTAGAGATTATCACCCTGACACGCGACCGCAACCTCACACGTAAGGAAGAAGTAGACTATCTGAACGCCAATGGCTACTTTGCCGACTTTACCAAGCTGAAGTACTCTTACAATGTCGGTATCTGGGGTACCAGCATCTGTGGTGGCGAACTGCTTGACCCCACCCAGGGTCTTCCCGAGGAAGCCTACCTGAAGCACGTTACTGCCAAGGAGCAGGAGTCGTTGCTGAAAATCCAATTTGAAAAAGGTGAAATTGTGGGCGTGAACGGCGAGAAATTCGACGACCGCATCAAGGCTATCCAGAAAATTGAGGAGATTGGCGCCAGCTACGCCATCGGCCGTGATGCCAACGTGGGCGACACCATCATCGGCATCAAGGGACGTGTAGGTTTTGAGGCCGCTGCTCCCAAACTGATCATTGAAGCACATCGTCTACTGGAGAAGTCGACGCTGAGCAAATGGCAGCAATATTGGAAAGATCAGGTAGCCAACTGGTACGGCATGTTCTTACACGAGAGCCAGTACTTGGAGCCAGTGATGCCAGACATAGAGGCCATGCTGACCAGCAGCCAGCGCAACGTAACAGGAACAGCCATCCTGAAGCTCCGCCCCTACGGATTCGAGACTGTAGGCATTGATTCTGTCAACGACCTGACGAAATCGAAACTCGGTGAGTATGGCGAGACACAGACCGGATGGACTGCCGACGAGGCCAAGGGCTTCATCAAGGTCAGCTCAACACCACTCCGTGTTTACTACGGAATACACAAGGACGAGAAGAGATAAAAGAGACCCTCCCCCGACCCCTCCCTGTATGGAGGGGAGTAATTACCTCTAAACGTATCATAAAATGGAGAATCATATTGCAAAAGTATCTACTCCCCTCTCTCCTAGGGAGGGGCAGGGGGGTGGGTCTGCTATTAAGGTAGGGATACTTGGTGCTGCAGGCTATACAGGCGGTGAACTCATCCGCCTGCTGCTGAATCATCCCGAGGCAGAAATTGTCTTTGCCAACTCGGAGTCGAACGCAGGCAATCCTGTCAGCGATGTCCACGAAGGACTCATTGGCGATACAGACCTCATGTTCACCAGCGAGATGCCCTTCGACCAAGTAGATGTCGTCTTCTTCTGCTTCGGTCACGGAAAGAGCGAGGCGTTTCTCAAGGAGCACACCATCCCTGAGAACGTGAAGATTATCGACCTGGCACAAGACTTCCGCATCAAGGGTGACCACGACTATGTCTATGGACTCCCGGAGATTAACAAGGCTGAGATACAGCAAGCCCAGCACCTTGCCAACCCCGGTTGCTTTGCCACTTGCATCCAGGTGGCGCTGTTGCCTGCAGCCCATCTGAACCTGTTGAAAGAGGATGTTGCCGTCAATGCCATCACCGGTTCGACGGGTGCCGGACAGAAGCCCGGTGCCACCACCCATTTCTCGTGGCGGAACAACAACCTCAGCATCTATAAGGCATTCACCCATCAGCATCTTGCCGAGATACGCCAGTCACTGACGCAGGTGCAGGGTTATCTGGATGCCAACATCGATTTCATCCCCTATCGCGGCGACTTCGCCCGCGGCATCTTCTGTACGGCGGTCATCAAGACCAAGGCTCCCGAGGAAGACATCATCGAGGCCTACAAGGAGTTCTACCGCGATGCCGCCTTCACCCACTACAGCGACAAGGCTATTGACTTGAAACAGGTGGTCAACACCAACAAAGCCTTGGTTCACGTCGACTGCTTCGACGGGAAAATACTCGTCACTTCCGCTATCGACAACCTACTGAAAGGTGCCGTAGGTCAGGCCGTCCAAAACATGAACCTGATGTTCGGCATCGACGAGACCACAGGATTGAGACTGAAAGCATCCGCTTTCTAAAATAACCGTACGCCGACTGACAATTTTCGCATTGTCAGTCGGTTTGTAAAAAATGTTAGTCAGTTTCTCGTTGTTTTTTACTATTTTTGCGACATGGAAACAACGAAAGTCCACTTCATCAGGCTCTTACTCATGGAGAGCCTCCTTCTCACCACACCGCTGACCACATTGGCAGACAATACCCAGCGACCTGCCTGTCCGATGGTTAAGATAGAGCCTGAGCGGCTCGCCGACCTGAACATACCCCGCTCAGGGCATAGCATATTCCGTACCGCCAATAACGAATGGGTGGTAGCAGGCGGTCATACCGCAGGATTTGTGCCCACGCCTACCGCAGAATACTATGCCGACGGACGGTGGCACCTGATAAATACCGTCTACACCCATGACGCAGGCACCGCCATTCCCTTGCGGTCAGGTGAGGTCCTACTGGCTGGCGGTTTCGAGAAGCACTTAGGCATCGGACAGACATTCACTGCTGAGATGTACGACCCGAGTCAGCACGCTTTCAACGGTTTCGGCTGCCTTTACAAGAAACGAGCCATCACCGGCGGTATCCAGTTGGGGGATGGGCGTGTCATCATCACCGGCAACTGGTATCACGATGATGGTATAGAGTGCTATGACGGACACAGCCAGTTTTCCTACATCAAGGATGTGACCGTATCACGCAGCAAACCCTACATTTTCCGACTGGCACCCAACGATGTCCTCATCCTCGGCAACCGTGGCATTCACGACGAGCCCGTCAGCAGTGCCGTAGTAGACCGTCTGCAAGGAGATCCGCTCCACGTCCCTTTATTAGAAGCATGGCAGCCAATGCATTTCGACACAGGCTTCCAAAGGGACGACTGCTTTATCGGCGATGAGGAGAAAAATGTCTATGCCAACCTCTTTGCCGTACAGGACACCCACGGGCAGATAGCCGTATGCCTCGTTCAGGACACCACGTTCACCCTGTTGCCAACCACCTGTCCGATCCCGATGAGGAGCCGATGGGGAAAGATAGAGTACATTAGTCCGATTGTTGCCGACCGCCAGTCACACCGGGGTTATATGATAGGCAAGGACAATACAAACCGACTCTATACCATATGTATCGAGTATGACAAGACACCCGCCGCCGTAACTCTCTATTATACAGACCCGCTACCAGACATCGGCTTTTGGTGTCCGATGCTGACCGCCAATGGTGACCTGCTGATCGCAGGCGGTACCAATGGAAATGCACATAGCAACTATACACCGTCCGCCACTGTCTGGCTGTTACATTTCGGCACACCCACTGCTGCCCAAACCGACAGGAACGGCTGGTTCTGGGCTGCAGGACTGGTGATACTTGCCATTCTTGCCGTCCTCTCCTACCGACTTTACCGCCACCGGCAACAGAATACGGTTGACAAGCAAAAGACAGAGGATGTACATCCCAACGAACTGCGATTCCAACGTGTCTGCCTGTTGATGGAGGAACAAAAGTTGTACCTGAACAGTGAACTGAAAATATCCGATGTCGCCGCACTCCTGGGTACTAACAGCCGTTACGTGTCAGATTGTATCAAGACTTCAAAGGGGTGTACCTTCTCGCATTTCGTCAACACCTATCGCATCAATCATGCCAAACAACTGATTGCCCAACAGCCCGACATCAAATCCATCGAGTTGTATCTCAAGTCGGGATTCTCCAACGAGACCTCCTTCTTCCGTACCTTCAAGTCTCACACAGGCATGACACCAGGTGAATGGAAAAACCAGGCAGGCTGAAATCGCTGTGACACAGAAACACACAACACTAAATCGACTGACAAATTCCGCATTGTCAGTCGATTTTCGGTTTTTGTTAATAGTACTATGACCGTTTTACTTTAACTTTGTAACAAAACAAAATAAATGTCATGGATATGATCAAGAAAATCAGTCTGATTGTTTTAGCCTCACTGATATCGCTCGGTTTAAGCGCCGAGGACATCAGCGAGGAGCAGGCACGGCAAATCGCCGTGCAGTTCTGGGACGAGAGTACCCCCTCGACAGCCCGACGGGCAGCAGCCTCGCTTCTGCTAACCTACCAGCCTGAGGGCAGTGAGTTCTATGTGTTCAACCGTCCCGGCGGTGACGGCTGGGTCATCGTGGCAGGTGATAATGGCGCATCACCTACCATCCTTGCCTATTCCGACACGGGCAGCTTCGACTACGACAAGGCTCCCGAGGCCGCAAAGGTCCTTCTTGGGCGCTATGCCGAGGGCATCCGGCAGACAAGGGCACGAGGCATAACCCGCTCCGCCGCGGCGCCAGCGGTCATCCGCCGTGCTGCCGTTACCGACGAGGTGGAGCCACTGCTCAAGACGCGATGGAACCAGAATATGCCCTACAACAACCTGTGTCCCGATGCGGCAAGCGGCGGCATGGCTGGATATGGTGGCCATTGTCCGTCGGGCTGCGTGCCCACAGCCATTGCCCAGATTATGAACTACTGGCAGTGGCCCAAGCACGGATATGGCTCGCATACCAACCTCCGTACCAACTCGCAAACCGTTGACTTCAACCAGTCGGTCTACGATTGGGACAATATGCTTGACAGCTATACCGAAGGCAATTACAACGAGGCACAGGCGCAGGCCGTTGCCCGCCTGATGGCCGACATCGGCTGTGCCCTGAACACAGATTATGCAGACCGTGAAAGCGGCACAACAAACATCCACAAATGGTATATGCCACTGTTCCGCTATTTCAACTACAACCCCGATGTCATCACCGAGTGGTGGAGCGATGCCGGAAAGGACGGCGTCAGCTGGAGCGACTGGATGAAAGCCGAGCTGCGGGCCCGCAGACCGGTTTTGTGTACTGGTAATGTGCGAGAGGTGGAGCCACATGGTTTTGTCTGCGACGGCTTCACGTATTACGAAGACGGCACCTATATCGGCGAGCAGAAACGCTTTAACCTCTTCCACATCAATTTCGGTTGGGGCGGAGTTGCAGACGGTTATTACGCTGATTTCGACACAGAGCTGACTTACTATACCCTGAACCACTGGAATGATGAATACATCGGTTTCCGCCCCAGCGACATTCCTCGTACACACCAAGGCAATAACCAGTATATGATTCGCAACGCCCACGCCGAACTGATAGGTTTTCAGCAAGAGGGCTCGCTGGCGAACCCCCTCAAGGTGGAAATGGACGATGCGGTGGAGTACAACGGCAAGTCCTTCCCCGTAACCACCATCTACCCTGAACTGTTCCACAACGTTCCTGTCGGTACGGTAACCTTCCCCAAGACCATGAAGCGCATTCCCAGCCACCTGTTCTGCAATTTTGAATATGTCAGGGACTGTCCGCTGTATGAGATTACCCTGTCCGAAGGCGTTGAGGAGATTTGCGACAGTGCCTTTTTCGATTGTTACAACCTTAGCAGTAGCATTACATTCCCCGGCACGCTACGCCGCATCGGAAAGGGAGCTTTCGAGGGCACTCGCTTAGGAGTCATTGACTTCAAGGGCAAGAATTTCACTATTGACGACCGTGGAATTGCCACACGCAACACCTATCTGGTACAACACGGGCTGGAGTATGCCGCCCGCATCGGGACCAATGGTGTCGGCGCGCTGATAGGGGATCTCACCCTTTCGCCCAACTGCCAGTATGCCGAAGGGGCCATCACCGGCAAGTTCGACCGTATCATTGTGCCCAAGAAGCTGAAGTATTTCAACTCCAATATGTTCGGCATCGGCTCCGGGACAGCAGAGTATGTCGTCCATAAAGGCAATTCTAACTACGTCAGCGTCAACAGCATGCTACTCACAAAGGACTTAAAGACACTGGTGGCTTTCCCCTGCTATGAGATATCTGACAGACAACTCATCAACCGCGACCTGGCCTATATTCCCGCCGGCATCACCAAGATTGAGAGGAATGCCATTGGCTACGGTCCCGGCCTCATACATATTCCTGGCACTGTAAAGGAGATGGACGGAGCATTCACCAATTGCGGCTCCATCCGCCACTTGTATATATTTGCCAGCACACCGCCCGTCATCAACGACGAGTCGACGTTCAGCTCTTCCGTCAACGAATACGGTTCCAGCTGCAAGTTGTATGTCCCTCACGGCAGCAAGGAAACCTACCAGCAGGCTAACGTCTGGAAGAACTTCGAGAATATCGACGACAGCGAACTATACCTGCAAGGACCTCTTTGCTACTCCATATTCGGTGACGAGTGGGCGAACGTAGCCAACCGCAAGAGCGAGGCGATCTTCGACGGACATATCACCATTCCCGGCATGGTGACCATTGACGGCAAGCAGCGCCATGTCAATCAGATTGAAGGCAGTGCCTTCTGGGGCGACACCCAACTCAAGACCGTCACCATAACCAAGGATGTGATGAACAATGGCTCCGCTTTCATAGGCTGCACCAACCTCTATGCTTTCAATGTAGCAGCAGGCAACACCAATATGCACAGCACCGACGGCATGCTGTTTTACAGCAAGACAGAATACCTCGGCAATGCGCTGACTGTCTGTCCTCCCATGCAGCAGACCAACACCGGCATTGTGGAACGCACACAGGTCGTGGTGCCAGGCGAAACGGAATGGATTGGAACTGGAGCCCCAGTGTTCAGCAGCAACATAAAGCGCATCACCATCCCCGCTGGCGTGACCCGCATCTCTTATGACGCCTTCAAATATTGCACCAACCTGAAGACCATTATCTGTCAGGGCACCACGCCGCCGATATATGACGACGGAGGCGAGCCGTTTCCAACTTCTCTGCTGAACACCACCACGGTCTATGTACCCAAGGGGTGTACTGAGACCTATCGGCAAGGCTGGCCCTACCGCACATTTGCGGATTTCAAGAATATCGTGGAGTACGACCCTGCCAACCCCAACATCCCGGCAGAGAATCCCGACGACCCAGAGGAACCTGATGAACCAGACATCCCTGCCGACGAGGGCACCGTCACATCACTCATCCTGCTGCTGAAGGACGGCACGACACAGACCTTCGAGCTGGCCACCCAACCCGTCATCACTGTGGCTGGCACCGAGTTGAAAATCCTGGCTAACAACGCCGACGTGAGCATCCCGCTCACCGACGTGGTGCGCTACACCTTCCAGAAGCGCAGTACGACAGGCATCGACGAGGCAGACTCCAACCGCGAAGCCATCGACTACAACGATGGCGTGCTGACGCTCAGCGGCTTGAAAGCCGGCACCGCCGTCAGGCTCTTCGCCATCGACGGCAAACTGATACAGACGCACACCGTGCTGCACGACGGCACCTACCGCCACTCGCTCTCCACACTCCAAAAGGGAGTATATATCGTGAAAGCAAACCATACGTCCTATAAAATTCTGAAGCGATGAAACTCAATACCTTTATATATAAGCTGTGGCTGACAATCTTCATTGCCGCAGGCACGCTATCGTCAGCACAGGCACAACAGTCGGCACAGGACGCCCTGTACATCTACCGCAACGACGGCAGGTTCAACGGATTCTTCTATGCCGACATCCAACAGATAGCCTTCAGCCGCGTCGACACGCTCGGCGTGGAGCACGACGACTACGTGGTGCAGGAGGTAACGGCACTGGACTCCGTCTATCGCATTCCCATCTCGGCCATCGACAGCGTGGCCTTCGTCACGCCGCAGACGCAATACAAGGAGGACGTGGTGACACCTGCGTCGGACCTCTGGAGCTACGTCGTGGCCAGCGACACGCTGACCACCTTCACGCTGGCCTCCGGCACGCCCACCAGTCTGGTGCCGAAGGTAGGCGACAAGTTGGCACTGACAGAGGCTAGACCCCACCTGCCCCACGGTTTTTACGGACAGGTAGCAAGTCTTGCCTCCGTACCGAAAGGCTATCAAGTGACCTGTGAGCGAGTGGCATTGACAGAACTATTCGACCAGTACGTGGTGAAGATCGCGGCAACCAGTGACGGCGGCGGAAGCAGCAATCAGGCACGACGCCGCTCAGGCTACGAGAGCAATGCCATCGACATCGACCTGCCCGGCTATGAGCGGCATCTTGCCCTATCGAACGTCGGTTACGACCTGTCCGAGAATTTCTCTTTCAGTGGCGACGGACAAATCGACTACACCTATCAGCCAAAACTGAGCCTGCGCGCCTTCCTGTCAGTCAGTTGGTGGGACGGTATCAACTTCGACATTCTGACCCGTGTGGAGACTGAGACCAATTACGAGGCAAACATCAAGGGCACAGTGGCAGGGCAGTTCGATATCAGCATGCCGCCAGTGCTTATCCCGTTAGGCACTTCACCCATCCTGCTTGAGATGAAGGCAGGCATGGGATTCGGCGCATCCGGCACACTGGAGTACTATGAGCAGTGGCACAACAAGTCAAGCGGTTATGCCGCAGTACAGTACAACAGCATTGCCGAGGGTAACTCGATGGCAACCGTCAGTTTCCACAACCTCACCAACACGCATAACCAGACATTAGCAGGGAAGGTGACAATGTCGGCTGGACCATTTGTGGAGTTCAACCTATTATTAGGATCAGAGAGTATCGGTAAGATTGGCACACGCTTCGAGTCGGGATTACGTCTGGAGGCATCAGCAGACATCACGATGGAAGACCTGGAGACACAGATGGAATTCCAGAAGACCCTGCTCTACGACAAACTGAACCGTGACGGCAGCATCAAGATGGGACCCTACGGAAGTGGAAAGGTGTCAGCATCGTCCATGGGATGGAAGACTGAAGTGGAGATGTTCGACAAGTACAAGGATAGTCACATGGTGTGGGATTTCGAGGGTGGTCTGGTACCAAAATTCAATGCTGTCGGCGTGAAGTACGACAAGAAGAAGGGCACGACAACAGCCTCAGCCTCGTTAGCACGTAGCATACTGGTGGGCGGTCCTGTTGGCTTCATCGTCTACGACAAGGATGGCAAAGAGGTGGATAAGCAATGGTACTGGCGGACGTACACCAGCCCGCAGGAATGGAATAAGTTTGACATTGAGTTCAGCGGACTGAAATCCGAGGAGAAATACACGATATATCCCACGTTCAAGTTGTTTGGTAAAGAACTGTTGGCAAGCCCTGCCGCCCAGTTCACCACTACCGATGATGAGGAACTGCAAGGACTGGTGTTCAAACAGTTCAAGAAACAGACTGTCACCCACGAGCCCGACGCAGAGTACGTTCCCATCACCACCATTGCCGACGGTGAGCCCTACGAGTTCATGTCTGTGCCTCTGACCGTACCCGTCACCGACCTGACGAACCTGTTCCAGAGCAACAATAACTTCGAGGTCGACGACCAAGGGCGGTTCAGTATCAACAGTGCTGACGGGCTGACGTTGAGCGGTCAGTTTGCAGACTACACAGCAGGCACCAGACCACAGACCGCCACAGGCACCTACACCATCAGCACCAACTACACTGACAACGTCAAGACTGCGGAACAGGTGGCTACCATGTATCAGAATGGAGTAGCCAACAACATAATCGCCCTCATGAACCCCATGCTCAACGGCACCATTCATCATGAGTTGAGCGGAGAGTTCAACCTCGCGTGGAGCAATGACGAAGGTGCATACGTGCTGTCGCTCAGCAAGAAAGGCACCTACCAACTGGACTGCACCTGCTATAACGGAGTGTCGAACATCGATATCGACAATTCGATGGGTGCCCACCCCAATGCCTCCGTCACCAGTACCAAGCAGGTACATCTGTCAGGCTCTGCCGATGTCGACTTGCAGATAGTCTATGATCTGAATATACCTTAAAAGGGAAACATATCATCCCCACCTACTCTGACCTGAGAGAATGCCTCTTTCTCTCAGGTCATATTTTTAATAAATACTGAAAACTGGATAAAGATACACTGAAATGTGTAAAGATGCAAAAAAAAGAGTAGGAAGTTTGTACTTTCAAAGATTTAGTGTATCTTTGCATCCTGTAACAAAAGACTAAACACATATGAAACTATTTGACGTATATCCCCTGTTCGACGTGAACATCGTGAAGGGTAAAGGTTGCAAAGTCTGGGACGAGAATGGTCAGGAATATCTTGACCTGTATGGCGGTCATGCCGTCATCAGTATCGGGCACGCTCATCCTCATTATATTGAAAAGGTGACCGAACAGCTGAACAAGCTAGGTTTCTATTCCAACTCTGTCATCAACAAGTTGCAAGTGGAATTGGCAGAGCGGTTGGGACGCATCAGCGGTTATGACGACTACCAGTTGTTCCTTATTAACAGTGGTGCCGAGGCCAATGAGAACGCACTGAAACTGGCGTCGTTCACCAACGGGCGTACCCGTGTATTGTCTGCCGAGAAGGCTTTCCATGGACGCACATCACTCGCTGTCGAGGTGACTAATAATCCGAAGATTATCGCACCCATCAACAATAACGGTCATGTGACCTACCTGCCGTTGAATGACCTGCAGGCCTGGGAACAGGAACTGCAGAAAGGCGACGTATGTGCCGTCATTCTGGAATGCATTCAGGGTGTGGGTGGCATCAGGATGGTCACCAAGGAGTTTGCCCAGGGACTGCAACGTCTTTGCAAACAGTATGGTACAGTGCTCATCTGCGACGAGATACAATGCGGCTACGGACGCAGTGGTAAGTTCTTTGCTCACCAGTGGCTGGATATCCGTCCTGACATCATTACCGTAGCCAAGGGCATTGCCAACGGATTCCCGATGGCTGGCGTACTGATCAGCCCGGCATTCAAACCCGTCTATGGCCAGCTGGGCACCACGTTCGGCGGCAACCACTTGGCCTGTGCAGCAGCGCTGGCCGTGCTCGATGTCTTTGAGGAAGAGCACTTGGTGGAAAACGCCAACGAGGTAGGTTCATACCTGATAGAAAAACTTAAGGCTATTGACAGCCCACACATCCAAGACGTGCGTGGTCGCGGTCTCATGATAGGCATCGACCTGGATTGTCCACATGCCGATGTCCGCAAGCCACTTATCTATGATCAGCACTGCTTCACGGGTTGTGCAGGCCAGAATATCCTGCGACTGCTGCCGCCGTTGTGCCTGACCAAGCAGGATGCAGACTTATTCATCGAAAAACTACACAAGATACTGAATACTTTATGAAGATTTCAATCATTGGCGCTGGAGCCATGGGAGGCGCCACCGTGGAAGGACTGCTTAAAGGCAACTACGTACAAGCTGCCGACATCTGTGTGAGCGATGCCTCGCAAAAGGCTGTCGAGCGCTTTGCCGACAGCGGTGCCATCATAACGACAGACAACAACGCTGCCGCCAAATGGGGCGACATGGTGCTGGTATTTGTGAAGCCCTGGCTTGTAGAGCAGGTGCTGACCGGCATCAAGGACACGCTGGACTACGACAGGCAGACCCTCGTCGTCGTTGCTGCCGGCGTCAAGTCGGAGAGCATCAAGGAGTGGATGAGCAAGGACGGCAAGATGATACCCCTGTTCCTCGTCATCCCCAACATCGCCATTGCACAGCTGCAGTCGATGACGTTCATTGTACCGAGCGTTGCGACTGAGTCGCAACATACGGAACAGGTGAAGGCGCTGTTCGACTCGATGGGACAGACCATCCTCACCGACGAGCAGCACCTGGCAGCCGGCACTACCCTCGCCTCCTGCGGCATTGCCTATGCCATGCGCTATGTGCGTGCAGCCAGTGAGGGCGGCGTGGAGCTGGGCTTCAAGGCCGACGATGCCAAGCAGATTGTGATGCAGACCATGCGTGGTGCCGTGGAACTGCTGCAGGCCACCGGACTGCACCCCGAGGCAGCCATCGACCTGGTGACGACGCCTGGCGGTGTGACCATCAAGGGACTGAACGAGATGGAGCACAATGGATTTACATCAGCAGTCATTCGTGGCTTGAAGGCAGGAGTTTGAGTCCCCTAAGTTAGGGGACCACAGGGGTCTGAACAAGCGCAGGCCTCCATAATAACAAATAAAAGGTCTGATAAACGCTTGTTCAGACCCCCATCCCCCTAACTTAGGGGGCTTATGTATGGACGAACAACTGAAACAAATTGGCGAGCGTCTGCGCGGCCTGCGCGACGTGCTCGACATCCCCGTCAGCGAGATGGCCGAGACCATCGGCATCAGTGCTGACAAGTATGAGAAGATAGAGCAGGGCGAGATGGACATCACCATCTCGAACCTGATGAAGATAGCGCGCAAATATGGCGTATCGACGGAAGAGCTGATCTTTGCCGAGGCACCCCACATGAAGTCATACTACGTGACACGTAAGGGACAGGGCATGAGCATTGAGCGTACGAAGGCTTATAAATATCAGAGTCTTGTGGGCGGTTTCGTGGGTCACAAGGCCGACGTGTTCATCGTGACCGTAGAACCGAAGCCAGGAGCCAGGACCATCTACAAGAACAGCCACCCCGGCCAGGAGTTCAACATGGTGCTCGAAGGCAAGATGGAGCTCTATATTGCCGGTAAGACCATCGTATTGGAAGAGGGCGACAGCATTTATTTCGACTCTACCAAGCCCCACGGCATGCTGGCCGTTGGCGACAAGGCCGTGAAGTTTTTGGCATTTACGGTAGAATAAAAGACCCACCCCCATCCCCTCCCTGAATGGAGGGGAGTAATTACCAATCAAAACAGATTATATTCATGGAAGATAATAAAAGAATAGAAGGAGTATCTACTCCCCTCACTCACAGGGAGGGGCAGGGGGAGGGTCTCCTGAATAGATTTTTGAAACAGACTTCCTTCACAAGCGTGGAGGATTACAATAAGAACCTGGAGTTCATCATCCCCGAGAACTTCAACTTCGCCTACGACGTGATGGACGCCTGGGCCGAAGAGAAACCCGACGGTCTGGCACTGCTCTGGACCAACGACCAGGGCGAGGAGATACGCACCACCTTCAGGGAGCTGAAGGAACAGTCGGACCAGGCTGCCAGCTACCTGCAGACACTGGGCATCGGCAAGAACGACCCCGTGATGCTGATCCTGAAGCGCCGCTACGAGTGGTGGGTGGTGATGCTCGCCCTGCATAAGATTGGGGCCATCGTCATCCCCGCCACCCACATGCTGACCAAGCACGACATCGTTTATCGCAACACACGCGCCTCGGTGAAGGCCATTATCTGTGTGGACGACCCCTACGTGGTGGGCGAAATACAGAAGGCCATGCCCGAGAGCCCGACGGTGAAGCAATATATCGCCGTGGCAGACCACGGCAAGCCCATTCCCGAAGGATTCCACGACTGGCAGACGGAATGGCTGAAGGCACCCCGGTTTGTGAAGCCCGCCTTCGTCAACAACAACAGCGACACCATGCTGATGTACTTCACCAGCGGCACCAGCGGCGAGCCGAAGATGGTGGCACACGACTATCTGTACGCCATGGGCCACCTGACCACCGGCGTCTTCTGGCACAACCTGCACGAGGGGTCGCTGCACCTCACCGTGGCCGACACTGGGTGGGGCAAGGCCGTCTGGGGCAAGTTCTACGGACAGTGGTTTGCCGGTGCAACGGTGTTTGTCTTCGACCACGAGAAGTTCAATGCCGACACGCTGTTGCGCCAGATAGAGAAATACCGGGTGACGAGCTTCTGCGCACCGCCCACCATCTACCGCTTCATGATTCGCGAGGACCTGTCGAAGTACGACCTCAGCTCACTGCAATACTGCTGTACCGCCGGCGAGGCGCTGAACCCCGCCGTGTTCGACAAGTTCTATGAGAAGACCGGCATCCGCATGATGGAAGGCTTCGGACAGACCGAGACCACGATGACGCTGGGCACCTTCCCGTGGATGACGCCGAAGCCCGGCTCGATGGGCATTCCCAACGCACAGTACGACATCGACCTGCTGCGCGCCGACGGTACCCCGTGCGAGGACGGTGAGAAGGGCGAGATTGTGGTGCGCGTGGGCGACAAGAAGCCCGTGGGCCTGTTCAAGGGCTACTACCGCGACGAGGAGAAGACCCGCGAGGCGTGGCACGACGGCATCTACCACACCGGCGACATGGCCTGGCGCGACGAGGACGGCTACTACTGGTTCGAGGGCCGCATCGACGACATCATCAAGTCCTCGGGCTACCGCATCGGTCCGTTCGAGGTGGAGTCGGCACTGATGACCCACCCCGCCGTCGTGGAGTGCGCCATCACCGGTGTGCCCGACGACATCCGCGGCATGGTGGTGAAGGCCACCGTGGTGCTGGGCAAGGAGTGGAAGGACAAGGCCGGCGACGACCTCGTCAAGGAACTGCAGCAGCACGTCAAGAAGGAGACGGCCCCGTATAAATACCCCCGCATCGTGGAGTTCGTCGATGAGCTGCCCAAGACCATTTCAGGCAAGATCAGGAGAGTGGAAATACGAGAAAAAGACAAGAGACCCTCCCCCAACCCCTCCCTGTGATGGAGGGGAGTAAAGACAAGAGACCCTCCCCCAACCCCTCCCTGTGATGGAGGGGAGTAAAGACAAGAGACCCTCCCCCAACCCCTCCCTGTGATGGAGGGGAGTAATTACCAATCACAAAACAGATTATTTAATGGAAGATAACAAAAGAACAGAAGGAGTATCTACTCCCCTCCCTCACAGGGAGGGGCAGGGGGGTGGGTCTGCTCGCATTGTTGTTAAGGTTGGCTCCAACGCACTGACGCGCCCCGACGGACGGCTCGACGTGACGCGCATGTCGGCACTGGTCGACCAGATAGCGTGGATGCGCTCCAAAGGGTGCGAGGTGATACTCGTGTCCAGCGGTGCCGTGGCCTGCGGACGCCGCGAGCTGGACATAGCGCACGAGCTGGACTCCGTGGAGCAGCGCCAGCTGTTCTCCGCCATGGGCCAGGCCAAGCTCATCGGACTCTACTACGACCTGTTCCGCGAGTACCACATCCACGTAGGCCAGGTGCTGACGATGAAGGAGAACTTCGAGCCCGGCGAGCAGTACCGCAATCAGCAGGCCTGCATGCGGGTGATGCTGGAGAACGGCGTGCTGCCCATCGTCAACGAGAACGACACCGTCTCAGTCACCGAGCTGATGTTCACCGACAACGACGAGCTCTCGGGGCTCATCGCCCAGATGATGCAGGCCGACACGCTCATCCTCCTCTCGAACATCGACGGCATCTTCACCGGCAACCCCGCCGACCCCCAGTCGCAGCTCGTCAAGGAGGTGCTGCCCGGCACCGACCTCTCCGACTATATCCAGACCGAGAAGAGCTCGGCCGGTCGCGGCGGCATGCAGTCGAAGTACGCCACAGCCGTCCGCGTCCAGCAGGCAGGCATCCGCGTCATCATTGCCAACGGCAAGCGCGACAACATCCTCATCGACCTGACGGAACACCCGGAAACCACTCCCCATACGGAGTTTGCACCCCTGCAATGAGGTTCGCAGGATGACTTTCTAGCCCGTTGCACCCCTGCAATGGGGTCGCAGGACGACTTTCTAGCCCGTTGCACCCCTGCAATGAGGTCGCAGGACGACTTTCTAGCCCGTTGCACCCCTGCAATGAGGTCGCAGGACGACTTTCTAACCCGTTGCACCCCTGCAATGAAGTCGCAGGTTATCAGAAAATAAGAACTTTTGCACGCAGTATATACAAAGAGAAGACTATGCTATTAGAGGAGACATTCAAGAAAGTGAAGCACGCCAGCAAAAGCCTGGCACTGCTCAGCGACCAGCAGCGTAACGAGATGCTGCTGGCTGTGGCCGACGCCATCATCGACCAGCAGGACCGCATCCTGGCCGCCAACGCCGCAGACTTGGCCAAGATGGACCAGAAGAACCCGCTCTACGACCGTCTGCAGCTGACTGAGAAGCGACTGGCAGACATCGCCGGCGACATGCGCAACGTGGCAAGCCTGCCGTCGCCATTAGGACACGTCACCAAGGAGAAGACGCTGCCCAACGGACTGCGCCTGCACCGTGTCAGCGTGCCCTTCGGTGTCATCGGCATGATTTACGAGGCGCGTCCCAACGTGACCTACGACGTCTTCTCGCTCTGTTTCAAGAGCGGCAACGCCTGTGTGCTGAAGGGCGGAAGCGATGCCGACCAGTCCAACCAGGCATCGGTAGCGCTGATCCATGAGGTGCTGCAGCGCTTTGGTGTCAACCCCGACGTGGTCACGCTGCTGCCTGCCACCCACGAGGCGACCGGCGAAATGCTGAATGCCGTGGGCTACATAGACCTGTGCATACCCCGTGGCGGTCGCCGCCTCATCGACTTCGTCCGCGACACCGCCCGCATCCCCGTCATCGAGACGGGAGCCGGCGTGGTACACACGTACTTCGACAAAGACGGCGACCTGGAGATGGGCCAGAAGATTATCCTGAATGCCAAGACCCGTCGCGTCAGCGTCTGCAACGCGCTCGACAGTCTTCTAGTCCATCTAGATCGTCTGGAAAATCTAGGAAATCTAGTTATGCCCCTCGCCAGCAAGCATGTCATCATCTATGCGGACGACCAGGCTTTTGCCGCCCTTGACGGCAAATATCCCTACCTGCAGCACGCCACTGCCGACAGCTACGGCACCGAATTCATGGACTACAAGATGGCTATCAAGACCGTCACGTCAATAGACGAGGCACTGGAGCACATCGACCGTTACGGCTCCGGGCACAGCGAGGCCATCATCACGCAGAACGAGCAGACCGCCCGCCAGTTCCAAGCGCATGTCGATGCCGCCTGCGTCTATTGGAATGCCCCCACCTCGTTTACCGACGGCGCCCAGTTCGGACTGGGAGCGGAGATTGGCATCAGCACGCAGAAGCTGGGTCCGCGCGGTCCGATGGCCCTGGAAGAAATCACCACCTACAAGTGGATTATCGAGGGCGAAGGACAGGTGAGGGCGTGACATTGGCCCCCTAAGTTAGGGGGCTACAGGGGTCTGAACAAGCGCAGACTCCACAAGTATAAAAATAAAAAGGTCTGATTTTCGCTTGTTCAGACCCCCATCCCCCTAACTTAGGGGGCTTAGAATTATGCATACTTTTATAAACGTAGAAGACCTGGGCCCGCTGGATAAAGCCATGGCCGAGGCATTTGAGATTAAGAACGACCGTTTCAAGTATCAGCATCTGGGTAAGAACAAGACCTTGATGATGATATTCTTTAATAATAGTCTGCGCACCCGCCTGTCTACGCAGAAGGCTGCCATGAACCTGGGCATGAACGTCATCGTGCTCGACGTGAATGCCGGTGCATGGAAACTGGAGACCGAGCGCGGCGTCATCATGGACGGCGACAAGAGCGAGCACCTGCTGGAGGCCATCCCCGTGATGGGCTGCTACTGCGACATCATCGGTGTACGCTCGTTTGCCGGTCTCACCGACCGCGAGTACGACTATGCCGAGACGGTGCTAAACCAGTTTATCAAGTACAGCGGCAAGCCCGTCTTCGCCATGGAGACCGCCACCGTACACCCCCTGCAGGCCTTTGCCGACCTCATCACCATTGAGGAGTACAAGACGGTGAAGCGTCCGAAGGTCGTACTCACCTGGGCCCCTCATTGCCGCGCCTTGCCGCAGGCCGTGCCCAACTCGTTTGCCCAGTGGATGAATGCTGCCGATGATGTGGACCTCGTCATCACCCATCCCAAGGGTTACGAGCTCGACCCGAAGTTTGTAGGCAATGCCCGTGTGGAGTACGACCAGAAGAAAGCCTTCGAGGGTGCCGACTTCATCTACGCCAAGAACTGGTCGAACCCCGGCGTCACCAATCCTGCCGACTATGGTAAGATAACCTGCGAGGACCGTTCGTGGACGGTAGACACGGAACACATGTCGTGGACCAACAACGGTAAGTTCATGCACTGTCTGCCCGTACGCCGCAACCTCATCGTGACCGACGACGTCATCGAGTCAAAGAACTCCATCGTCATTCCCGAGGCTGCCAACCGCGAGATATCTTGTTCGGTAGTCATCAAACGCATGCTGGAAACACTATGATATCCTTTGAATGCGACTATAACAACGGGGCTCATCCGAAAGTATTGGAGAGCCTCATCAAGCATAACGACGCCAAACCAACGCCCTATGGCTTCGACGAGTTCAGCGAACGCGCCAAAGGTCGTATCCGCGAGACTATCGGTATGCCCGACGCACAGATATTCTTCCTGACAGGCGGCACGCAGACCAATGCTACTACCATCGACTCCATGCTCTATCAGTACGAGGGTGTCATCTGCGTGGGCAGTGGACATATCAACGTGCACGAAGCGGGTGCCGTGGAGTTTACCGAGCACAAGATTATCACCATTGCCGACACGAACGGCAAGATGGAAGCCAAGATGCTCGACAAGTATCTCGACGACTTCATGCACGACGGCAACCGCGACCATGCCGTGCACCCCGGACTGGTGTACATCACCTTCCCCACGGAACTGGGCACACTCTATTCCGCCCGTGAACTGGACGACATCTATCAGGTATGCCAGCATTATGACATACCACTTTATATTGATGGAGCCCGACTGGGCTACGGACTGATGGCTGAAGGCAACGACGTTAGCCTGCCTTATCTGGCTCGCCACTGCGACGTGTTCTACATCGGTGGCACCAAGATTGGAGCACTCTGCGGTGAAGCGGTCGTCTTCACCAACCGACAGGCCCACAAGCATTTCTTCTCCATTCAGAAGCAGCATGGTGCCGTCATCGCCAAAGGGGCCCTCATCGGTCTGCAGTTTGAGGCTTTGTTCACTGACGACCTGTATTTCAAGTTGTCGCGTCACGCCATCGATATGGCGATGCAGATGAAACAGATTTTCCAGGAGAAGGGTTACCAGTTCTATGTTGACTCACCTACCAACCAACAGTTCATCGTACTGCCCGATGCGGAGGTTGAAAGGTTGTCGCAACACATACAGTTCACCCACTTCGGACAAGCTGACAAGCACCACACCATCTGTCGTTTCGTCACCTCGTGGGCAACGACAGAGGAGGAGATAAACGAATTAAAGCGCCTACTTTAGGCGCTTTTTTATTTGCTGGGCTTTCTTTTCCACCTGCCGGATGACTTCGTCTGGGTGCCAGTCGCCAAAGACGTTTGCTACGCTGTATTGGGCTGCTTCGTCGTCCGTCAGGATCGTTTCGGTGGTATGCTCTCTTTCAATGATGACATCCTGACCATTCTCCACCTTCTTACGTTGCATGGAAAAAGTCAGCACATTCGTCTTAGGTGTGATATCCTGTCCCTGAGCATTCATGGTGTGATACTCCCTGAAGATGCTGGTCACCGTATTCATGCCACGCGTATCAAAGCGGTTAGCATTCAATTTCTCAGGAGTGAGCAGGGTGGTATACAACCAGATGCAACGGGGTGTGGAGTGCCAACCTCGGGCATACTCAAAAGGCGAGATAATATTCTCAATGCTACAACGGTTGAACACGTAGCCCCATGCGGTTTTGGAAGTCTTTGGAGCAGCAATCACATCGCGCCCGGAGCCGTTAGCGGAACGTTTCTCCGTCACAATACGGCACCGCTCGAACCACACGTCGCCATCGCCACAGATGAAGTCGACCGTACCATGAATCTCAGAATCCTGGAAATAATGCTGACACAGGTCGTTATCGGAATAATAAGTATCTTGATACGACAACAAGGCAACACGGTTACAGATGGTATGCGTCCCTTTGTCCTGCAACGTCACTGCACGACCTGCGGAACCGGCAGCATAATAGTCGAGCGCATTTTTCAGCGTCAAGTCCTGGAAATAGTTGTTCGAGCCGCGATTCACGAAGATTGCCGTCTTGCTGATACCTTCCTGTTTGATGTCAGGCTTATTCTGGATGATGGTTCCTTCCATGCTCTGTCCAATCAATGCGATGTGATGACCAGTAATCTGGGTCAGCACCGTTCCGCCTAAGTCGTAGAAACCATCAGGAATCATAATATAGAAAGGTTTCGAGTCTTTCGCTGCATTCTTCTTGTTGGCCACCTCAATCGCCACCAGCAAAGCCTTCACATCGTTTTTCGGAATACACATCACCTCTTGGGCTTTCACCGTCATCATAGCTCCCAGGCAAACGATCAATAACAGGATTCTTTTCATCTTAGTTCAGTTTATATTGTTTCTTTAGTTTCTTGCTTGTCTTCTCCAACTTCTTCAGCAGCTTAACGGGGTTCCACTCACCAAAGACATTCTTGAGGGTATACTGCTTCAGTTCGTCGCGCGTCATGATGGTCTCTGCCACAAAAGGTTGGGTATGGTCTCTCAGCGTGAAACGCACCACATTCGTCTTCGGCGTGATATTATGTCCGTGAGCATCCATCGTCCCATACTCCTTGAAATAGTTGCTTGATATCTTCATGCCCTCGGGGTCGAAGCGCGTTGGCAACAGTTTCTCGGGAGTCATCAGCTTAGTATAGAGCCATACACAGCGCGGATTGGTATGCCACCCGCGACCATAGTAGAACGCCGACTCGTCATTCTTGATGGTACAGCGGTTGAACACATATCCCCATTTCGTTTCCGATGTCCTGGGAGCCATGATGATATTCTGCCCGGATCCGTCACGACGACGCTTCTCTGTTACAATCATACAGCGTTCGAACCAAACGTCACCCGCTCCACAGATAAAATCGATGGTACCATGAATCTCCGAGTCCTGGAAATAGTTGTGACTCTTCTCATAGTCCGAATAGTAAGTGTCCTGATACGACAGCATGCGCACACGGTTACAAATGGTACGGTCGCCTTTGTCCTGCAGACAGACGGCACGTCCGTCGGGCTCTACGTTGTAGTAGTCCAGGTCGTTCTTCAGCGTCAGGTCCTGGTAATAGTTCCCCTTCCCACGGTTCTGCAGCACAGCCGTCTTGCTGATACTCTCCATCTTGGTACTGGGAGCATTGCGGATAATGGTGCCTTCCATGCTCTGGCCTATCAGTGCGATATTGTTTCCTGCCACTCGCGTAAGCGTCTTCTCCCCAAGGTCATAATATCCGTCGGGAATAAGGATAAAGATTCGCTCGGAATCACGGTCACGATTACGGTCACTTGCTGTTTTGATAGCATCCAGGAGGCTTTGCACATCACCTTTCCTGACCAATATAACATCCTGTCCATAGCCAGCAAGAGCCATGAACACAACGACAAAAAGAAGGAGATACCGTCTCATTAGTAGGTTAGTTTTGACCGCAAAGTTAGTATATTTTTAACACAATAACAAATTTTTCTTTCTAAAAGTGCTCTTAATCAAAAAAAATACTGTACCTTTGCAGTCGCTTTCCAAAAAAGCCATCGGGATGTAGCGCAGTTGGTAGCGCACTACGTTCGGGACGTAGGGGTCGGGCGTTCGAGTCGCCTCATCCCGACAACGCAAGGTTGTCAATCGCAGGAGTTGGCCCTGCAACCGCTTAAAACA
>Ga0256404_1005126_pt1 | contig 23693 bp, 23 predicted proteins | sample RumenRJG_01DNA_FD_185990 | JGI IMG/M metagenome (GOLD analysis project Ga0256404, IMG submission 185990) | Bovine rumen microbial communities from Lethbridge, Alberta, Canada - RJG_01 | ecosystem: Host-associated > Mammals > Digestive system > Stomach > Rumen | place: Canada: Alberta | collected... | reverse complement strand
GGCGCTTTGCGAGGCCTTCGGCCGTCCCTTGACGAAAGACGAGGCCGGTGCCACCTGTCCAAAGGATGAGCTGCCAACGATTACTTGACAGATACGCTGCCTGCGTCAGGCAGACTATCTTGTCATAAAAGATGCCGTGTGCTAATATACTTTCCATGTATGACGCACATGGCCTGCAAAGCCCAAGGGCAAGGCCATCCACCGTCGTTTACAGACGGATCTGTTCAGAAGATCCGGTACAATTTCTCCAGGTCGGTGTCCACTATGAAGAAAATACCCTATGCATTCTGGATCTGCATTGCAACTACGCTGACGCTGTTCTGCATGAATGGCCTTGCGTGCAATGCCTTTTCCGTCTATATGCCCTATATCCTTAAGGTATACGGCATCAGCAATACCCAGTCCTCTTCGATCCTGCTTACCCGCAGCCTCTTCGGATTTCTCGCAACCGCCGTTTCCGGCTGGTATTACCGGACCTTTTCCTTAAGATCCGGCATGCTGATCGCGGGCTTATCCACCGTGCTCGGATATGTGCTGTTCGGTTTTTCCTCAGGCTACCTGACCATCCTTGCAGGATCCGCACTGGTCGGCATCGGCTTCGGACTCGGCGCGACGCTCCCCGTATCGATGATGCTGAACCGATGGTTTCGACAGAAGCGCAACGTCGCCATGTCCATCTCCACGATGGGCAGCACCTTCGCGATGATCGGATTCCCCTCCCTCATCACCTGGGGTGCCGAATCCAAAGGACTTCGTCCTACCTTCCTTTTTCACAGTGCCCTGATCGCGCTGTCCGTTCTGATCAGCTTTCTGATCTTCCGAAGCAATCCCTCGGAGCTCGGACTGAAGCCCTACGGAGCTGATGCTGCCGCCGGGGAAGCTGCTTCCTTAAAACAGAAGCAGCAAAAAAGACGGATCATCACGCGCAGTGACTGGTACTGGCTGGTCCCGGCCCTCCTTCTTCTGGGTGCCGTCGCAAACCCGGGCTACAACCATATGTCCGTATTCTTAAACGGACAGGGCTTTACTCCGGAGGTTATTGCAGTCTCCTTCTCCATCGGATCAGCCTGCGCCACCGCCGGAAAATTCCTCTTCGGATGGATCGCGGACCGCTTCTCGACCTGGTACTGCAACATCATCTACGGCTTCCTGCTCATTGCAGGCCTCGTACTTCTCTGTATCACACATTCCGTTCCCGGCATGTTCATTGGCGTTGCAGCCTTTGACATCGGCATCAGTATCGCCATGACCGGGCCGACCGCCTGGGCGGGCGACTTAAGCGAGCCGGAAGATTATGACATGACCATCCAGCGCTTCCAGAAGATGTACACGCTCGGATCCCTGGTCTTCACGCTGCTTCCCGGCATGATCGCGGATAGCTGCGGAGGATCCTACCTCCCTGCGTTCTGGATCTTCACTGCGTTCTCCGTATACATTATCTTCGCGGTACAGAGGCAGTACATAAAAAGTATGTCACACTAAAAAAGCGCACACAAATCCCCTTCTACGGTTCCCGTCTCCGCTTCGCTCCGGTCGGCGCCAAACAGGCGTCACCGGCGCCTGGCGCCCCGCTCCGATTTTGCTTATAACTCTCAAGACAGAGTAGCAAAAATCGTCGCTGCGGGCCGTCGACGTCCGTAGAAGGGGATTTTATGCGCTTACATTTTTCTAATGTAACAACCCCTTTTAAATCTTTTTCTTCACTTCCCCGATGCCTATGCCGGCCTTCAATGCGGCCTGTGCCAGATCATCGTACTCGTACTTTTCTCTTTCTACGCCGTATCCGTAGACTTTTTTCACGTGGATCTCCCCGTAGGCAGTCTCTCTGGCAACCGTTTCACGCTTCAGTATGTAACGGGGCTGCACGGATTCGCGGATCCCGATGGTCGTTGTGTTCGCAAAGATCACATTTACCAGCTCCTGTTTTTTTTCCGGCGGGCAGAGTACATGCAGAACGGTGCCGGGACGGTTTTTCTTCATCAGGGCCGGGACCGCAAAGATATCCACTGCGCCTGCGGCAAACAGACGGTCATAGGCAAAGCCGATCTCTTCCGCAGTCATATCATCGATATTGCATACAAGCTCGGCAATCTCATCCATATCCCCGCTCTCACCGCTTACTCCGAGCATCGCGCGGACACAGTTTGCTGCCTCAAAGTCCTTCTTGCCCATTCCGTAGCCGGTCTTTTCGACCTTCATCACCGGCATGGGGCCGAATTTTGTTACGAAGTGACGAAGAAGCGCTGCGCCGGTCGGTGTACAGAGCTCGCTCTGGATCCCGTTGTTGTACATAGGGATACCCTGCAGGATAAATGCGGTGGCGGGTGCCGGCACCGGCATCAGGCCATGTGCACAGCGGACCTGCCCGGTTCCGGTGTTGACCGGAGACGCGATCACGCAGTCAGGAGAAAGCCTGTGCATGAGCAGACAGACAGCTGCTACATCCGCGACGGCATCATAGGTGCCTACCTCATGAAAATGAATATCCGTGACCGGGACGCCGTGGGCATGGCTCTCCGCTTCCGCGATCAGACCGTAGACGGCACGGATATCGTCTTTGACTGCCTCGGGCAGCGTCATATGGTCGTTAATGATATGATTGATGCCTGCCATACCGGTGTGGCTGTGCGTATGACCGTCTCCGTGCGAGTGTTCATGCTCGTGGTGATGCTCCTCATCATGGGAATGCTCATGCGCATGCGGCTCATCGTGATGGTGGTCATGCTCATGAGGATGTTCATGATCATGATGGTGATGATCATGCATATGCTCCGTTTCCTCCTCGCCGTCCACGAGGACGGTCATATGCGTGCCGCTGATACCGCATTTCACGGATGGATCCTTCCGGAAGCAGACCTTCGGAATGCCGCAACTGTTCAGCTCCTCCAGGATCTTTTCCTGCTCGTCCTTTTCAAAAAGTTCCAAAAGTGCCGCTGTCAGCATATCGCCTGCAGCCCCCATCCCGAGATCAAAGTACAGTGTCTTCATGAATAATTCCTCTCTGCCTTAAAAAATCGCAATTGTCAGCGTTTGGCCTCATGGTTGATCATGCTGGCAAGATATCCCGCTCCGAAACCGTTATCGATGTTGACGACCGAAACGCCGCTGGCGCAGGAGTTCAGCATGGATAAAAGCGCCGCTACACCTCCGAAGGAAGCCCCGTAGCCCACGCTCGTCGGAACGGCGATCACCGGACAGTCGGCCAGTCCTCCGAGAACACTTGCCAAAGCGCCCTCCATTCCCGCGATTGCTACGATCACACTGGCGCTCATGATCACATCCGCATGGGAAAGGAGCCGGTGAATGCCGGCAACGCCGACATCATAGAGCCGGATGACCTCATTGCCCATGACCTCCGCCGTAAGCGCTGCTTCTTCCGCGACCGGGATGTCACTGGTCCCTCCGGTCGCGATCACGATCTTTCCGATCCCGTCTGCAGGGGGCATCGGTCCGATGATGCCGATCTTTGCATCCTTATGATAATCCATTGCATGGTCCTGTCCCACGATCGCAGCCTTCTCCTCTGACATGCGTGTGATCAGGATGGCGTCATTTCCTTTTTCCTTCAGCACCTTTGCGATGCCGCTGATCTGTTCGGCAGTCTTTCCCGCGCCGTAGATGACCTCGGCCGCTCCCTGACGGATCTTGCGGTGATGGTCCACCATAGCGTAACCAAGATCGGTGAACGGCTCCTGCTTGATCTTCAAAACGGCGTCGTCCACGGAAAGGCTGCCGTCCCTGACTGACTCCAGTATGCGCCGTATTTCCGTATTCATATCCATCCTCCTAAGTGCCGGCAGGCTGTAATGCAGCAAGCCATACCGGAAATTCTATATTCCTGCATCTTTTCTTTTTCAGTCCGGTCAGTGATCCTCTCAGCGTGTCACAAGGTCAAGCAGCACCGCCTTATAATCCTTCCCAAGTTCGGAAAGGATCTGCTCTCTATGCTCCAATACGGTTCCCAGTGAAGACGCCGGTACCTGCAGCCTTGCCGCGCCGTCCAGATACCGCACCCTGAAATCCCTCAGTCCAAGTCCCGCAAGAAAGGTCTCTGCAGCCTCGGTCTTCTTAAGGATTTCCGTGGTTATGCGGGTCCCGGCAGGCACTCTCGTCGCAAGGCAGGCATAGGACGGCTTGTCCCAGGTAAAAAGCCCTGCTTCCTTCGAAAGCTCCCGGATCTTTGCCTTTGTCAGGCCGCACTCCCTTAACGGAGAGCGCACGGACAGCTCCCTTAAAGCCCGCATTCCGGGGCGGTCTCCCGCATCATCGGAAGCATTGGTCCCATCTAGGACCATGGTATAGCCATCCTCCGCCGCCGACTTCAGGATCATTCCGAATATATTCTGCTTGCAGTAATAGCATCGGTCCGGCGGATTCTCCGCCACCCTCTCGTCGCACAGGGCATCCGCGGAAAGGATCCTCATGCGCGCACCGGTTTCGCGCGCAAGACGCTTTGCGTCCTCCATTTCAAATTTCGGCTGAAAATCTGTTTTTACATAGTATGCCGTTACATCCTTTGCATACTGCTGTGCGGCATACAGGAGGTATGCCGAATCCACACCGCCGGAAAAGGCGATGGCCGCACGCGGATTTTCTCTGAAAAATGCTCTGAGATCCATACTTTTCCTCCATTCGATCAGGCATGAGCTGAACAGTTCCTGTCTTAAGACAAACAAAAGGTACATCCCCGCCTTCTGGAAGGGATATACCTTCGTGGTACTGCTGTTACTTTTATCAGACATCGGCTCCTGCCGCATCCAAAACGGCTTCCTGCCGCTGATCTCTATATCCCGGGCAGGGCCAAAGCCCGCCGGTTATAAAAGGGACTGCTGATTCATCAGCATTTTCTTCATCATCTTAATGATCTTTTTCCCCGATGTCAAGCCGGAAACCAATAGGAAAAACTTTTCCCGGCATAATGAAATGCTTATTCTCCGGATGCCTGTCCCTGTTCCTTAAGGTACGCCTGTGCAATGATCATATCCTCCGGCGTTGTGATCTTCAGGTTCCGTTTGTCACCTGCGATCAGACGGACATGGCACTCCGTCATGTTCTCCACGATCACCGCGTCATCCGTGATCCGGCTCTCATCCGTACCGTACTCGCGGATGGTCTTATACAAAGACTCGTAGGCCTCCCGGATCAGGGGGAAGGAAAAGGACTGCGGCGTCTGGATGGACCAGAGCGTGGACCGGTCCAGCGTGTCCGTTATGAACCCGTGGGAATTGGCGCGCTTGATCGTATCCGTCACAGGGACGGCGGCAACACACGCCCGTGTCAGAAGAACATACTTTAAGCTTCGGTCGATCAGATCCTGTGTGATCAGTGGGCGGACGCCGTCGTGGATCAGGACATAGTCCGTATCCTCCGGAACACACTTCAGGCCGTTGTAGACAGACTTGAAGCGCTGGTCGGAGCCCTCCACGATATTCCGTACCTTATGGATGCCATACTTCATGCAGATCTTCAGAGCTTCATCCGTATCCCCCTTGGGAACGACCAGTACGATCGCGGAAATACGGGCATTTTTTTCAAATGCAAGGAGACTGTACGCAACGACCGGCATCCCGCAAAGATCCGCAAACTGCTTCTTCACGGAAGAGTGCATTCTCGTACCGCTGCCTGCCGCCATGACCAGTGCTGTATATTTCGGTGTGCTTGCTGCCATATCTACCTTCCTGTCAGATCCTGTGTGAACCGGTCGAGCCCAGTTTCAGGTTCGGCTGTGCGTTCAGGAAGGCGTCATCCCTGACGCCGTCCAGATATTCAAAATAGGCTGCGGACGCGATCATCGCGGCATTGTCCGTGCAGAAGACCGGCTCCGGATACAGGCATTCCATCCCGCGCTTTTCACATTCTTCGAGCATCATCCTTCTCAAAGCAGTGTTGGCGCTCACACCGCCCGCTATGGCGACCGTATGATAGCCGTAATTTTCCGCGCAGCGGACCGTCCTCGTGACGAGCGATTCCACAACAGCATTCTGGAAGGAAGCGCAGAGGTCCGCCGTACTGATCGTTTCTCCCTTCATCTGCGCCATGTTGATGTAGTTTAAAACCGCGGACTTAAGGCCTGAGAAGGTAAAATCATAGGGGTGGTCCCGCACCTCTCCGCGGGGAAATTCGATCGCATGGGGATCTCCCTCACGGGCTGCCTTATCAAGCTTCGGTCCTCCCGGATATCCGAGCCCCACCGCACGGGCCACCTTGTCAAAGGTCTCTCCGGCGGCATCATCCATGGTCCGCCCGACCAGCTCGAAGTCCCGATAGCCATGGACCACAGCCAGATGCGTATGGCCGCCGCTCACAACGAGACAGACGTACGGTGGCTTCAGCTCAGGGTGGGTGATATAATTTGCTGCAATATGTCCCTCGATATGATGTACACCGACTAAAGGCTTATGGAGTGCATAGGCCAGTGCCTTCGCCTCCGAGACGCCGACCAGCAGCGCACCGACAAGGCCGGGGCCTTTAGTCACGGCGATCACGTCGATATCGTCAAAGCCCATCCCGGCCTCCTTCAACGCCAGGCGGATCACGCCGTTGATGTTCTCACAGTGGAGCCTCGAGGCGATCTCCGGTACCACACCGCCGTACAGGGTGTGGATATCGATCTGGGAGGATATGATATTGGAAAGGACCTCCCTGCCGTTTCTCACAACGGCTGCCGCCGTTTCGTCGCAGGAGCTCTCAATTCCGAGTATTGTCAGATTCTGCTCTTTATCAGTCATTGCATTCATGTTATACATTGCCGGGCTCAGCGGACCTCATGCACACAAAACCCGGGTCTTTCAGTCTTCATCAAAGTTCAGTTCTTTGATCATACCGTCCTTTCCGCACTTTACGTTCGGAAAGATCTTCTGCATCTCCTCGATATACTGCTTCGGATTGGTCATGGACGGGCTGTAATGCGTATACCACATCTCCCGCGGAGCGATCTCCGCCTCCGCCGCCATACGCGCGGACTCCTGCATGGTGGTATGCTTATAGGCTCTCGCCTTCTCACGGCAGTCCGGATCTCCGTACATTCCCTCGCAGATAAAAAGATCCGCGTCGGATGCGGCCTGCACGATATTCTCGCAGGGCCTCGTATCCGTCGTATAGGTCACCTTGATGCCGCGCCGGTCCGGTCCCATGACCATTTCCGGGCGGAAGGTCCTGCCGCTTTCTTTGTCCCGTACGATCTCACCCTTCTGAAGGGGGTTCCAGAACTGTAAGGGAATGCCCTGTTCCTTTGCCGCCTGCGGATCAAACTTCCCTTTACGCGGCACGATCACGCTGTAACCATAGCAGGTGATGTTATGCTTTACCTTAAAGCAGCGGATCTCGAAAGGACCCAGGCGATACTGCTCCGTATTCTGATCGAGCTCAATGAAACGGAGCTCAAAGGGCAACTCGGGAGCGATGCACCTTAAGGAACGCACGATATTAAACAGTCCCTTCGGCCCGATCATGATCACAGGCTCGGTGCGTTCCGCATTGGCCATGTTGAGGAGCATCCCCGGAAGTCCCGAGATATGATCCGCATGAAAATGCGTAAAGCACATGATATCGATGGACTTGGGAGACCAGCCGATCTCCTTGAGCGCGATCTGCGTACCCTCGCCGCAGTCGATCAGGATATTGGAACCCTCGCTCCGAAGCATCAGGGAGGTCAGCCATCGGTGCGGCATGGGCGTCATACCGCCGGTGCCCAGTAAACAGACGTCTAACATAAATACCTCATTATGACGGCATTTTCCGGCGGATCATGATAATATCCGCGGCGAATGCCCTCCTGTGTAAATCCTGCCTTTTGATACATGGCACGTGCCGGCAAATTGCTCTCCCGGACCTCCAGGAATACCGCCCTTGCGTTCCTCCTGACCGCTTCCTTCAAAAGGGAGGAAAGAATGCTTCCGCCGATTCCCTGTCTCAAGCGGGCCGGGTCTGCCGCGATCATGATGATCTCTGCATCGTCAAAGCAGCGGAGCAGTCCGTAGCCAAGAACACCTGTCTCTTTTCCGGCAGCGGCATCCGAAACGGCGCAGATCAGGTAATCATAGTCATTGGCAGCATTTTCCGAAAAAGCTTCCCTGCCCCAGCGGCTGTTTCCGAATACACGGGCATCCATGTCCGCGATCCTGTCGAGGATCTCCTCTCTTTTTGACGCTTCCAGGCTTTTATCTACTTCAAGAATCATCATGCCTGTCCGTCCCGCGGGGTCCGCACGATGCCGCTCTGCATTTTCTTCAGGCTGTGCTTTCCGGCATCCTCAAGCGTGCCGTCCTCGAGCTCTCTTTCGGCCTGGGATTTTCTCAGGTACTCCGGCGCAAAATCATCCGAATTCATCACGGTATCGTCGAAGCAGGAAATGCCGTCGGCGCCGATGCTTTTCACTTCGGCTGCACTGAGGCCGTTCTTTAAGAGCCATCTGGTATAAAGAACCGCGCCTAAGAGCGCCGCATCGGAAGCACGCTGGCGGTTGAGCCCCGCCGGAGCAAATAAGACATCCCCCGGAAGTCCGGAAACGATCGTTTCCGAATGCACCGGCACGCCATCCCCGAGAAAGAGAAAGCTCCGGTCTTCCTCCTCCGGAAAGCCTTCTGAAAGGCTCTTCAGAAATTCATGAATATCTCTGGCCTCCTCCGGCAGCACAACGGCACCGAAGCGGTAGGCCGCGCTGTATACCTGAGAGCGGCGGGCGTCCATGACAGGACAGATCACATCGTCGCATACAAGGCTCAGGGAATAGGCCATCGCCTGCAGGGTGGATACACGGATCAGCGGCAGGTTCAGCGCCAGCGCAAGCCCCTTGGCGGTTGCCGCGCCGATCCGAAGCCCCGTAAAGGAGCCCGGACCCGCCGAGACCGCTATGGCATCGATATCCGAAAGGGCGATCCCGGAGATCTGCATCATGCTCTCAAGCATGGGAAGCAGCGTTTCCGAGTGGGTCAGTTTATTGTTGATGGTAAACTCCGCCTTTAAAAGATCATCCTCCACGATTGCGCAGGACGCGACCAGCGCTGAGGATTCGATCGCAAGGATCTTCATCTGCGGGCCTCCTCTCCGGGAATATACGGAACAGTGCCCAGGATCTCGATCTCCCTGTAATCCGGTCCCTTGCTCATATCCTTCCGGATATTGACGGTCACGGCGTCCTCCGGGATCAACTCTTTAATCAGCTCTGACCATTCGATCAGGCATACTCCGTTCCCGTAAAAATACTCCTCGTAACCGATCGCTTCCATCTCGGAAGGATCGCCGATCCTGTACACATCAAAATGATAGAGCGGAAGCCGCCCCTCATCATATTCCTTTATGATCGTAAAAGTCGGCGAGGTAACCGGCTCCCGGATCCCGAGTCCATCCGCAAAGCCTCTTGCAAATACGGTCTTTCCCACGCCAAGATCCCCGTTCAGGCAGTAGACCTGGCCGGGAGCTGCTTCACGTCCGAGCTGGCTGCCGACCGCGAAGGTTTCATTTTCCGAATAGCTTTCTGTTCTCATAACTAAACTATTATATATAATTCCCTCCCCGCTTGCAAGTCGGGAAAATACGTGATACATTATTAGACATGAATGAGATCACAAACAACAAACCGTCCATGACATTCGCACGGTACAGTATATGGTGCTCGCTTTTCGGCGTCTTAAGCTACCTGTTCTTTTTCCCGAACGGGATCTACTACTGCTTCTTCCTCGGCGTCATGGCAATCACCGCGGGTATCCTCTCAAAAAAGAGCGAGATCCGAACAAGCCGTTCCACTGCCGGGATCATCGTCGGGATATTTGATATTCTCTTAAGCCTGGCTGCCTTTTACGGACTGTACATCATCTACACCTCGCTTTCCGATCCGGTCATGGGTCCGAAGATCACGCACATGATCCTGCAGATGCTCGAGCAGAACGGACTGACCTTAAGTTCTTTCTCAAGAGTCATGTACTGATCAAGCATTGGAAAGCGGGCAGAAAAAGATAGTCTGCAATTGCTGATTTTAATCACAAAACCGCTTGACAAAGGCTGTGAAATTGATTATTATAGTCAAGCATGTTGCTCTACCGTTCATGGCGGAGCACACCTGGAAAGGTATCGAAGCGGTCATAACGAGGCGGTCTTGAAAACCGTTTGGGGGCAACTCCACATGGGTTCGAATCCCATCCTTTCCGTGAGGGAGGAGCCCATCATGCCGAAGGCATGATTCAGGATGGTTCCGACCGACCTGGCAGGTGATGCCGAAGGCATCGCGTGCCGTTTCCAATACGGACCGTCATTCCGATCCGCTAACTGAATAGACACCGGTCTCCGGTACATATTCTTTGACTGCAGAAGTACCCAAGTGGTCGAAGGGGCTCGCCTGGAAAGTGAGTAGGTCGTTAATAGCGGCGCATGGGTTCAAATCCCATCTTCTGCGTAAAAATAACCACGGAAATTCCGTGGTTTTTTTCTTTGTCAGGAAACACAATTGCTTATGAATTTGAACAGGGTTTTTAAGCCCCAGGTGAAGTAAAAACTGCAGTAAGGGGCTGTCGCATAAGCAGAATGTATGCGTACAAAATCCCCTTCTACGGACGTCGTCGGCCCGCTCAGAAAGAATGCTTCGCATTCTTTTGAACACGCTCGGCGCTTGCCGTCCCGGAGGCCCCGCCGCAAGCGGCCCTCCCCGGAACAAACAGCGAGCGTTTTCGCTTCATTGACTTCCTTTCCAATCATTGGATGATTTCATAAAAGCGAAAACGGAAGCGGGGCGCCAGGCGCCAGTGACGCCTGTTTGGCGCCGACCGGAGCGGAGCGAAGATAGGAACCGTAGAAGGGGATTTGTGTACGCTGGCATCTTAATGCGACAGCCCCTTCACAGATCATTCTTTAAGCAATCGCAGCTCCCAGTGCCTCACACTTTGCCTTTGCGTCGTCATCCGGAGCGTCATTGCAGATCACAAAGTCCGCTGCAAGAGAAATACCGCTGCTCTCTGCATCTGCAGCCCAGCTGCGCATCCACTCGCCGTCTCCCCAGCCGTAAGAGCCGAACAGCACGACCGGCTTCATGCCGATCGCACTCTTTACCTCATCCCACATCGGCTGGAACTCGGTCTCCTCAAGAACTTCCGCACCCATGGCCGGGCATCCGAACGCAAACGCATCGAAGCCGCCGACATTTGCCGGGCCGAAATCCGCTGAAGTCATAAGAGTCACATCTGCGCCTGCCTTCTTTGCTCCTTCTGCAACCGCTTCCGCCATTGCCTGGGTGTTGCCGGTACCGCTCCAGTAAACTACTGCTACTTTTTTCATTGTTCCAAAATCCTTTCTTTTCACTGTTTCCGGATCTTCATCATAGAAGCCCCGGTTTATGATCAACAGCACATCATGCGCTGCCGCTCTCATTATTATTTTACCGGACGCCCGGTAAGCGCTTACCCTGCCACTGCCAGCTGCAGGACTGTTTTTCCGTCCGCAAGGGCACGCCTGTAGGATGCGGTGCATTTTTCATATGCTTCAAACCTTTTTTGTGCGGCATTCACATCCCCATAGACCTTCCAGCAGCCGGTGAGTTTGCTTCCTTCCGCGTGGTGCTCGATAAAGCCTCTCACATCCTCCGGGGGATAGCTTAAAAAGAGTCCGATCTCATGCGGGAAATCGCTGCAGCCTGCCCGATTCACGCGCCGTACAAGCTCCGTAAGGCAGCGCCTGAAGCCGTGCTGGTGATAGCCCGCTTCTTCGAGGATCTGTTTTGCCTCTTCATCCGTCAGATCCTGCTCGAGCCTTAGCGGCCGGAACAGGTAGAGAAGCACCCGCTTTTCGGAAAAACGGAACGGTAAAAGACACAGGCCCTTTTTTACAAGACAGCGGTTCATCTCCCGTATTTCGTCCATAACCTGCTCCTTTGACTCATAAGGGCAGGTAAAGAGGCTTCCGGTCTTAATTCCCGCCAATGTCGGTGAAGCTTCGCGAATCATCAGCTCTTCGCTCATGTAGCCGCCTCCTTCGGGACATGAACATTCAGGATCTCCCTCAGCGCAGCCATGGAGCTTGTGTGCGCTCTCGCGATCCTGGTCTTGCTTCCCTTGGTCTCGCACATCGCCACATTGACCATTTTGTGTGACATGGTACCGGTAAAAAAGATCATCAGATCGGGCTTTCCGATCTTGCTTCTTAAATTTCCGGACGGTTTTGTAAAGATCTTGGCGCTGCAGTGATATTCCTCGCAGAGATCTTTATACTGCCGTTCCATTCTTTCATTTCCGCCAAGTATCACAATGCTCATATATACTCCTGTTTAATGTTAGCATCAACTAACATTATGCCTTTAAAAACGCCGTCAGAGACGGCTTTCGAATGTATGAATCCATGACCGGACTTGAAGAGGGGTATGGAAGTCCGTTTGTTAGCCATGGGTAACACCATTGCACTAACTATATCATCTCTTATTTTCTTTATCAGCTCCAAAGGGGTGGATTTTGCGGGTTTGTTATAGCAACGGGGCTGCTGCATTAAAATGCAGCAGCCCCGTTGGATATGTGCGCTTTATTTCAGGCCGTATTCAGCAGATCGGTCATCGATTTCAGGCTGATGGCGATCGTGGATGAGTTATGCAGCAGCGCCGAAGTTGCCGGCGGAAGGATCCCTGCTACTCCAAGCGCGATCAGGGCCGAGTTAAAGCTCATGATGAAGTGGTAATTGTAACGGATGCGTCTCATCAGGGCAGTGCTTAAGTGCCGCAGAGTCACCAGTGAGTACAGATCATCCTCGGATATAGTGATGTCCGCCACCTCTCTTGCGATCGCTGCGCCGTCACTGATCGCGATGCCGACATCCGCTGCGGAAAGTGCAGGCGCATCATTGACGCCGTCTCCGATCATGATCACCTTTCTTTCTGCCGCATGCTCCGCATCGATAAATGCAGCCTTATGCTCAGGAAGCACCTCTGCATGAACCTCATCGAGTCCGAGCTGCGCTGCAACCGCCTCTGCCGTATGGCGGCTGTCTCCGGTCATCATAACGACCTTGCGGATGCCGGACTCATGCAGAAGCCGTACGACCTCCGGTGCTTCTTTCCTGATCGGATCTTCTATACAGATCACAGCTGCAAGCTTCCCATCCACAGCAAGATACAGGTGGGAGTACTCCGCCGGAAGAGTGTTAAATCTGCGCTTTTCTCCCCGCGGGATCGTACATTTTTCATCCTCAAACACAAAGTGGCGGCTTCCGATGATCACCTTTTTCCCGTCTACCCGGCTGCTGATTCCGTGTGCCACCACGTAGTCGACCGTGGAGTGCATTTCCTCTTCATGAGATGGCCCGGCTTTTGCAGCCTCCACGACCGCGCGGGCCATGGAATGCGGATAATGCTCCTCCAGGCACGCTGCAACACGGAGCATTTCCTGGGGATCATGGCCCCCGAAGGGAACGACTTTTGCCACGGTCGGCACCGCATGTGTCAGGGTACCCGTCTTATCAAATACGATTGTATCCGCCTCAGATACATTTTCCAGAAATACTCCGCCCTTGACGCTGATATGATGAAGGCTCGCCTCCCGCATGGCGGAAAGAACTGCCAGCGGCATCGAAAGCTTTAAGGCACAGGAGAAATCGACCATCAGGATCGACAGCGCTCTTTGGGCGTTTTTGGTGATCAGCCAGGTCAGGATCGTTCCCGCAAGGCTGTACGGGACGAGATGATCCGCAAGATGTGCCGCCTTGTCTTCCGTTCTGGATTTGAGCTTTTCGGATTCTTCGATCATGCGGACGATCCGGTCATACTTGCCGCTGCCCGCATTCTGCCCGACCTCTATGATGCAGTTGCCCTCCTCCACCACGGTTCCGGCATAGACATAGCCTCCCTCCGTGCGGTGCACCGGGAGAGACTCCCCGGTAAGAGATGCCTGGTTTACCATCATATCCCCGGATACGACGCGGCCGTCTAAGGGGATCATGTTGCCGGTGCGGACTACGATCCTGTCACCGGCGCTGATCTTTGTCACCGGGGTCAGGACCTCCTGCCCGTCAGCCAGCAGCCAGACTTTGTCCACGCCAAGCGACATGGTCCGGGCCAGATCCGCAACAGATTTCTTATGGGTCCACTCCTCAAGGATCTCTCCTACCCTGAGAAGGAACATGATCGACGAGGCGGTCGCAAAATCACCACGCACCATGGCCGTTGTGATTGCTACCGCATCCAGGATCGAAACCTCGATCTTCCTTCTGCGGACGGCATCGAGACCCTTCAGGATAAAACGTGCCGCGCGGACAGTCTGAATGACATAGCGGATCCTTAAAGGAAGCAGGAGCTTCCTCGCAAAGCGCCGCAGTACAAGGCCGACCAGTTTGTCCTCATACTCCCTGTTCAGTGCCCTGCCCGTGTGCTCAGGTACAACGGCCGTACTCGCTTCATAGGAAAACTCCGACAACGCGCGAACCACGGCAGCGCGGTTTCTGTTTTCCGGATCCTTCTCATATATGACAAGCGCATCGCAGGTGCGGTCGTAGACCCTGACATCCCGGACGCCTTCCACTGCCCTCAGATAATACTCCAGCATATCCGCCTGTTCGAGGCTCATGCGGTACTGTGACAGTCTGACGCGGATCCTTCCTTTTGACTCATGCAGGATTCTGCATTTCATAGATAAATCCTCCGGAAAAAATCGGGGCTGTCACATTAAGACAGCCCCGTCAATTCAGCTTCTATAGTTCAGGCTTCCTCTGCTTCTGCCGCAGCCTGCTTTTCAGCTGCCGCACGCTGCGCGTGATCCTCGATCACTCTGGCGCGCTCATCGGCATACTCTTCATTCATTGCCTTGGCGTCAGAGAGTATATCCTCGCAGTCCTCACGGATGTCCGTAAGATTTGCCATGATATGCTCCTTCTCGCGAAGTACTGCCGCCGTTGCAAAGGTATATACCTTTTTCGCGTCAGCGCTGCGCAGAATCCTGTACCCGATCGTGGACAGTGCCGCGCCGCAGGCAACAAGTCTCATCTTTCCCCAGCTAAAATGCCACATATTCAAACCTCCGTTTATTTATGCTTATATCCGGTGATGATCGTCAGCACGAAGCAGATGACCGTCAGCCAAGCAAATGTTTTATGATACTTCATAGTGTTCGCCTCTGATCAGATGATTTTGAGGGAAGAACCGGACAGCCATTGTTTCGTCAGTCCTTTCCTCAGCTTCATACTCATTTTAGCGCTGCGAAAATGGCATTTCAGCTCCATTTGGACCGTGTTTTTGTTAGGTATTGCTAATTTTTGGCTCTGAAATATGTTAGTTATCGCTAAACATGTCGGAATTTCGAAGCCGGTACGCACTTGGCGGCATATGGAAGGTTTCCCGAAACGCTCCGGCAAACTTAGAGCCGTTGTCGAACCCGTATTTTCCCGCGATCTCCAGCACGGAAAGATCCGTTGCGCACAGATCCTCCGCGGCCGCCTGCATCTTCTGCGTCCTGAACCAGGAGTGGACCGTTGTTTCAAACGCAGTTTTAAAGCTGTTTTTGACCTGCGTCTCTGAAATGTGAAAGTGTTCCGCAAGCTCCCGGATCGTTACCTTGCGCTCGAGGTTATCCAGAAGATATTTTCTGATGTCTTCTGCCAGTTTCCTCCTGGCAGCAGTTGCTCTCGCCGTTTTTGACAACCTCTGTCTGCTCATAGGTCCTCCCGTTTAAATGTGAGCTGTTGCTAACGTATTAGCAGAAGAAAGGGAGATGTGCCGTACGGCAGTCATCTCCCCGTTTTAAAGTCTTGCTTTCAGGCAGGGACTGTCATTCCCTGTGTTCTTCTGCAGCGCTGTGCTGATGCATTCCGCAGCCGGCGCAGCTTCCGCCGCAGCCGCTGCAGCCGGCGCATCCGCCTTTTTTGTGATCATTGATCAGACCGCGGACCAGCACAACCACCATGATTACCAGTACAGTTCCGACCAGAATATTTCCCATTATGCTACCGTAACCTCTTTCGTCAGCTTGGTTGCCTCCTTATACGGACGGGTCAGACGGTAAATGACAAATGCGACGACAGCAACTGCAGCGATGAGGCCGATCACATTGACATTGCCGGTGAAAAGTCCGCCGATCTGATAGATCACCAGAGCTACACCATATGCAAAGATGCACTGATATGCGATTGCAAAGCAGGTCCACTTTGCGGAGTTCATCTCTCTGCGGATCGCGCCGATCGCAGCAAAGCAGGGCGCGCAGAGAAGGTTGAATGCCAGGAAGGCATATCCGGCAAGCGGAGTCAGTCCTTCGAAATCAAGGACACCGAAGACACCGACGACCTCTTCCTTCGCAACAAGACCCATGATGGTCGCGATCGTTGCCTTAATGTTGGCAAAGCCGAGCGGTGCAAAGATCCACTTTACAGCATTACCGAAAATACCGAGGAAGCTCTCCTCCAGTTCCATATCCGGATTCCAGCCCTGCGGTCCGAAGGTGGAACCGGCCCAGATGATGATGGAGGAAAGAAGGATGATGGTTCCGGCCTTCTTGATGAAAGACCAGCCGCGCTCCCACATGGAACGGAGCACATTGCCCACGGTCGGCCAGTGATATGCAGGAAGCTCCATAACGAAGGGAGCCGGATCACCTGCGAACATCTTTGTTTTCTTCAGCATAATGCCGGAGATGACGATCGCGGCAATGCCGAGGAAATATGCGGAAGGAGCGACCCAGGAGGCACCGCCGAACAGTGCCGCCGTGATCAGGGCGATGATCGGGAGCTTGGCTCCGCAGGGGATAAAGGTCGTGGTCATGATCGTCATACGGCGGTCACGCTCATTTTCAATCGTTCTGGAAGCCATGACACCCGGAACGCCGCAGCCCGTACCGATCAGCATCGGGATAAAGGACTTGCCGCTTAATCCGAACTTACGGAAGATACGGTCCATGACAAAGGCGATACGCGCCATATAGCCGCAGGACTCAAGGAATGCCAGGAAAATGAAGAGGACCAGCATCTGCGGAACGAATCCCAGGACTGCACCGACACCTGCGACAATGCCGTCGAGGATCAGGCTCTTTAAGAAGTCTCCGCAGCCGACAGCATCCAGCACGCCTTCCACAATGACCGGAACGCCCGGAACCCAGGTACCGAATTCAGACGTATCAGGAACGCCTTCCGCTTCTTCACCGAGGGTCGCCTCATAGTGCTCCTGTACCGGGAAGCCTGCTTCTTCAAGTGCATCCGAATAGGAACCGAAGGCCTCGTCGAATCCGCCGAAATCCTTCTCTTCGATCGTGCCGAGGATCTCGTCCGCGCCGACAACGCCAGCGTCTGCCGCCTTGGATATCGTGTCAACAAACTCAGGAGTCCAGACTTTTTCTTCGGCATAAGCGGTAATCGCTTCTTCATACTGCGCAGAACCGTTTCCGAAGAGGTGGAAGCCGTCTCCGAAGAGACCGTCATTGGTCCAGTCCGTTACCCAGGTACCGACCGTAGTAACGGATACATAATATACCAGCCACATGACCAGTGCGAAGATCGGCAGTGCCAGCCAGCGGTTGGTTACGATACGGTCGATCTTGTCGGAGATCGTAAGCTTCTCAGCGCCGCTCTTTTTGAGGCTGTCCTTCATGAGCTTCTCGATCCAGACATAACGCTCATTTGTAATGATGGACTCTGCGTCATTGTCCATCTTTGTCTCAACAGCCTTGATGGAATTCTCAAGCTCAGCCTTTTTGTCAGCAGAAAGATTCAGCTGTTCCAGAGCTTTGTCATCACGCTCAAATACCTTGACAGCGTACCAGCGCTTCTGGGATTCAGCTACCGTTTGGGGAAGACCTGCTTCGATCTCTCCGAGGAGCTTCTCCACTTCCGGATCAAATTTATGCATGGGAACGGTCTTTGCGTTCTTTGCCGCATCAATGGCAGCCTCTGCAGCCTCCATGATACCGGTGCCCTTCAGAGCGGAGATCGGGCAGATCCTGCATCCGAGTTCTTTTTCAAGATACTTCTGGTCGATCCTGTCACCGTTCTTTTCGATCAGATCCATCATGTTCAGTGCGATCACGACCGGGATGCCGAGCTCGGTGAGCTGTGTGGTCAGGTACAAATTGCGTTCAAGGTTCGTTCCGTCGACGATGTTGAGGATCGCGTCCGGCTTTTCACCGATCAGGTAATTTCTTGCGACTACTTCCTCCAGAGTATAGGGGGAAAGGGAATAAATGCCGGGAAGGTCGGTAATGACCACGTCATCATGCTTCTTCAGCTTGCCTTCCTTCTTTTCGACCGTAACACCCGGCCAGTTTCCTACAAACTGGTTGGATCCGGTCAGACCGTTGAACAGAGTGGTCTTACCGCAGTTTGGGTTGCCCGCAAGGGCGATTCTGATGCTCATATATAATCCTCTCTAAGTTTAAGATTCCGCCTGCCAAAAGAGCAGGCAGTTTATCTTCAATTGTAAACACGCGCTAACAAATGTTAGCATTTGCTATCGAACGTGTAAAAAAATCACTCTACTTCAATCATTTCAGCATCCGCTTTACGTAAGGAAAGCTCGTAGCCGCGAACAGTAAGCTCAACAGGATCTCCGAGCGGAGCCACCTTTCTCACATAGATCTCCACGCCCTTGGTGATTCCCATATCCATGATACGGCGCTTGACGGCACCCTCGCCGTTGAGCCGGACCACCTTCACGGTGTCACCGATATTAACATCTCTCAGTGTCATAATGTATACCCTCCTCTTTGGTGATGCCCGTTTAAGTCCCGATCCCGGAACAGGTCTGCGGGCCTTATACCATGATTTTTTCAGCCATTTCCCGGCTGACCGCGATCCGTGAATCCTTTATGTTGACGATCAGGCTCCCGTTGATCGTGGAAATGATCTTTACAACAGCGCCGGGAACAAACCCCATATCCTCCAGATGTTTTTTAAACTCCGGTGTCCCGCCGACACGCTTTACCTCCAGCTCGTCTCCGATCTTTGCAAAAACCAAAGGCATATACTGTTCCTCCGTTCCAGCCTGTTAGTTACAAGCAACATGACAGGCAAAATCTGTGCCGCAAATGCGGCACTATCTATGTTAGGCTTCCCTAACTACCCGTATACTTTACCCTATGCTAACAAATTTGTAAAGCGCGAATGATCCAAAAGGGTGCGTAAGTGAAATTTTTTTTGTTTTTTTGGAGTTTTTCTGTTTTAGACATCGCATCATAAAAAAAAGATCCAGCGGCAGACTGGCGCCTGCGGGATCTTCTGTGTAAAAACTGCTTATCTTGAAACGATGGCTGCGCCGGGGATCTGCCGGTATCAGTCGTTGTCCGAAACTCTTCTGTCCGGGCGTCCTAGCTGCACCCACTTTAAGTAGGCGCTGATAAACTGGTCGATATCTCCGTCAAGAACAGCCTGGGCGTTGCCGGTCTCCTCACCGGTACGTACATCCTTGACCATGGTATACGGCTGCAAGACATAGTTTCTGATCTGGCTGCCCCAGGCGATCTCCTTGACATCACCGCGGATGTCGGAAAGCTTTTCTGCATGGGCCTGCTTCTGGAGCATGTAGAGCTTGGCCTTCAGCATAGCCATCGCCTTATCCTTGTTCTGGAACTGGGAACGTTCTTCCTGGCAGGCACAGACGATGCCGGTCGGGATATGCGTGATACGAACAGCTGAGGAGGTCTTGTTGATATGCTGGCCGCCTGCGCCCGAGGAGCGATAGGTATCGATCTTCAGATCAGAGGGATCGATCTCGATCTCAATATTGTCGTCAAGCTCCGGCATGACATCGCAGGAGCAGAAAGAGGTCTGCCGCTTGCCCTGTGCATTGAAGGGGGAGATGCGCACAAGACGGTGTACGCCCGCTTCTGATTTTAGCAGACCATAAGCGTTTTCACCCTCTACAGAGAAAGTCACGCCCTTGATGCCGGCCTCATCACCCTCCTGATAGTCAAGAAGCTTGACCGTAAAGCCGTGTTTTTCGCACCAGCGGGTATACATGCGGTAGAGCATCTCGTTAAAGTCCATGGCTTCCGTGCCGCCGGTGCCCGCGGAAAGCGCCACGATGGCATTGTTGGCATCATACTCGCCCGAAAGAAGCAGTGAGGTGCGCATGTTCTCAATGTCGTTTGTAAAAGCCGCGAGTGCTTCGCCGGCTTCCTGGGCCAGCTCTTCGTCATCCTCCTCACGTCCCATCTCGATCAGGGTCTCGATGTCCTCAAACTGGGTCTTAAGGGAATTATAACGGCTCACTGCAGACTTCAGGGAGTTAAGGTCCTTCATGATCTTCGCAGACTTGTCGGGGTCGTCCCAGAAGGTCGGCTCCTCCATCTGCCGCTCCATCTCTGCGATCCTCTGCTGCTTGTTCTCAAGGTCTAAGGAAGCGCGGATCTCCTCGAGCGGAGTCTTGTAGCTCATGAGCTGTGTCTTATAATTGTCAAATTCGATCAGTGCCATACGGTACTCCTATTGTTGATCGTTTCCGGGTTCAGATATATAGTTCGTCCTGCTTTATTGCTCATGCACCTTAACGTCGCAAAAACGTCCGTGACCCTGTACGCAAGCGTACGGTCCACGGCCGCTTTGCGACCGGGCTTTATACCGGTAAGTTAAAGTCCAGCTTCTCTCCCGGCTTCATCATGCGGCCATGGCACTGCTTGAATTTTTTGCCGGAACCGCAGGGACAGGGATCGTTGGGATAGATCTTGCGGATCTCGCGTTTTTTCGGTGCGCGGACCGCCGTGTCATCACGGTTGGTGCCTGTGATCTTGGCTGCAGGCTCACGCTCGATCTTCTGCTGTACCTGGATATGATACAGTACGCGGATCGTCTCTTCCTTGATGGAGGCCGCCATATCCTCGAACATTTCGTAGCCTGCGGTCTTGTATTCGACGAGCGGATCCTTCTGGCCGTAGGTCACAAGGCCGATGCCCTCCCGAAGCTGGGTCATGTCGTCGATATGGCTCATCCACTTGTTGTCGATGACCTTCAGCAGGACGACGCGCTCGGCTTCTCTTAACTGCTCCGGATCCGGGAACATGGCTTCCTTCTCCTCGTAGAGCTTGATCGCCTGTTCCTTCAGAAGCTGCTTCAGTGCAGGCTTCGACATGTGGTCAAACTCTTCCTGCGTGAGCCTTGTCGGGCGCAGCGGGATCACCGGCAGCAGCATGTTGTTGAGCGCGGAAATATCCCAGTCTGCAGGCTGCAGATCATCCGCGATCGTCATATCCACGGCATTGTCCACGATATCCTGGGCATAGCTGATGATGACATCACGCATGTTCAGACCGTCAAGCACCTTACGGCGGTCTGCATAGACGACATCACGCTGCTCGTTGTTGACCTGGTCAAACTTCAGGAGCTGTTCACGCACGCCGAAGTTGTTGGTCTCGATCTTCTTCTGCGCGTTTTCGATCGCCTTGGAAAGCATCCGGTGCTGGATCTCCTCGCCCTCTTCGACACCGAGCCTGTTGAACACATTCATCAGGTTGTCCGCGCCGAACAGACGAAGGAGGTCATCCTCGAGGGACAGATAGAACTTGGACTCACCGGGATCGCCCTGACGGCCGGAACGGCCGCGCAGCTGGTTGTCGATACGGCGGGACTCATGGCGCTCGGTTCCGATGATCTTCAGACCGCCAAGTGCTCTTGACTCCTCATCCAGCTTGATGTCGGTACCACGGCCGGCCATGTTGGTCGCAATGGTGACCGCCCCGTGCTGTCCTGCCTGCGCAACGATCTCCGCTTCCTTCTCGTGGAACTTTGCATTCAGCACATTGTGCGGGATGCCGCGCCGCTTCAGCATGCCGGACAGAAGCTCCGAGGTCTCGATGGTAATGGTGCCGACCAGGACCGGCTGGCCCTTGCGGTAGGACTCCTCCACGCTGTCGCAGACGGCGTTGAATTTCTCACGCTTGGTTTTATATACAGCATCCTCATGATCGATCCTGGCGACAGGAACGTTGGTGGGGATCACGATAACATCCATTGCATAGATGTTGCGGAACTCCTTTTCCTCCGTCTGCGCGGTACCGGTCATACCGGCCTTCTTTGCAAATTTGTTAAAGAAGTTCTGGAAGGTGATCGTCGCAAGGGTGCGGCTCTCACGGCGGACATTTACATGCTCCTTGGCTTCGATCGCCTGGTGCAGGCCGTCCGAATAACGGCGGCCCGGCATGATACGTCCGGTAAATTCATCAACGATCAGGACCTCATCATCCTTGACCACGTAATCCTTGTCCCTGTGCATTGCATAGTGCGCTCTCAGGGCCAGGATAATACAGTGCTGGATCTCAAGGTTCTCGGGATCCGCAAGGTTATCGATATGGAAGAACTCCTCAACCTTATGGACGCCCTGCTCGGTCAGGGAAACATTCTTGTCCTTTTCATCGTAAATAAAGTCTCCGGTCTCCTCGATCTCTTCGCCGAGGATCGCGTTGATCTTGGAAAACTCCGCCGAAGCCTCGCCGCGCTCCAGGCGCCTTGCCAGCACATCGCACATCTCATAGAGCTTCGTGCTCTTTCCGGACTGGCCGGAAATGATCAGCGGCGTACGCGCTTCATCGATCAGGACAGAGTCCACCTCATCGATAATGGCATACTCAAGTCCGCGCAGCACAAGCTGCTCCTTATAGATCGCCATGTTGTCACGAAGATAGTCGAAGCCCAGCTCATTGTTCGTGACATAGGTAATATCACAGCCATACTGGCGCTTTCTCTCCGCGTTGTCCATGCTGTTTAAGACCACGCCGACGGACAGGCCGAGAAACTCGTGCACCTTGCCCATCCACTCCGCATCACGCTTGGCGAGATAGTCGTTGACAGTAACGATATGGACGCCCTTGCCGGTCAGCGCATTGAGGTAAGCCGGACAGGTAGAAACCAGGGTCTTTCCTTCACCGGTCTTCATCTCCGCGATACGTCCCTGATGCAGGACAATACCGCCGATCAGCTGTACACGGAAATGCTTCATTCCGAGGACTCTCCAGGCCGCCTCGCGGACCGTCGCAAAAGCCTCCGGAAGAATATCATCCAGGGTCTCCCCTGCTGCCAGACGTTCCCGGAACAGTGCGGTCTGCCCCTTCAGTTCCTCGTCCGTCATGGCCGCCATCTTCGGTTCGAGCGCCTCGATCTGATCCGCGATCGGATAGATCCTCTTCAGTTCTCGCTCGCTGTGCGTGCCGAATATCTTTTCAGTTAAGCTCGCCATTTTTCCAATCCTTTATCTATTGGTTTCTCTTACATTTATCCCATCATTTCCAGTACCGCAGCCTCGATCCGCTGCGGTGTAGGGAATACATTTTTTTCCATCTCCGGGCTGCACGGGATCGGGCAGAAACGCCCTCCCACACGGCGTACGGGACTTTTAAGATACCGGAAGGCCTCTCCTTCCATGATCTGGCTTACGATCTCAGCGCCAAAACCGCCGAACTGTACGGCCTCATGGACCACGACGGCTCTTCCTGTCTTTTTGACGGAAGCATTGATCGTCTCGGTATCAAGAGGCGACAGGGTCCGAAGATCCAGGATCTCCGCGGAAATGCCGTCCAGCGCCAGCCATTCCGCCACATTCATGCACATCTGCACCATCCTGCCGTAGGTAATGAGTGTCACATCGGTGCCGGTTCGCTTGATATCCGCCTTCCCGAGCGGGATCGTGAACTCTCCCTGCGGGACGGCTCCCTTGGTGTTATACAGAAGCTTCTGCTCCAGGAAGATCACCGGATTGTCATCACGGACAGCGGATTTTAACAATCCCTTGGCATCCTGCGGCGTAGAAGGCACGACCACCTTCA
>Ga0256404_1005125_pt1 | contig 23695 bp, 25 predicted proteins | sample RumenRJG_01DNA_FD_185990 | JGI IMG/M metagenome (GOLD analysis project Ga0256404, IMG submission 185990) | Bovine rumen microbial communities from Lethbridge, Alberta, Canada - RJG_01 | ecosystem: Host-associated > Mammals > Digestive system > Stomach > Rumen | place: Canada: Alberta | collected... | reverse complement strand
GTGGAAGGACTTGCTGAAAAAATTATTTCAGAAGATGTACCAGAACAATTAAAAAATAAAAGAATTGTTGGCTTAGACATTTCTAGTATGGTAGCTGGTGCAAAATATCGTGGAGATTTTGAGGAAAGAATAAAAAAATGCTTAAATGAAGTAAAAAAGGCAGGAGACGTTATTTTATTTATTGATGAAATTCACACAATAGTAGGTGCAGGATCTGCAGAAGGAGCAGTTGATGCAGCAAATATATTAAAACCATTACTTGCAAGAGGTGAAATTAAGGTAATTGGTGCAACAACTCTAAATGAATATAGAAAATATATAGAAAAAGATAGTGCATTAGAACGTAGATTTAGCCCAGTAACTGTAAATGAGCCAACATCAGAAGATACCGTTAAAATCTTAGAGGGTGTTAGAGATAAATATGAGGCACATCATAATGTTAAAATTTCAGAAGAAGCAATTAAAGCAGCTGTAGATTTATCTGTAAGATATATAAATGATAGATTTTTGCCAGACAAGGCAATAGACTTAATAGATGAGGCAGCATCAAAACTTAGAATGAAAGCTTATACAGAACCGGATTCAATTAAAAAGTTAGAGGAAGAATTACAAAAAGTTGAAAAAGAAAAAGAGGAAGCGGTTCAATCACAAGATTTTGAAAAGGCAGCAACTTTAAGAGATAAGCAACATGCGCAAAGCGAAAAACTAGAAAAAGAAAGAAAAAAATGGCAAAAGAAAAAGTCAAGTCAAATTATAACTTTAACAGAGGAAGATATTGCAGGTGTAATTTCAAGTTGGACAAAAATTCCTGTTCAAAAACTAACTCAAGATGAAAATGAAAAGTTAAAGAATTTGGAAAAAGAACTTCATAAAAGAGTAATAGGTCAAAATGAAGCAATAGAGGCTGTATCAAAAGCCATAAGAAGGGGAAGAGTAGGTCTAAAAGACCCAAATCGTCCAATAGGGTCATTTTTATTTTTAGGACCAACAGGTGTTGGAAAAACAGAACTTTCAAAAGCATTAGCAGAAAATCTTTTTGGAAATGAAGAATCAATGATAAGAATCGACATGTCTGAATATATGGAAGGACATTCGGTATCTAAGTTAATAGGTTCACCTCCAGGTTATGTAGGATATGATGAAGGAGGACAACTAACAGAAAAGATTCGTAGAAATCCATATTCTGTAATTTTATTTGATGAAATTGAAAAAGCACATCCAGATGTTATGAACATGTTACTTCAAATACTAGATGATGGACGTTTAACTGATAGTAACGGAAGAACAGTTAATTTCAAAAATACAGTTATTATCATGACATCAAATGTGGGTGCAAGATTAATAACAGATAAAAAAACATTAGGATTTACATCTAAAAAAGAAGAAGATATTGAAACCCAAAAAGAATATGAAGAAACTAAAAAAGATGTAATGGGAGAGCTTAAAAAGCAATTTAGACCAGAGTTTATTAACCGTATTGATGAAATAATAGTATTCCATAAATTACAAAAAGATGAGTTAAAACAAATAGTAGATATACTGCTAAAACAGGTTATAAATAGAATGGAAAAACAAAATTATAAAATTGAAATAGACAATCAGGTAAAGGAACTTGTTATCGAAAAAGGAACAGATAGCAATTATGGCGCAAGACCACTTAAAAGAACAATTCAAAATATGGTTGAAGATAAAATTGCAGAAGCGATATTAGATGGAAAAATTACTAGAAACAAAAAGGCTAAAGTAACAGCAGATGAGAACAACAATGTAATTATTGAATAAAAGAGCAAAAAGGGGCTGATCAATTGACAAAAATTGATCAAAAAAGCTCCTTTTTAATTTTTGCAAACTATTGAAAAAATATGCATTTTATGGTATAAGTAAGTATAGAAAAATGGGGTAGTTATGAAAAATATAAAAGACTATGGTTTAGAAGAATTAAAAGAAGAGTTAAAACAAATAGGTGAAAAGCCTTTTAGGGCAGAACAAATATATAAATGGTTATATGATCAAAAGGTGAAAACCTTTGATGAAATGACCAATTTATCAGAAGAACTAAGACAAAAACTTAAACAAGAATATACAATATGTAATTTTAATATTATAAAAAAACTAGAATCTCGTGATGGGACAAAAAAGTATCTATTTGACGTATTAGATGGTAATGCAATTGAAACAGTACTTATGGAATATCACCATGGGAAAACAATATGTGTATCATCTCAAATTGGTTGCAAAATGGGATGTAAGTTTTGTGCATCAACTGGAATTGAATTCATAAGAAACCTAACTTCTGGAGAAATTGTGGAACAAATATTAGCAGTAGAACAAGATACAGGGAACAGAATTTCAAATGTTGTATTTATGGGAATTGGAGAACCACTTGATAATTATGATAATGTAGTTAAGGCTATTCATATTTTAAATGAGTCTAAAGGATTAAACATTGGAGCAAGGCATATTAGTGTTTCAACAAGCGGCTTAGTCCCAAAGATTTATGATTTGGCAAAAGAGAACATTCCATGTACACTTTCTATTTCACTTCATGCTTGCAATAACAAAAAAAGAAGTGAAATGATGCCTGTAAATAATGCATATCCAATTGAAGAGCTAATTAAAGCTTGCAAAGATTATATTTCAAAAACAAATAGAAGGATTTCATTTGAATATGCACTTGCAAAAGATAATAATGATAATTTAGAAGATGCAAAAGAGTTAGTTAACCTATTAAAAGGCATGCTATGTCATGTTAATTTGATACCAATAAACAAAATAGAAAATGGCAAATATACAAAAAGTACAAATGAAAATATTATAAAGTTTAGAGATTATTTAAATGACCATGGGATAGTTGCAACAATTAGAAGAGAGCTTGGTAGCGATATAGACGCAGCATGTGGGCAACTAAGAAGAAAAAATTTGGTTAAAAGGGACGGCTCTAATTGACCAAATGAAGAAAAATTGAATTAATAAAAAAGGAGACAAAGATGAGAGCTTTTGCAAAAACCGATGTTGGAAAGCAAAGGGAAACTAACGAAGATTATTATTATATATCCGATGTTAATGATGATATAAAAGTATTTATATTAGCGGATGGTATGGGTGGCTACAATGGAGGAGAAATAGCAAGCAGGCTTGCTACAACAAGTGCACTAAGCTATATAAAATCTAATTTTGAAAATACACCAAAAGACAAGGATGATATTTTAAACTTGGTAAAGAGTGCTATGGAATATGCAAATATGGTTGTATATGAAAAGAGTAAAAACGAACAAGAACTCTCAGAAATGGGTACTACTTTAGAAGTTTGTTTAATATATAATAATAAAGCATATATAGGACATGTGGGAGATAGCAGAACATATAGAATAAGAAAAGATTTCATTAGAAAACTTACACATGATCATAGTTATGTTCAGAAACTTGTAAAAGATGGAACAATTACCGAAGAGGAAGCAGAAAATCATCCTAAAAAAAATATGCTAATGAAAGCCTTAGGGTGTACAGCTTTTGTTGAACCAGATGTTACAGTTAAAGGTTTTATAAAAGATGATATTATTTTAATGTGTAGTGATGGACTAACAAATATGCTAAGTGATGAAGAAATTTTTGAAATAATAAAGACGCAAGGTACATTATCAGCTGATAAATTAATAGAAGAGGCAAATAATAAAGGTGGATATGATAATGTAACAGCAATTGTTATAAGATAACAATAAATATGTTTAAAACTTAAATTAAACATAAAAGAAAGGAACTAAAAAAATGGATTTAGTTGGTAAATATGTTTCAGGTAGATATGAAATTTTAGAAAAAGTTGGAAATGGTGGAATGGCAACAGTATATAAGGCAAAAGATAAAGTTCTTAATAGATTTGTTGCTGTAAAAGTTTTAAAAGAAGAGTTTACAACAGATGAAGAATTTATTCGAAGATTTAACATAGAGGCTCAATCTGCAGCAGGACTTACTCATCCTAATATAGTATCAGTTTATGATGTAGGTGAAGAAGATGGAATATATTATATTGTAATGGAGTTAATTCAAGGAAAAACTCTTAAACAAATTATAAATGAAGAGGGAACACTTCCTTGGAAATGGTCAATAAATATTGCTATTCAAATAGCATCAGCACTAGAGGCAGCACATAAAAATAAAATTGTGCATAGAGATATAAAGCCTCATAATATAATAATTACAGAGGATGGAGTTGCAAAAGTAACAGATTTTGGAATTGCAAAGGCTGTATCTAACTCAACAATTACAGCATTTGGAACAACAATAGGTTCAGTACATTATTTTTCACCTGAACATGCACGTGGAGGCTTTACAGATGCAAAATCAGATCTGTATTCTTTGGGAGTAGTAATGTATGAAATGCTAACAGGAAGAGTACCTTTTGATGCTGATACACCTGTATCAATAGCCTTAAAGCATATGCAAGAAAAACCAATTGAGCCTATAAAATTAAATCCAAGCATGCCACTTGCATTAAACCAAATAATAATGAAAGCAATGCAAAAGGAACCAAGTTCTAGATATCAATCTGCAACAGAAATGCTTAAAGATTTAAGTTTAGCACTAAAAAATCCAGAAGGAAATTTTATTGAAGGTGTTGACAGTGAAGAAAACTATGAAAAAAAATTAAATACAATTGTAGATGAATCTTCTGAAGGAAACAAAAAAAATAAAAAGAAAAAAGAGGGAATCTTTAAAAAGTATCCTAAATTAAAGATTTTGGTATTAATAATAGCATTTATAATTATATTTATAGCTAGCTTATTAATTACCAAGGCTGCAATGGATGCTGGAACTCCAAAAGATATTCAAATACCAGAACTTATAGGATTAACTGAAGATGAAGTAAAAGAAAAATTGAAAGATACAAAATTAACTTATGAGATTTCGGGTGAAGATTATAGTGCAGAATATGAAGCTGGAAAAATTATGTTACAGGAACCTGCATATAGAGCAAATTATACTGTTAAAGAAAATACAAAAATTATGCTAACAGTAAGTAAAGGTACGGAGATGACAGTAGTTCCAAAAATAGCAGGAGAAACATCTTATGAGGCAGCTGTTGAAAAACTAACTGAAGCAAAATTAAAAGCTGAAAAAATTGAAGAAACTAATGAGAAGATTCCAGCAGGAACAGTTATAAAACAAGAACCAGATGCAAATACCGAAATTACAGCAGGAGAAACAGTAAAAGTATATGTAAGTCTAGGCTCAGGCAAAGAGCAAGTAGCTGTCCCATATTTAATAGGAAAAACAGAAGAAAATGCTAAAAAAGAATTAGAAAGTTCAAAATTAAAGGTAGAAGAAATTATTTATGAAGAAGATAGAACTAAAACTGATGGAACAGTTTTAAAGCAAAGCATTGAAGTTGGTGAGGTTGTAGAGGAAGGAACAGCAATTAGATTAACAGTAAATAAAATAGAGAAAATTAAACAAGGAACTGTTAATGTTAATTTGAAATCTATTTTAAATTATACAAAACCAAAAGTAGTAGATGCTAACGAAGTAAATAGTGAAACAGAAACACCTACTGCTCAAGTTAAAATAACTGTTGATGGAGATATAGTTTATAATGAAAAGAAACCAAAAGATACAACAAAAATTACCGTTCCTGTTAGTGGAATTGGAACTATAACTGTAAAAGTATATATAGATGATACATTAGGTGATAGAACAAAGAACTTAGACCTAAACAGCTCAAATACAGTTTTAAATTTTGAGTAACAAGTATAAAGGCATAATGGGGACACATTCCAAAAACATGTCGAAGATGTTTTTGAAAAGTGTCCTCAAAATGTAAAAATGTAAGAGAGGAAATATGTTAAAAGGACAAATAATAAGTAATAATTCAAATTTATTTCAGGTTAGAATAAGAGATAAAATAATAGAATGTAATGCTAAAGGAAAAATAAAACAAACAGAGCTTACACCTGTTGTTGGAGATTATGTGCAAATTAATTTATTAGAAGGTCAAGAAAATAAGGGTATTATTTGCGAAATTTTGCCTAGAACAATGTATAGCAAAAGACCTAAGCTTGCAAATTTAACGCAAATGATATTGGTTATTTCAATGAAGACACCAAAGCCAGATTTTTTGCTTTTGGATAAACAACTAGCATATTGTGAATATTTAAATGTAAAACCTATAATCTGCATAAATAAAATAGATTTAGGTTCTAAAGAACAAATAGAACATATCCATGAGGTATATGAGAACATTGGGTATAAAGTAATTAATACAAATGGAAAAGAAAGAGAAGGAATTGATAAATTAAAAGAATTACTAAATAATGAAATTACAGCATTTTCAGGAAATTCTGGAGTACGGGAAATCTACGCTTATTAATAGCATATTTGATGATAATAAAGCACAAGAGGGAAGTTTAAGTGAAAAATTACAAAGAGGAAAAAATACAACAACAAGTATAATGTTATATCCATTTAAAGATGGATATATTGCAGATACACCAGGATTTTCAACATTTTCAATCGAAGAAATACAAAGTAATGAGTTGGCTAAATATTACAGAGAATTTAAAAAATATATTCCTAAATGTGAATATACTAATTGTCAACATATAAAAGAAACAAATTGTGGTATAAAATATGCAGTAGAAAAGAATGAGATATCTAAAGAAAGATATGAGAGATACAAAAAAATAATGGAAAATTTAATAGAAAGAGAGGCATATAAAAAATGGTAGAAATAGCAACATCTTTACTTAGTGTTAAAGAAGATAATATAATACAAACAATTTATAATTTAGAAACTTCTGGAACAAATTATTTCCATATTGATGTTATGGATGGAGAATTTGTAAATAACAATACTATAGAACAAATGAGAAAATATACAGAATATTTAAAACAAATTGCTAATACAAAAATTGACGTGCACCTTATGGTTAAGGATGTTGAAAATTTCATAAAAGCTTATTTAGACATGGAAGTTAGTACTATAAGTTTTCATATCGAAGCATGTAAAAATGAAAAAGAAGTACAAAAACTAATTTCTTTTGTAAAGGATAATAATACACAAGTTGGTCTTGCAATAAATCCAAAAACTGATATTGAGAAAATATTCCCATTTTTACCTTATATTCATAAAGTGATTGTAATGACAGTTGAACCTGGAAAAGGTGGACAAGAGTTAATTTCAGACGCTTTAGATAAAATAAAAAAACTTAATGTATTTGCTTATGAAAATGGGTACGATATTGATATAGAAGTAGATGGAGGTATTAATGAAAAGACTGCAAAAAGTGTTATAGATGCTGGTGCTAATATTCTAGTAAGTGGAAGTTATATTATAAATTCTGAAAATTACAAAGAGGCAATTAAAAAAATTAGAAATTAATAAAAAAGATGTCCTAGGACATCTTTTTATTAATTTTCTTTAGTTTCTTCTTTTTTATTTTCTTTTTTCCAGAATATATGTACTAAAGTTAAACCAACTCCAAACATATAAGCTACAAATAATACTAACCAACCAACAAAAGGTATTTGACCTATAATCCATAAAGCAAGACTAGATAGTAAAGTAAACAATATTAAGTTTATATTACCTTCCATTTTGAATTGTTTAGTAAGTAGTTTACCAAAGAAAAGACTTGTTACTGCAAAACCTATGTATGTTAATAATAAAAATGCAAACATTGTACATATAAAAATAGGTAATCCAATTATTGTAAAAATAAGTATAACTCCTGCAATAGTTAAACAGATAGGTGATAGAAGTCCTATTCCTAAAGAAGCAAGGGCTTTGTTTACTCCTGTATTACCAATATTTTTTACAAATTTAGGTGTAAGCCATAGTAAAAGTAGTACAATTACAAATGTAAATAATAAAGTTTTTAGAAGATCTACCACATAAGATAAAATAGAATGAGACTTAGGTGTTGATGTTGTTGTTTCTTGATTAAATTTAACTTCTCCTAAAACTGTTCCTTCAGGAACCGTAATTTCTTTTTCACTTGAATATTCTAAATTACCACCAATATGTGTTGATGAATCATCAGCAAATGTTAAATTAGAAGTTCCTAAAAATGCATTCCTTTGAACTCCTCCAGAGATATTAATATTTTCAGCCATTGCTTTCATATCACGGAAGATAAAACCTTTACTGTCGATGTTAATTGAATTAGCACATGCATAAAAGTTATACACTACACCATTGAAATGAATGTTATTTGCTAAAGCAAAAATATTATTGTATATGTATCCTTCGTTAACTGTTAATGTTTTTGCTATAACAAAAAGATCTCCCTCAATTCGACCTGATATTGTAACGTCATCACCAATAATATAGGCATTTCCAGAAACATCATTAGAGATGTTTACAACTGATTGACAGATATATATGTCACCTTCAGTTTCGTTAGATTCCGAGTCTTGTTCGTTTGCTGGAGTTGCATCAGGTAATTCTTCTGAAGCTGTCAAATCTGCTTCTTCTGCATTATTACTACTATCTAATGTTGCAGTAACTTCTGGCTCAGTTGTAGCAAAACAGCATGATGAAATTAGAAGTGCAATTAGAAAAATAGAAAATATAATTTTTAAATTTGATTTTACCATAAAAAATCTCCTTTCATAATTTATGTATTTAATATAACGCTTAAATTGCTTTTTGTCAATAAAAGATAATGCAAAAATGCCAAAATCTTCGATAGCACTCTAATTTTAAATGTTGGCATTAAAAAAGCAATAACAGAATGTTATTGCTTTACATTTGAGTATTTTTTTAAGTAATAAGCACAGTTGCTGTTTGGAGTAAAATTTTGCTTAGATACATTTTCAAAGCAACATTTACCATCTTTCTGATAAACACAATTCGAAGAACAATTAATGTTTGTCAAGCTTATCACCTCTTAAGTTTAGTATGGTAAATTTGATTTTTTTTATACTTCAAAAGCATTCTATGACATCTTCTTGTTACTATAAAAGTTGCAATATTTGCTAATTGGACATAAATCACACTTGGGATTTCTTGCTGTGCAAATATTTCTTCCATGCCAAATTAAAACATGATTTAAATCATAATAATATTTTTTTGGAAAAATTTTAAGAATATCTTGCTCAATTTTTTCAGGCTCTTTTTGATTAGAAAAGCCAATACGATTTGCAATTCTTTTGCAATGCGTATCAACCGCAACACCTTGAGGATTGTTAAATGCTTCTAACATTACTACATTTGCAGTTTTCCTACCAACTCCAGGAAGCTTTATAAGCTCTTCCATAGTATTAGGAACTTTAGAATCATATTTTTCTACTAAAATTTTTGCTGTAGCTTTAATATTTTTTGCTTTATTTTTGTAAAATCCACATGGATGAATTAATATTTCCAATTTACTAATGTCCATATTTGCAAAATCCTTTGGTGTATTATACTTTTCAAAAATTGAAGGAGTTGTTTTATTAACTCGTTCGTCTGTACATTGAGCTGATAAAATAACTGCAATAAGCATTTCAAAAGGAGAGGTAAAATTCAAACTACATTTTGCATCTGGATATGTTCTTTTTAGGATTTCAATTATTTCTATATTTTTATTTTTCACACTATCACCTTTAATTAACAGATTATTTAACTTTATTAAAACATAAAACATCTAACTTTTCAATAATAAAGTAACAAAACATTTTTATAAAAATATAATATATAAAGAGGGGGTAATTAAGTAAACTGTATGAAAAAAATACAGAATATTTATCCATATGTAATCGGAGGTAGATTATGTTCAGACTATTAAAAAGAACATTTGGAGTTTGTTTACTTGGAATAGGTTTAGGAATATTATTAGTATTATTACTTCCTATAGCGGGTTGGTTATTTATTGTAGGAGCAGCATTACTTATAGTGGGATTGATTTGGCTATTTTGTTGAAAATGTTAAAAATTACATTAAAAAATAAAAGGAGAGTGAAAGATTATGACAATAGTTGTAAGAAAAGTTCCAAAATTTTTAAGAGGTTTTGTAAAATTAATATTTGGAATAAAAGAAAATAAAAATACATAAGAGAATGGTATAAAAATAAAAAACAGATAGAAGCAATTTTCTACCTGTTTTTTGTTTTAACTATTTCTTAAGAAATTTTAGTATTTGTAAGTAGTATGCATCCTACTTATATATATTCTTAAATTAAGCTCTTGTAACTTTTCCAGAACGTAAGCATTTTGAACATACATTTATTCTTTTTTCTTGTCCATCAACTATGGCTTTTACAGTTCTAATATTTGGTTTAAAAGTTCTAGTAGCTCTTCTACTAACGTGTGAACGTGCAATACTAATTTGATTTCCATGAGATAGTGTTTTATCGCAAATTTCGCATTTTGCCATTTTTAGCACCTCCTATAAATTGACTATGAAATATAATAACATAAAATACTAAAAAAATCAATAGTTTTGGCAAAAAAAGTGAAAATAGATTCTTGTTACAATTGTATTACAAATATTGAAAAAAATGAAAGTTAATGTTAAACTAAAAGTACAAAAAGTAATATGCATAAAAAATTACTAATAAAAGATAAAAATAAAAAGGAGGTGGATTTTTTGAAAGAGAAAGAGAAAAGATTTAAACAAGAAAAAGCTATAACCCTTGTGGCACTTGTTGTAACTATAATAGTTCTAATCATTTTAGCAGGAGTAAGTATAAGCTTAATTTTAGGAGATAATGGAATAATAACAAAAGCAAGAGAAGCAAAAACAAATTACCAAACAGCAGCAGACAATGAAAAAACAAGTTTAGATTCTCTATATGAAGAAATGAATACAAAAATAGCAGGAAATGGTTCGGGTTCATTAAGCACAGAAGGTTATGGCTTAAGAGCAGATGGAAAATTTTATTGTGCCCCAGCATTAACAGGAAAATATGATAGTAGTATGACAAGAACTCAAAATGGTTCAGTATACGATTCCACACATTTTTATCGTTATGATAATGCAATCTTATATGTTGATGAAACAACCGGAGAACCAGTATTTGGAACAATATTCTATGTATGGGATAGAGAAAACGGCTCATGGGATGATGGCGAGCAGTGCGACGTATTTGATTCCTCAGGCGCGTTCCTTCGGCGTACCAGAACAAACGCTACCATAGCCGGTCAGTTAGCGCAGTTTCATGCAATGGGGACGGAGAATATTGCACACATTTTCTAGAGAATGGAAATTCTCAAGTTTGGTGTCTAAATTTTTTATAAATATTTTTAATAAAGAATGATGTTTTTAGAGACTTAAGTAAAAAACATCATTTTTTTGAATTAAAATAATTTACAATTGATTGGAGAATATTTATAAAATCTATTGACAAATATTGGAAAGTATAGTATATTATTTGTAAATTAATCTTTGAATAATTAGTCAGAAGTAAAAAAGTTATTCATAGTAATAAAACCCTAGTGCCACTAACACTAGGGTTTTCACTTACTTGTTGAATTCTTTTAATATGTATAAAACTAAAAGTAAGCAAATTAATCTTTGGTTTTTATTCATAGTAATAACACTCCTTTCTGCCTTAAGCGAAAGGCTATACAATTATATATTATGTTAAATATATTTTCTATACATCTCACAAAACTTTCTAAAATTCGACAAAACTTCTAAAATAATAAATTTTTTTACAATTGTATTACAAACATTGAAAAAAATGAAAGATAGTATTAAACTAAAAGTAAAAAAATGAATTATAAGAGTAATATAAACATAATGGAAACTTAAGGCGAAGAAAAAAATATATAGAGGGGCATTAAATGAATTGTTTCCTCTTTTATTCTTTAATAAATAGATAGGTTTTAAAAAGAAGAAAATTCCACTTCACAAAACAAATTTAATATGTTATAATCTTACATGATGGTGCATTATTCTAGTGCATGCAACTATTGTGAGGGTGGGGCTAAAAATCCACTAAAGGGCACATCGTTGAAGTTTCTTGTTTGTGCGCGAAATGCCAGTTTTGCGTGTGAGCAGGGAGTAAAGAAAATAGGGAGATATGTAATGGCATATATAGAAACCCTATTTTCGCGGAGGCTTTTATAGTAAATCCTAATGAAACTTTTAGGAGTCATATAAAAGTATAACCTATGCTGAGTGCCAAGACACAAAATGCATAGCGTAGCCTGTCTTGAGTGAAAATAATGGGATTAACCTTATCTAAAGCTAAAGTTTGGCCGAATTATAGCTTTATTAATTAGTTATGAAACTATTCTTGCAAAAGAGACTAACAATAGCAAAAACAGTATGTTAAAGGAAAACTTCTAGAATGTCTGCTTTAAGTTAAAAGCAGAGAAGATTAAGGATTAAGGTACGGATTTAAGTGGCGATCTGGGTTCTATTTATTACCGAAAGTAATAAAAGATATTTTCTTTAAATGGAAACGGCTAAACAGTAATGTTTAGTAGAAAATAGAGAAATTCTTCTAGACCTAAACCGTAAAATTTACTTATTCTTCTACCATCTAAAATTTTTATAAAATAAACGTAAAAAAGAATAGGAGCAGATAAAAAATGTCTAAACTGAAGAAAGAAGATGCAGAAGTAAAGTGGTTTTTAATAGTTTTTATAATGACATTTATATTATCAATAGTTTTTTCATATATATCAACCAATGCAATTTCATCACTTAATATATTTCCAGCGATGATATTTTTAATATTAACTATTTTTATAGGAATTCTATTTGATATTATTGGAGTTGCAGTTACAGTTGCTGAAGAAGACGAACTACATGCAAAAGCAAGCAAAAAAATTGAAGGAGCAAAAACTTCAATTAAATTAATTAGAAATTCTAGCAGGGTATCTAATATTTGTGCAGATGTTATAGGTGACATATGTGGAGTTTTAAGTGGTTCTATAGCAGCATTAATTTCAATAAAAATAACAGAAAAATTTGGTTTAGAATTTAACCTTCAATTTATAATAAGTGCAATTGTCGCATCTTTAACGGTTGCTGGAAAAGCTCTTGGAAAGGAAATAGCAAAAAAGAACTCTACAAAAATAGTACATGCAGTAGGAATAATACTTGGAAAAATAACATTTCAAAAAAATAAATGAAACCTATTGCAAAAATAAAAAAAATATAATACAATGAGCAAGTAATTAGAAGTTTTTGTTTTTAGTGAAATTTCACAGGAAGGCGAAAAATGAAAGATTTTAGTTTGGTTCGAGTAGACGAAACCTCAAGCATCTTCCTTATATGTGAAAAAAATCCTAGTATTCCAACAACAAGAGGTCTTCCTTTGGTTGTTCATGGATTACTAAGAGTTGAAGGTGAATGCTATGAGGAAGCATATTATTCCTATAAAGCTGTTTCAGACGAATTTAGAATGGAAGAATTAGCTAGGTATGGGAAAAAGGCTATCGAAATTTATTTTGAAAAGAACTAAAAAATGGGATGCTATATTTTAGCATTCCTTTTTTTGTTTTGAGAATGTTTTTGGAGAAGGAGCGATGCATTTAGGGACGAAGAAGAAAGACACGGGGAAGATGTCTTATTAGCTTTTGATAATTCTCTTGTAACAGACCATTCTATTTTGTTTTCACGAGCCTCTTTAACTTTTAATCTTTCAAATTCTGTTATCAAATACAGTTTAAATTCTACATTTAGCCAACTAGCAAATTCAAAAGCAATATCTGGATGAGCAAATGTTCCTACACTGTATTTTCCACTACTTGGAATTATACCAATTGCATTAAAAATTTTTTTCCATCTATTTGGTGTCATAGTAAAACGATTATATCCAACTTCATTAATTTTAATTCTGTGGGATTCCACGAAATTAAAATTTGCATTGTGTAATTCCTCACATAGATTATAAAAGGCGAATGAATCTTTATTGGACATCCAGTTTCTTATAACTCCTGACGGATCTTCTGAATTTTGTGATTTAGCTAAGTCTGTTAATGAGATATAATCAACATTTCCAATTTTTAAGACTCTTACTATTTTTTCCTGTACTTCCATTTCTGTTATTAAATCTTTTTTCATAAATACCACATCCAATCTCTCAAAATTTACATTTATTATGAAACAGTTGATTGCAATTACCAAGCATATTTTACAAATAATTGTAATTTTTTGGAAACTTTATAATAACAGAGATTTACGATGTTTTTATGCCCCATTATACCTTATTGTTATGCAACTTTATTTGAAGGTGCATAACCCATTATTGTGCTTTTATACTTAACTTGTAAAGATGTCAGAGGTATCATAAGTGGAGAACTCATAAATTATTACAAAAAAATAAAACAATTACTATATTTTTATATTAGCAATTGTTCTATTCATCATCAAAATTATTATTCTTAAATAATTCATTATTAAAAAATTCTTCTACTGTAATATTTATCCCTCTGCAGATTCTTAATATTGTAATTGTAGAAATATTTGATTTAGGTCTAGCTTTCCAATTAGCAAGTGTTGACTGTGTTATGCCACATATAGTTGCTAGCTTATTTATGGTTATTCCTTTTTTCTTACATAATTCATCTATTCTTAATTCTATTGCTTCTTTTAAATACATACTCTTTCTCCAAAATTATTATTTATAAAAAGTATATCAAAATAATTTCAAGAAACTTAACTCAAAAGAGATGACTTGCAAAAAAATTTAGTATATAATGAAAAAAATTGAAAAATATCACTTGAGGGTTTACAAAAAAAATAGTAAAGTGCTATAATATATTTTATAAAAATTAAAGAACAAAGGACAGCAAAACAAATGAACAAAATCGATAAAAGCCTTACGGCTATATATAATATTAAGGACTTTAATATAATAAAAAAATCATATAAGTACAAGACTATTTTTCTTGTGCATTTTTGAAAAACTCAAAAATGTATGTTTAAAAGTAGTCTTTTTTGGATGTTTAAATTTATATTTTAATTTTTATAATAATATAAAACAATTTTATTTATGTCTTTAACCAAAGACAAGAAAGTGAAGGTGTAAAATGATAAATTTAAGATTTAATAAGAAAGGTGTAGTAAAAAATAAAAATACTGGAATTACGCTTATTGCCCTTGTTATAACTATAATTGTCCTTTTGATTTTGGCTGGAATAAGTATTTCAATGCTAAGTGGAAATAATCGGAATTCTACAAAGAGCAGCAGAGGCAAAAAAAGAGACAGAAAAAGGAGAAGTTTATGAACAAATAAGTTTAGCAACTGCATCTGGAGAAATGGATTATTATACAAATGGTACAGAGAGAATTACAGCATATAAAAATGCATTATTAAATGGAGTAGATGGGATTGATAGAGATAATTTAACAGATAATGGATCTAATTTAATTACAGGAACAGTAACTAAAAAAAGTGGAAAACAATATGATTTTTCTGTACCGGTACCAGTGACAGATATAACTGTTGCTGAACATAAAGAAAAAGTACTTGAAATTACGCCTGTTTATGCAAAATTATATGATGATGGTACACTAATACTAAGTAGTACAGATTATACAGATTCGTCAAAAACTTTAACAAAAGATTTTGGATTAGTAGAAAACAAAAACGCTAGTAATTATTGGTCTGCTAGTGATTATAATACTTTAGTTACAAATGTTAGTTTTCATGATGAAATTGTACCTAGTACAACTGCATATTATTTTAATGATTTAACTAACTTAGCATCTTTTGAAGATATGAGAAACTTAGAAACCGGATTAGTAACTGATATGAAGTATATGTTTGCAGGGTGCAGTGGTTTAACATCAATAGATGTTAGTCATTTTAATACAAGCAATGTGACAGATATGAGATATATGTTTGCTGGGAAAATTAGTAGTAATGGATCAATGTTCAATTCTACATATATGTTAGAAGGAAATATAAGTAATCTAGATTTAAGCAACTTTAATACTTCAAATGTTATAAATATGATGAATATGTTTGAGGGACAAGTATCACTTCAATCTGTAAATCTTAATGGTTTTGATACTTCAAATGTTTTGCATATGGAGAGAATGTTTGAAAGTTGTCCTTCACTGATAGAATTAGATCTAAGTGATTTTAATACTAGTAATGTGACAGGTATGTATCATATGTTTTATTGTCCTGTTTCTTGGGCTTCACAAAGTGGGGCACAGTCTTATTATTTCAATGGAGTGAAAGATATGGCATCCTCTCTTGCGAAAATCTATGTTTCGGATGTATGGAATACTTCAAATGTGACGGATAGTCCTTATGTTACTCCGGGTCGCGATATGTTTGAAGGTTGTACATCACTTGTGGGAGCAATATCATATGACTCAAGTAAAACCAATTTAACTTATGCCAACTTTGAAACAGGCTATTTGACATATAAAAACAACACATAAAAATTCTTATGCGATTTCAATATTTTATTGGAATCGCATATTTTATCTATCTAAATCTATTGTTTTTCTTTATTTTTTCTTTCCACTTCTTTTTCAGCATGTAATAAAATATGATTTTTTTTTCAAAATCTCTAATAATAAAACCTTGATAATATATTAAAAAATTATCTAAGTTTCAAACATTTTATTATTCTTTAATCAAATTCATATTTTTAAAATAAAAATAGTTTTCTCTAGCACCAAGAAAAAATATTTCTCTATCTTCATAAGTTGTCATTCTCATATTCAATAAAAATAAGGAAGAACCAAATAAGTGCAATTTTGTCCTTATTTAAGTTCTCCTTTTACAGCTTTTTTATTTTACTAAATAAACAAACAAAAATTTGCAAAAAAGCTTGCAAAATTAAAAAAATATGATAAAATATGTCTATCAAAAAAAGGAGAGATAAAAATGTTTGCATATTTAAAGGGAAATTTAGAGATAAAAACAAAAGGATATATTGTAATAGATGTTAATGGAGTTGGATATAAAGTATTTATGTCAGAAACTGCAATAGAAAAACTAGGAGAAATAGGTGAAACTGTAAAAGTATATACATATTTAAGAGTTAGAGAAGACGATATGAGCCTATATGGATTTAATACAAATGAAGAGCTTCGAATGTTTGAACTATTATTATCAGTAAGTGGAATAGGTGCAAAATCTGCAATAACAATTTTATCTAATATATCTCCATCAAGTTTTGCCTTAGCAGTTATAACTAATGATGTAGATAAAATAAAGTCATTACCAGGAATAGGGCCAAAAAGTGCGCAAAGAATTATACTAGAGTTAAAAGACAAAATAAATAAAGAAGAAAGTACAGAAAATATAGCAAGTGATGTAGTAGAAAAACAAGAAACAAATAAAGAAAAAGTATTAGAAGCAATTTCTGCACTTCAAGTTTTAGGCTATAGCAGAAAGGAAATAGAAAAAGCACTAGAAAACATAGATAAAGAAAACTTAACAATAGAAGAAATTATTAAGAAAGGTTTAAATAACTTAGCACGTTAAAACAGGAGGCATATATTATGGATTTATCAAAACCATTGGCATTTCGTATGAGACCAAAAACATTAGAAGACTATGTTGGACAAGAACATATATTAGGAAAAGATAAAATTTTATATAGAACAATAAAAGCTGACAGATTATCTAGTATTATTTTATGGGGTCCACCAGGTTGTGGTAAAACATCTCTTGCAAGAGTAATAAGCAACACAACAAAATATAAATTTACAAGAATAAATGCAGTAACAGCAGGAATAGGTGATATAAAAAATGCTATAGCAGATGCAAGCAATTTAATGTTAAACCCAAGTGGAAAATGTATATTATTTATAGACGAGATTCATCGTTTTAACAAATTGCAACAAGATGCACTTCTTCCATATGTAGAAAATGGAACTGTAATATTAATTGGAGCAACAACTGAAAATCCATATTTTGAAGTAAACAAAGCTTTAATATCACGTTCAATGGTTGTAAAATTAGAACCATTAACAACTGAAAATATATATGAAGTTTTAAAAAGAGCGTTAACATCAGAAGATGGTCTTGGAAGCTATAACATAAAAATAGAAGATGAAACATTGAGGAAAATTGCAGAAGTAGCAAATGGAGATGTTAGAACAGCTTTAAATGGATTAGAAGTAGCTGTATTAACAACAAAAGTAAATAGTGATGGAATAATAGAAATTACAAATCAAATAGCTGCAGATTCAGTACAAAATAGAAAAGCAATATTTGATAAAAACGGAGATAGTCACTATGACAATATAAGTGCATTTATAAAATCAATGAGGGGAACAGATCCAGATGCAGCAATATTTTATTTAGCAAGAGCTTTAAATGGTGGAGAAGACCCTATGTTTTTAGCAAGAAGAATTGTTATATGTGCCGCAGAAGATGTAGGAATGGCAAATCCAAATGCATTAGTTGTTGCAAATAGTGCAATGCAGGCTGTTCACATGGTTGGAATGCCTGAGGCAAGAATTATTCTAGCAGAAGCAGCTGTTTATGTAGCAAAATCTCCAAAATCAAATTGGGCATACATGGCAATAGATAAAGCCTTAAGTGATGTAAAAAATAAAGATACAGGAGAAGTTCCAATGCATATTAGAAATGCACCAGCAGAGCGGAATGGAACAATTTGGTTATCACGAAGGTTATAAATATCCACATGATTATCCTGGACATTTTGTAGAACAACAGTATTTACCAGATAAAATGCTTGGAACCAAATATTATGTAGAAGATTAAAATAAAAAAGAAGTTAATAATATTATAACTATAAAAATGTAAAATAATAAAATAATTTTGTATACGATAATTCTCATAAAGTTTAATATTTAAGCATATATTTTAAGTAGAATAAATTAAAGGGGGATATTATAATGGAGTATACAAAAGATATTGTTTTAAATTTAAGCTACAAAAATAAAATCATGAGTAAAAAAATTAAAAATTGGACAAACAGTATGAAAAAAGTAATAAAAAATAATAAACTAATAATAGGTACATTAGCAACACTATGTATACTAATTTCAATAGATTTAGTTTTAGTAAATTCTTTTTTAGAAATATTGTCTAATTTATACTGAAAAATTAGGAGGAAAAATGATATTAGCAAATGATTGGAAAGATTACGAAATTATAGATATGGCAAATGGAGAAAAATTAGAAAGATGGAAAGATATCTTTCTAATTCGTCCTGACCCACAAATTGTTTGGAAGAATAAATCGTTTCCTAACAAGTGGAAAAGCGCAAACGCAGTATATAAAAGAAGTTCATCAGGAGGTGGAGCCTGGGAATATAAAACAAAATTACCCGAAAATTGGCAAGTAAAATATAAAAACCTAACATTTAACATAAAGCCAATGGGCTTTAAACATACAGGACTTTTCCCAGAACAAGCAGCAAATTGGGATTGGATGATAAACAAAATAAAAAAAGAAAAAAGAGAAATAAAGGTATTAAACCTTTTTGCATATACAGGAGGAGCAACAGTAGCATGCCTATCTGCCGGAGCATCAGTGTGTCATGTTGATAGCTCAAAAGGAATGGTTTCATGGGCAAAAGAAAATGTTATATCGTCTAGGCTGCAGGATAAAAAAGTCCGTTACATAGTAGATGATGTTGTAAAATTTGTAAATAGAGAAATAAGAAGAGGTAACAAATATGATGCAATAATTATGGATCCACCATCTTATGGAAGAGGAACAAATGGTGAAGTTTGGAAATTTGAGGAAAACATATCTGACTTAGTTGAATTATGTTGTAACGTATTATCAGAAAATCCATTATTTTTCTTAATAAACTCATATACTACTGGAATATCAAGTACAGTATTAAAAAACATATTAAACCTAAATATTGAAAAAAAATACACAGGAAAAATAGAAAATGGAGAAATTGGTTTACCAATGACTAACTCAAAACTAATATTACCATGTGGTATTTATGCACGTTGGGAAAATTAACTTCCAATTGGGGACGTTTCCAAATGGGGTATCTGTCCCTTTTGGGAATATTTATATTATTAAAGAGGAAAATAAAATGCAGAAATTAAACGTAATTTATGAAGATAATCAAATAATAGTTGTAGAAAAACCTGTAAATATACCTTCTCAAGCAGATAAAACAGGAGATGTTGATATGCTATCTCTAGTAAAAGCATATATTAAAGAAAAATATAATAAACCAGGACAAGTATATTTAGGACTTGTTCACAGATTAGATAGACCTGTTGGTGGAGTTATGGTTTTTGCACGAACTTCTAAGGCAGCAGCAAGATTAAGTGAACAGATAAGATTAAAACAATTTGAAAAGAAATATTTAGTAATTGCAGATGGAAAATTTGATAAAAACAAAGGAACCTTGCATGATTATCTTTTAAAAAATGAGAGACTAAATACAAGCAAAGTTGTAAAAGAAGGAACTAAAAATAGTAAACTAGCTATTCTAGATTATGAGGTTTTAAAATATAATGAAGAAATCAATTTATCACTTATAAAGGTAAACCTACATACAGGAAGACATCATCAAATACGTGTTCAACTTGCCAATAGCGGTCATAGCATTTGTGGAGATCAGAAATATGGAACAAGAGGCAGGGGAAAGCAAATATGTCTTTGGGCATATGAACTAACAATTATTCATCCAATTACAAAAGAAAAAATAACATTTAAAGTACTTCCTGAAAAAATAGGAAGTTGGAAAATGCTGGATGAAGTACAAATATAAAAAATATAGATAAAAAAATGATATTTATTAAAATAATAAATATCATTTTTTATGTAAATTTTACAAAACTTATAAAATCTTATATGAAAATTTGAAATATAATTTTCATATAGGATTTTTCACTTTTTATATAAAAAAACAAAAACTTATTCTTATTTTGTATAAAATCTTTTTGGCAAGAGAAAAGAATGTCGAAAAATGAGGATAAGTTAATGATTGATAAATTTTGTGAGTTTTTAACAAATAAAATACGTAAAGAAATGCCAGAGATAGATGATGAAAGAGCAGAAATTATTCTATACGGAGTACAGTTAATAGTAGGAGAACTTCCGAAAATCTTTTTAATGTTTGCACTAGGAATTATATTAGGTTTGTGGTGGCAGACAATACTTGCATTCTTTTTAATATTACCATATAAAGTTTGTTCAGGGGGATTTCATTTAAAAACACATTTAGGATGTTTTTTATGTACAAATATAGTTTATTGTGGAAATGCATATTTAAGCACAATTTATAAATTTCCAAATGAACTTATTAAAGTTATAACAATTACCTTAATATGGATTTTTGGAATTGCAATGGTAAGTATTTATGCACCAGCAGATACAGAAAATTTACCAATTTTGACAAAAAAAGAAAGAAAAACAAAAAGAATTTTATCTTATGTTTTTTTAAGTATAAACATGTTAGTTGCTTTGATTTGTCCAAATACAGTAGTTTCAAATTTAATGATATTTGGAACACTAATTCAAACTCTATCAATTACAAGAATAGCGTATATAATTACAAAAAACAAATATGGATATGAAGAATATTTGAAAGAACAGCAAAATGCAATATAAGGTAATAAAAGTATTAGCCGGCAATACTTTATTATATATTATTTTTTTATATGGAGGGATTTATAATGTTAAAATTATTAGCTAAAGTTGCAGAAAAATATGCAAAATCTACTAACACAGCTTGCTGGTTTTGGGGATTAATGCACCAACCAAAGATGCCAGCATCTTTAATAAAAAAAGACTAAATAATCTAAAAATCTAATTAATAAAGTTGATTTCATAATAAATAAATAAATAAGCCTAAGAAGTTCTAACTAATTCTTAGGCTTTATTTTAATAAAATATTTCAAATTGTTGTTTAAAATATGTATCATTTTTGGTTGTATATAAATTTAAATTATTATTTTTCTTTAAAATTTGTCTTATTTCCCAAAGTCCAAGTCCTGTGTTACCTGTCTTTGTAGAATATCCTTTTTCAAATATTTTATCAGTATCAATGTCTTTATTTTTATAAGTATTTTCTATTACTAATAATTGCATATGTCTTTTACTATCTTTTCTAAAGGTTACATTTATAACTTTATTTTCACATTCATTTGCTGCTTCTATTGCATTATCCATAAGTATTCCAAGAACTCTTGTAAACTCATATATTTTCATGTGTAGTTCATTCATATCTAAGAATGCTTCTAAATGTATTTTTATACCTAAACTATCTGCCTTATGATATTTACTAGCTAAAACATTGTATATAGCAGGGTTATTAACAACTTTGGGACTAAGAGTAGTTAGATTATTTGAATATTGAATATCTTCAACAAGTTGAGAATAATATTTTTTTAATCCATCCATATCATTATTGTCAATAAATCCAACCATACCTTGCAAGATATTTGCAAAATCATGTCTAAATGCCCTAGTATTATCTTGTAATATTTCCAAAGTTTTGTTATAAAGTTGAGCTTCTTCTAGATTTGTGGAGGTTATTTCCAACGTTGATACTGTATACATTGTATATAAATTAATAGTAACATAAGTTAGTAAACCAATAATATTTAAAAAATTTATAAAAAAAGGCATATTGTGAGAATAGAATGTTAATATATATAATTGGCTTGATATTAAAATTATTGCCGTTATATTGCTTAATATCATAAGTCTTTTTGCTTTCTTATTCTTAATTGTAATCGTTAAAAAGCTCATTTTAAATTTTTTTAATAGTATGTATATAAGATATTCAATTAAATAAACAATAAGACTAAAAACTAATCTGTTAATAGCTATGTCAGTCGTTGAAGCATAATCAGCGTTAAAAATTATATTATAAATATTTGATAAGGCTAACTCGCATACTATAGTAATAATAAAGGGTAAAATAATTGCTAATATTGATTTAAATTTATCTAGCCTCAAAATAAAAATGTTACCAAGAAAAAATATTAATGCATTAATAAAGGTATTAAAGGGAGCAGGAATGAGCAAATTAGTTAAAATACCTCCAATACCAATTAAAAGAACATATAATGATTTTGTTTTTTTATCTATTGTTATATTAAAAAGAGTAGTAGATAGAAGCATAGAAATATAGACTTCTATAAAAATAGTTGGTAATCCTAATACCCTCGTTAGCACTTCATTCTCCGTTGTTAAACTATTCCAAATTGTTTGTAAAAACTCTATCATTATTTAAAACCTCCATTAAACTATTCTTATATTTAGGGCCAATAAAACATTTTACGTTATTTTTGTCATTCTCAAAATTTATTGTATTATCAGAAACTTCTGAAATATTATTAATATTTGCTATATAAGACTTATGACATCTAACAAAATTTGATGGGAGTTCATTGGCAATTTTATTAAAAGAGCTATATGCTTCATAAGTTCTGGTATCAGTATAAAAAACTAATTTCATACCTTCTTTTTTTATAAAATTAATACTATTTTGATTTATAATGGTATTTTTATTATCTATTCGTATAAATGAATTATTTTTTATGCCGGTATTCATATCGTCTAGTAATCTGACTAGTGTTTCTTCAACCCTTTCTAAATTAAGTGGCTTTGGTATAAAGTCAAAAGTCTTACATTTATATGCAACTAATATATATTCTAAATGTGCACTTGTAAAGATAATGTAGACATCTTTATTCCACTTTCTAATATTATTTGCTAAATCTATTCCTGAAGTATTAGTTTTTAAATCTATATCTAAAAACAATACATTAACTGTATTTGTTTTTATGAAATTATATAAATCATCAGGTGAAGTAAAGCTACGAGTTATTTCTGCATCTAAA
>Ga0256404_1005124_pt1 | contig 23704 bp, 25 predicted proteins | sample RumenRJG_01DNA_FD_185990 | JGI IMG/M metagenome (GOLD analysis project Ga0256404, IMG submission 185990) | Bovine rumen microbial communities from Lethbridge, Alberta, Canada - RJG_01 | ecosystem: Host-associated > Mammals > Digestive system > Stomach > Rumen | place: Canada: Alberta | collected... | reverse complement strand
ATGGATTTTATGAAGAATGTTTTAAAACCAACAAAGAAATTCCTATGGTAATGATAGTAAGGCTTAAGAAGGTAAAACGTGATAGCTTAAAATAAATTCAAGTTTCGTACTATATAAGTGTAGATGTAAGTGATACATCTGCACTTATTTTTTATAATTAAGGGGATAGCGGCCTGACGTAATTCTAGTTGGGACACAGTAAGTGATCCCGTCCGACAAACAGTCAGCCGTCCCCTTATTGTATGTATTCGGTTAAGCAGGTTGTGACCTGAAGCTTTCAGGATCACGTGTCACCAACGAAAATGAGTTTCGATAAGTGTGGGTGGTCGCCAGCTATGAAAAAAATAAAGGAGGTAAGTGTATTGATTAGTGTAGGCGTAGATGTATCTAAAGGAAAAAGTACGGTTTGTTTTTTAAAACCCTATGGAGAAGTGTTGATGTCACCCAATGATTATGAGCACACGCAAAGAGATTTGAAAAAGCTTGTAGATCAGATGGATTCATTTGAAGATGAGATTCGTGTGACTATGGAAGCTACAGGTAATTATCATTATCCAATAGCGACGTATCTAAAGAAAAGGGATTACGATGTGCGGATTGTAAATCCTCTGGAAATGAAGCGTTACCGTTGCCAGGGAATAAGAAATCCAAAGACCGATAGCATTGATGCTATTATGATTGCTCAGTACGGTATAGATTTTTGGTTTCGCTCTTTTCAAGAGTGTGTTGCTAGTGATGAACGAATGGAACTAAAAACTTTGGGTATGCAGTACTTCAAGACCATGAAAACCAGACAAGATAGATGCCTTGTACTGGAGAGTGTTATTGATCGGACGTTACCAGGAATCGGAGGTATTTTGAACGATTATGATAAAAATACGGGAAAAGACAAAAAAAGTGACTTTGTTTATGATTTTTATCACGCGGATAAGATTACCGTGTATTCTGAAAAGAGATTCTGTGATAAGTATGCATCGTGGTCAAAGAAGAAGGGATACCGCTATAGTGAAAAAGAAGCCCGCCAGCTTTACTCAATCGCCAAAGACAGTATCCCAACCCTTCCTTCGTCTGAGAACACAAAGTTGATCGTTCAAGACGCAGTAAAAATACTTAGAGAAGTTGATGCTTCTCTGTATGATATTCTAACCCGTATGAATGAAATAGCCAAGTGTATGCCCGAGTATGCAACCGTAATGGAGATGAAAGGCGTCGGAGTATCAATAGGGCCGCGACTGATTGCAGAGATAGGAGATCCAAGAAGGTTTCATAGCGCCAAGGCTTTGATTGCGTATGCAGGAATTGATGCGCCCCCATATCAATCCGGTAAATTTACGGGAACGGAAAGACATATGTCGAAACGGGGATCAAGAATAATGAGAAAAATTGGCTTTGAATTAATGGATACTATCAATAAGCATCAAAAACTATACGCAGGAGATCCGGTTTGCGATTATTTTTTGGCAAAGCGTTCTGAAGGAAAAAAGTATCGTGTTGCAATGTTTGCAGCCTACAATAAGTTCCTAAGAATATATCACGCAAGGGTTTCAAGCGTTTTGAACGAGAGTGTGGAATAAGGATTAGAAATCTACAGCTACAGTGAAATAGATATTGGATCACGCAGGATCAGTATTTGCTGATCTTATTTGTTATGCTAAAATATCGGTAGAAATCGAAAATAATAAAAAAACACTTGCAAAATATTAGCAGGTTTGTCGGGATGAGGGCATAGCCTTTTATCTCGCAATATAATAGAATACCCTGAACTAAGAAAGCTGCCTTATTTGGCAGCTTTTTCAATAGGCGTATCAGTCAGTATCAGATTTTCTAATTCACCAGATTCATCCTCAGTCTCTTTATACTTATCCTTGTATGACAGATATTCAGCTAGTAGTGCATTTACATCTTTATTTGTAAATGAGATATTTATTGTATTTGGGTCATAATCCCCATCTTTATTCTTTTTCCCTGATATTTCCATATCAGTCTGTTTTTCAATTGATACCAGAATGGATAGTAACTCTCCAGTAGTACTTATACTGTTATCATAGAAATCATTAACATTTATACCAAGAGCAGTTGCAATCTTTTCCAGCTGTTCTCTTTTTGGTAATCTGTATCCTGTTTCATATTTTTTTATAGTCGAAATGTTTATTCCGGAAGATTTGCTGAGATCTTCTTGGGACATGTTTTGAATCTTTCTAAATTTCTTTATAGTCTGAGCATAGGTAAGTGCTCTTTTCTCTGTTTCATTCATAATAATTCTCCCGATTTTAAAAGTCTTTAACACAAAATTGAAGATTGTTATTTAATTGATTTTTTATTGATTATACATCAAAAGTTCACAAATGTGAAAGAAAAACTTGACAGTTCACAAAAAGGAACTTATAATGTATTTACAAAGTTCACAAAACGGAACAAAATATTGTTTTTTTTATAAGGTGGACTTTAAAAGTCTAGTTTTGAGGCAAAAATCGATAAAAAATTGGACTTTTCGCGACGTTCCGCATTTACGGTATATGCGGTATTATAATCCCACAACTGAATAAGCAGCTGCAGTTCAAGTGAAAACTTCGGGGTGCTGCCTGGAGGGGAAGCTGTCACTGTTACCACATTAGTAGTCTGATGGAGCGAGAGTTGAAGGACGAGGAACGGGACGGCCAACTGGTAAAAGGAATAACAGTATTGCGTAGGGATAATGAACCACAAGGGATATGGAAGGATATCCTGATTCTCGAAACGGCGGTAGAGAAGATAGTGTCTGTCAGAATATGACAGGGGCGTCGTGAACGAAAGGAAGTTAATCTTCTGGATCGGCTTACTGCAGCTCCCAAGTGTACAGGGCGATGAGGTGGTTGAGAGACCGGTTGTACACCTACATAGTACTTTACAGATTAATAGTTCTGTAAAAGCTACTAAATCCAGCCAGAAATAAAAGGAGGAGTAGAATGAGTATATATGTAGAAACTGGCAGATTATATGGAGCCTCCAGTGGAGGTGGGCTAGATGGGTCGTAGAAAAAAGATTTACTCGGTGAATCTTAACAGTCTGAATGACATGATCATTTACGCCTATGGTAAAGAGAAGGAGATTAAGAATCAGAAAGATGTTGAAAGACTTCTCTTCGATATCAAGGAAAGGATAGCTAAGGACAAGGTCGTAAGCTTTAGAAGAAATCATAACTGTAAGGAATGCTTCTTACTAAATAGTAAAGAATGTAAGGCTGAAGGTTATTGTAGATTTGATAAAAAGCGGAGATTGCTCCATAAATCGAGAATAAACGGATGTCCGCACAACAATAATGAACCATGTTGTTATGCTAACGAATCAGGAACTTGCTTCGGATATTGTTATAAGAAACAGATGGTATCAGAGAGGGGTGATGGACAATGAGGGATTTAGAAATTATCGCAATTGATCATGGTTGGTCAATGTGTAAGACGCCAAATGATATTTATATCAGTGGAGTGAGTGAGATTACTACAGAGCCAGCATACTTTGATAATGTGCTTGAGTTTAAGGGGAGATTTTTCAAAGTTGGTTCAGGGAGATCAGAGGTACAAGCTACAAAGGTAGAAACTCCAGATTACTATTATCTTACACTTGCAGGTATAGCAAAGGAACTGAAACTCAGAAAGAAGACTGAAGCGAAGGTAATCTTATCAGTAGGACTTCCTGCATCGAGATATGGTGATGAAAAGAATGACTTCATTAAATATCTGAAGCAGAACGACGAAGTTTATTTCAAGTTCGAACGTATCAAGTATCATGTCTGGATTAAAGATGTTTTTGTTTATCCGCAGTGTTATGCAGCAGTTATGGATCAGCTACATATGTTTGGACCTAAGGTGGTGATTGTTGATATAGGAAGTTGGACAATAGATATAATTCCTGTAATCAATAGATTGCCGGATGAGGCAGGTACGGATTCCATACAGCAGGGAATTATCACTTGTATGAGAAATATCAATAAGGAATGTGTAAGACAGTTTGGTGAGGGAATTGATGAAGAACTTATCAAGGAATACATGGTAACGAAGAAAAGTATGCTTCCTGAAACTTACATTCAGGTAATGAATCAGGAGATTAAATCTTTTCTGACAATGGTGGTTAACTCTCTCAGAGAAGAAAAGTACAGCCTTAAGACAACACCATTTGTATTTGTTGGTGGTGGAGCTGTGGTAATGAAAAATTTCGGTGGATATGATCAGGAGAACTTCTCTTACAATACAGATATCTGTGCGAATGCAAAAGGGTTTGAACAACTAGCAGAGTTCAGAGTATCCAAGGGGGTGATGGACGGTGGCTCGTGATGATAGTATTCTTCATTGCTTCCGGTTAAACATCAATAATCCTGATCAGCTGAAGATTCATAAAATACTAAGAGATCTTGATACTTCCGTATATAAGTCAAAGTCAAATTTCATTATAGGAATTCTAAAGAACTATCTAATAGATGGTGATAATACGGTTCCACTAAGTGATAGTGATGTGGCCCAGCAGGGTGGATATGTTACCAAGGAATATGTTGATAATCTTAAAGCTGACATAAGGAAAGAACTTGAAGCTGAAATAAGGCAGGAACTTTTCAATATGGTCATATCAGCAATGTCAGGTGCAGTACGAACAGTAAATATAGAGCAGACTCAGTCAGTTAAGAAGAATGATACCGACATGAATGACGAGGAGAAAAATAAGCTTATGGAGGAGCTAAACAGTCGGTGGTCATAGAAAGGCAGGTTTTATATGAGGATACTAAGTTTATTAGGAAAAGGAATACTAGATGTTTTATGGATATTGGTAAGAATAGCAGGAGCAGTTCTGTGGCTTGCTTTGGGAGCTTTAAGAGCATTTCTGATGCTGCTTAGTCTTGTCCTCAGAATCTTCTTTGCTTTTCTAGGTGGAGCATCAATTTAGGGAAGGAGTGATCGCATGAATATTGAAGCGCAATATAGATTCTTTATGTTCTATAAGAAAATGCGCAGGCTGCTTTGTTATTATTTTAAGATCAGAAAGACTGCAGCTGTGTAAGAATGACTGACACAACTTAATAATTTTTGTGGGCAGTCAATCATATATTTCATCTGTCCACGGAAAGGACAAGTGGAAGATATGAAGAAACTAATGATGATTCTTATAACTATAGCTATACTCGGACTCACGGGCTGTACTACAGATGTAAAGGAAGCTATAAAGAGTAGCAAAGATGTTGCAGCTAAACAGACGGAAGAGACCACTGAGATAAAGACGGAAGCTTCTACTGAAAGCACAGAACGGACAACTGAAAATACTAAAGAAGATAAGAAGGCTTCTGCTAAAAAGAAGGATGATAGTACGAAGACGGAGTCGGCTGCTGAAAACAAGAAGTCTACAGAATCTACGGTTCAGGCGACAACCGAAAATGCTACTGAGTCAGGAACAGAAGTACAAACTGAGTCATGCACAGAAGCAGTAACAGAGGCTCCAACAGAGTCTTGTACAGAAGAAGAGACAGAAGCTCCGACGGAAGCGACTACAGAGGCTGCTACAGAAGCTCCGGCACCTGCAGAATTATCCTATAGTCCTGGGAATGTCGTATCACTTGCTACATCAAAATGTCAGGCTGGTGGTATGATCAAAACTACGGACAATCTTGCAAATCTGCTGGCACAGGGGCAAATCACTGAGGAAGAATACAATGACTATTATCCGTATGATGGTCTTGGATACTACAGTGTGTTCGTTGAGACAGATCTGAACAAGGCAGCAACTACATCGGGAAGACTTCTAGGAAGTGAGGATGCAATAGCAACTTATATAGCTGACATGTTGCTTCTTGAATCCAATCCATACTTTCTTATAGAGTATGGTGGAGTGACAAACTCAGGTGGTCAGGACTTTTATGAGTTCCGTTGCTATAGATAAGAATATATACAACTAAATAAATATACCGAGATGAAAGGTATACAACTGAGAGATTTGAGTCGTTGCTTGAGTCTCTCTTTTTTTGTTGCAAATTTACAAGGAGGAATTAAGAAAAATGAGACAGAAACTAAAACGATTTATGTCATTTATAATGGCTCTTTTGATTGTAGTTTCTTCTGTGTCCGGATCTGCAATGACAGCATTCGCAGCAAGTGCTGAATCAAATATATGCTTCTGGTATGCATCAGCAAGTGAGCATGGCGTTGTGTCGGAATTCAATTCTTCTCATACAGGTCAGATTCTATATGCCATGATAGACGGGAAGATAGGCTATTGCCTTAATTTTGGTCTTACGGCTGAAACTGGTGAACTGATGAAGAGTGATGATGAACCGAACAATACAAGTCTTTCTGCAAAGCAGGAAAAACTGCTTGCGCTTTGTCTGTATTATGGTTATGCGGATACAGCAGATACACAGAATGAGCCATCAAATGACAAGAAGGATCAGTTTATTGCAACGCAGAGTCAGGTATGGATCATAGAAAAAGGACTCTTTGGAACAGATAGTGCAGATAATGTTGCCTATACTCTTTCAAGATGTGCTCCGGACCCTGATACTTGTTATGGTTATTATAAAACTTTAAGAGACAGTATCGGTGCAGCTTATGATCAGAAGATACCAAGCTTTGCCAGCAAGACTAAGAGTGGTGCAGAAACCATAGAACTGAAGTGGAATGAGACAAATCAGAGATATGAAATAACACTTACAGATAAGAATAAGGAACTTAAGGGCTTTGATCTTAGTCTCAAGGGTTATGATACTTCTGTGGATGGTAATAAGCTGACCATTTCCAGTACAAAGGTTCAGACTGAGGCAACTACTGGAACATTTACATCAAATACCGGAAAGGTTGAACCAACATCTAGCTGTGTATTCTGGTTTAATGGTAATAGTAATTATCAAGAGTTCGTATCTGAAAGACCTTCAGCGGATCCTATCTATGCTTATATCAAAGTGAAAACTGAAGATATAGGTTATGGATATCTGGAGAAGATAGATAAGGCAACAGGTACTAAGCTTCCAGGTGCAACCTATGGTATTTATTCCGATAGTGGATGTACTGCACTTGTAGAGCAGATGGTCACAGGTGATGACGGTGGTTGCAAGTCAGGGCCTCTTACACCGGGAACCTACTATGTTAAGGAAATATCTTCACCAAAAGGATATGTACTTGATAAGGATGTTCACACACTTGTAGTTAAAGCAGGTCAGACAACTTCATTTACTGCCAAGGATGCTGAGCAGGTAGGTGCACTTACAATCTATAAGGAAGGTGAGGTTCTTGTAGGATGGAATGGAACCAACTTCACTTATGAGAAGAGAAAGCTCCCAGGAGCAACCTTTAAGGTTACAGCCGGGGCAGACATCTACAGAGCTGACGGAGCCAAGGTTTATAACAAAGGTGCTGTCATATCAGAGGGACTTGTGAGTGGTAAGGATGGTCAGGTGACACTGAATAATCTTCATCTTGGAACCTACAATGTTACTGAAACCAAAAGTATCGGTGGTTATACGATCAATGGTGAAACTAAGACTGTAACGATTGAATATAAGGATCAGAATGTCGAAGTGCAGTTTGAGAGCGTGACTATTGAAAATCAGCGTCAGAAAGCAAAGGTTACTGTATCCAAGATTGACAAGGATACTAAGAATCCACTTAAGGGTGGAGAGTATACCATGTATGCCGGAAATGATATCAAGAATTATGATGGTACAGTCATCATGAAGAAGGATACAGCAATACAGATGGCTACAACCGGAAATGACGGAAACGGTGCTTATACAGTAGATCTTCCAATATCTAATTCATATTATATTAAGGAGACTAAGGCGCCATATGGTTATCTCCGTAATCAGACAGATGTATATAATTTCAGCTTTGAAATTATGGATGAGAAGACTCCTACAGCTGAGTTTAAGCATACATTTGAGAATGACAGGGTAACAGCCAAGATTCATCTTTATAAGGTTGATAAGGAAACTGGAAAGCCTTATCCACAGGGCGATGCTTCACTTGAGGGGGCAGTATATGGGCTCTATGCTCGTAATAATATAGTTCATCCTGACGGAAAGACAGGAGTTCTTTATAAGAAGGGTACAAAAGTTGCAGAGCTTAAAACAGATGCAAATGCAGAGGCTGAGATTAAAAACTTGTATCTAGGTGATTATTACATCAAAGAGATAGAGGCTCCGGTAGGTTATAACATTGACACTGAGGAGCATGACCTTAAATGTGATTATGAGGGTGATCTTGTAGCAGAGGTAGCGAGAGAGTCAACATCTGAGGAGCAGGTTAAGAAGCAACCATTCCAGCTGATCAAAGTATCAGATAATGGCGAGGATACTGAGGCACCGCTTCTTGAAGGAGCAGGCTTTACAGCTTACCTTAAGTCAAAGCTTCCTGTAAAGGAAGACGGCAGCTATGATTTTGATAATGCTACCCCTATAGTTATCGGAGGCAAAGTAACTGGAAAGGAAGCAGCCGAAGGTAAGGGAGAGACCACTATCTATACAGATAAAAAGGGACATGCAGTATCTATTCCGATACCATATGGAACCTATATCGTGGTTGAGTCAGTCACACCTCACAACATGGAAACAGTAAAGCCATTTGAGGTAAGAATCACAGAGCATAAGCCGGATGAACCTCTTGTTTGGCGAGTATTCATAGACAGGGAGTTCAGTGCAAAGCTCAGAATTATAAAGAAGGATGATGAGACTAAGAAAACAGTTCTTCTTCCTAACGCTGAGTTCCGTATCTACAACATGGATACAGAGGAATATGTTGAGATGATCACAACTTATCCTTCAAAGGTTACTCATAAGACTTTTAAGACAGATGATGATGGTGATCTTTTACTTCCTCAGGTACTTCATCTTGGAAATTACCGAATAGAAGAAATAGCAGCACCTTATGGCTATGTGAAGAATGAGAACTATGTTGAGGTCGCAGTTGATACTGATACTTTCTATGAGACAGATCCTGACACCTACGAGGCTATTATCACAGTGGAATATGAGAATCATCCAACAAAGGGTGAGATTACCATAGAAAAGCGTGGTGAAGTACTTGAAGGTTATGAAGGTGGATGGTTTGCTGACAGTGACGAAAAAGAGTTCGTATATGTTGAAGGCAATCTTGAGGGGGCAGAGTTTGAGGTATATGCAGCAGAGGATATTTATACTGCTGATAACCAGGTGGATGAGTCTGGAGAGAGAACAAAGTATTATAGTGAGGGAGACCTGGTAGCAACGCTTACTTCTGATGCAGAAGGTAAAGCAGTACTTAAGGATATTCCTCTTGGACAGTACAAAGTTGTTGAAACAAAGGCTCCATTTGGATATCTGCTTGATCCTCAGGAACAGACCAGTACACTTGTTTATGCTGATGATGAGACTCCTGTGATCTATGACACAAAGACATTTAAGGATGAACGAGAAAAACTTGAGCTTGTTGTAGAAAAGCGTGATGCAGAAGATGACAGAGCTATCGAAGGTGCAGTCTTCGGACTATATGCTGCTGAAGATATTAAGACCAGAGATGGTAAGGTTGTTGTTGAGGCAGGAACACTTCTGGAACAGGCAACCTCAGATGCAGATGGACTTATAAGGTTCACTAAGGATTATCCTTTTGGTAAGTATACAGCAAAGGAAATTAAAACACCGGCTGGATATGTTTCATCTGATGAAGTAATCGAGTTCGATGCCAGATATATTGATGAAAATACTCCTGTAGCAAAGTACAGTAGTGAGTTTATAAATACTCCTACAAGTTTCGAATTCTCCAAGGAGGATATAACAAGTGGTGCTGAGCTTAGTGGAGCTACACTTTCAGTAATCGATAAGGATGGTAATGTGGTAGAAACTTGGACATCTAAGGCAGGTGAAAAGCATGTGCTTAAGAGACTTGTGGTTGGAGAAACATATATCCTTCGTGAGGAGTTCGCACCTTATGGATATCTCAGAGCGACAAATGTGGAGTTCACTGTAATTGATACAGAAGAAATCCAGTCGGTAACTATGAAGGACGAGGTGCCTACAGGTACAATAATCATCAATAAGGATGGAGAGTTCCTTCAGGATATTGAGGCTACCAAGGATAAGTGGTATGACTTCCTGTTCAGCTGGAAGAAGAAATCCATGGCTGGCGTAACTTTTAAAGTATATGCAAAGGAAGATATTGTAAGTCCTGATGGTCTTGATACTGTCTACTATGAGAAGGACGAGCTTGTTGCAACTCTTGTAACAAACGATAAAGGTGTAGCATTTATAGATAAGCTGCCACTTGGTAAGTATTATCTAGTTGAGACTGCTACACTTGAAGGCTTTATGCTGGATAGCACACCTATTGATGCTGACCTTTCATATATGGATCAGGATACTCCTATCGTTTATGCTGGAGATCATATCTTTAACGAAAGACAGAAGGTAGAAATCTCTGTTATAAAGAAGGATTCAGAAACCGGTAAAGCTCTTGAAGGTGCTATGTTTGGACTGTATTCTGCTGAGGAAATAATTTGCACTGAAACTGATGCAAAGCTTCCAACAGACAGTTTGATTGAAAAGGCTGTTACAGATTCCGAAGGAAAGATTCATTTTGTATCAGATCTTCCGCTTGGAAAGTATTATATCCAGGAGATTGAACCTCCTAAGGGTTATGCTTCCAATAAAGAAACATTTATATCGGGCTTAGTCTTCCGAATGAAGAAGATGAGTTTTATGGAGATGTGACAGTTAATCTGTCGAATGAGCTGCCACCATACTGTGGTTATCTGGATGTGGACGGTATTCCAAGTTTAGAGGATTTTATCAAGGATAATAAGCTTGGCGAGGATACCGGTCTTAAGAAGCAGAGTGGATTCGTAGAATATCCGCTTTATATTTTTGATCCGGAGAAGCTGAGAGATATCTGTCCAAAGCAGACTGAAAGATATGAGAAGGACATGAGAGCAAAGGGTAAGCTCACAGATTTGGAGATGAACATTCTGACAGATAGGAAGGTGAGACCATGATCATAGAGATTAATAAGGATATAGATAAATATCAGGAGAGTATCGTTCTTGGTCTTACTGCAAGGCAGCTTATATTTTCAGTTGCCAGCATCATAGTTGGTGGTGGAATAGTTCTCCTTCTCTATAAGTATATAGGACTTACAGGGGCTGCATATGTGGCAGTTCCCTGTATAGCACCTATAGCACTTGAAGGCTTCTATTCGTATAACGGGATGAGCTTTATGCAGTACTGGATGAAGAAGATACATTTTATGATAGGCAACAGAACGCTGACCTATATTTCGACTGAAGGTGAAGCTGAAATTCAGAAGTATAAGCTTCAGGAGAATAATACTAAGGCAAAGAAGGGCAGAAAAGATATTAGTGTATCGGATGATGATACTAAAACAGAAGGAAGTAACAATAGCAATAAGGAGGAGTTTGAAGCTATGAAGAATAAGATGAAGAAGACAATAATCGGAACAATTATCGGTGTAGTGCTCGCTGTGATCGGCGCAGTGGCATATAAGTATTTCAGAGGGTAACTAGAAAACATATACCCACGGGTGGATGAGGTGGGCATTAACAGGAGGAAATATAAAATGGGAATATTTAAGGATGGCTTTAAGGAACTGAAGAAGGCCAGTGAGCCTCTCTACAGAAGTCCGAAGTCTATACAGGAAACAATAGAGATAATGGCAGTAGCTGAAAATGGAATATTTGAGGTTTCGAAGAATCATTTTTCCAAAAGTTATAAGTTTCAGGACATAAACTATACAACTGCCACAGAGAATGAGCAGATAGGAATCTTTGAGAGATACTGTAAGTTCCTTAATTCTCTGGATTGTAACTTTAAGATTACGGTCAATAATAAGAATAAGAACATGATGGCGCTTAGGGAGTATGTACTGCTTCCGTATACTGGAGATGCCTTCGATAAGTTCAGAAAGATTTATAATGATATCATTGAAGAAAAAATCATAGAGGGAAGACAGGGGATAGAGCAGGAAAGATATCTGACTCTCACAATCGAGAGAAAGAATTTTGAGGAAGCTAAGGCTCAGTTTGCAACCCTGGAAGCAACAATCCATAAAGCATTTATAGAGCTTGGTGCTGAGATAGTACCTCTTACAGGAAATGAGAGACTCAAGGTGCTACATGACTTCTATCATCTGGGAGATGAAGAGTCATTTGACTTTGATATCAAGTCAGCTAAGAAGGTAGGTGCTGATTTTAAGAATGATCTCTGTAATGGAATGCTGAAGTTCTTTCCAGATCATTTTGAAGATGAAAGTAAGTTCTGTAGGGCGCTCTTCATAAAGAAGTATCCAAGCAGCCTTTCTGATAGGTTCATAAATGAAATTACATCACTTCCGGTTCATTCTATAACAAGTATTGATGTGGTTCCGGTTCCGAAGGACCTGACAACTAAAACGCTTCAGAAAAAGTATCTTGGCATTGAATCGGATATAATAAAGCAGCAGAGAGTTCGTAACAGAAATAACGACTTCTCCACTGAAATATCCTATGCTAAGAGAACAGAGAAGAAGGAGATTGAGGAAATCATGGATGATGTCAGAGAGAATGACCAGTGCCTCTTCTATGTGGCAGTTACATTCATCCTTATGGCAGAGTCTAAAGAAGAACTTGAGAGTATGACCGAAACGGTAGAAACCATTGGTAAGCGTAACAGCTGCACCATAGAAACACACTTCCTAAAGCAGAGGGAAGCTCTTAATACGGCACTTCCGATAGGCGTAAGACAGGTAGAGACAATGAGAACAATGCTGACTCAGAGTCTGGCTGTGCTTATGCCCTTTAACGTTCAGGAGCTGAATGATAATGGTGGTAATTATTACGGCATAAACCAGATAAGCAAGAACATAAATGTGGGAGATAGAAAGAAGCTTATAAATGGAAATGGCTTTGTGTTCGGAGTTCCCGGTTCTGGTAAATCATTCTTCTGTAAGATGGAAATGGGATCAGTTTTCCTTCAGGGAGAAGATGAGATAATAATAATAGATCCAATGAATGAGTACTTCGACATAGCTTATACTTACGGTGGAACCGTAGTGAATATGTCGACATACACAGATAACTACGTGAATCCGCTTTCGATGGATGTTTGGAATCTGGATGTAAACGATACTAAGGGCTGGATCCGTGAAAAGGGTGAATTCATGCTTGGCCTTTGTGAACAGTGTATAGGTGACAGTCTTAACTCAAGGCAGAAGTCCATCATAGATAGATGTGTCAGAAAGCTTTATACAGATATAGCAAAGCTGCCGGTAGATGAAAGGTATATTCCAATCATGGAAGACTTCTATGATCTGCTCCTTATTCAGTCAGAAGAAGAGGCAAAGGATATAGCACTTTCACTTGAGCTTTTTGTAAGAGGTTCTCTTAATATCTTTAATCATCAGACTAATGTTGATGTAGATAACAGACTTACTGTTTATGGTATCAGAGATCTGGGAACAGAGCTTAGTCCGATAACTATGCTGGTAATGATGGAATCAATTCAGCAGAGGATTGTTGAGAATGGTCGCAGAGGAAAAGCAACATGGCTCTATATTGACGAAATACATGTGCTTCTTAATTCTGAATATTCTGCTAAGTATTTACAGCAACTTTGGAAGAAAGTAAGAAAGCAAGGTGGCCTCTGTACTGGAATTACACAGAACGTCGTCGATCTGCTTCAGAACTACACGGTTACAACAATGCTTGCTAATTCAGAGTTTGTAGCACTTCTGAAGCAGGCAAATACAGATAGTGCAAAGATAGCTGATGTAGTTGGAATATCTCCAGCGCAGCTCAGATATGTAACCAATACTGCGTCCGGCATGGGACTTATCAAATGTGGAAATGTAGTTATACCATTTGATAATCAGATCAGTAAGGATACAGATTTATATAAGCTTTATAATACCAATATCCATGAGAAGATTGCAGAACAGAAGGCAAAAGAAGAAGCTGAAGATTATCATGAGGATGATGTGAAGGAGTATAAACCAACAAAACCAGTTCAAAGGATAGATACTGCAAATGATGAGATAGATGTTCAAAAAGTATCATATGAGAAGGTAATAAAGAAACACTCAATGGGAACTTTTGTTGGATAGGGCAATAAAAGAAATCTGCGGAGCGAATATATATAATTTCGCTGTGAGAGGAGGATAACGTGAACCAGGAAGAAGCGAATATGATAATTCATAAGATGTCCCAGATTATTGATAACAGTCAGATGATTATACTTAATACGGTTCTTGAAGAGATACTTGCAGATAACAGAATGCAGGAACCTCAGAAGTCCTCTAATGATTTGCTTGATAATTTTATAGCGACAAAAAGACTCGAGGGAAGATCTGAAAAAACGATGAGATTATATAGGTTCACAATCAGTAAGCTTATTTCAGCGATAGATAAAAATGTGTGTACCCTTTCAACAGAAGATATAAGAAATTACCTTTCTACATATCAAACCGAGCATGGTATAAGCAAGGATTCCATAGACAATATGAGGCGAAATCTTTCAAGTTTTTACAGATGGCTTGAAGATGAAAACTATATATTCAAAAGTCCTCTACGGAGGATTCATAAGATAAAGACGAGAAAGGTTGTAAAGGAACCGTTTACGGATGAAGAGATAGAAAGACTGAGAGATGGCTGCAAATATCCGAGAGACCTTGTCATAATAGAATTTCTATACTCTACTGGGGTGAGAATCGGAGAACTATGTAAGCTTAATCGTAGTGATATAGACTTTGAAGAACGTGAATGTATCGTTCTTGGAAAAGGTGATAAAGAAAGGGTAACATACTTTGATGCAAGGACAAAACTTCATCTGATTGAGTACCTGAAATCTCGGGATGATAATAATCCTGCGCTATTTGTATCTATTAGAAAACCGGCAACAAGACTTGAAGAAGGTGGAGTAGAGGCAATGCTTAGGAAGTTAGGAGAAAGATGTAATGTCACTCGCTGTCATCCGCATCGGTGGAGACGCACATGTGCTTCTGCAGCCCTTTCAAAGGGAATGCCAATAGAACAGGTACAGAAAATGCTTGGTCATGAGGAAATCTCTACGACACTGACATACCTTATGATTACAGACTCGACAGTAAAGAGTTCGCACCGTAAATATCTGGGATAATAGCATTGAAATAGGTTAGTTCCATGTTATAATAGAGGTGTTTTTCTGAAACAAAAACTGTTTTGTTTCAGATGTAGCTTGTAAATGTTTATTTCAGTCTCATATATCAAGGCAGAGAACATTAAATGGGGAGTTTTAGAAAGGTTACGGAATGCATAGAGTAATTACCGACATTCAGATAAGAATCCGGAATGCCATGAAAGAGAATATGCCGGAGGTATCATCGGATACTCTGGAAGAGGACGGCAAGGTTTACTATATGAACGGTAAAAACGGTACGGAATACGACTGGTTTGTAAATGATCACCTGCCGACTTTTATGGTCTTTTATAATGATGAGAATAATCTTGGTGCAGCAAAAGCAACTGTTTATACAGATGCCGGGATGGTCATTTATCTTTATGATGAAAAAGGAAATCACCTGGCTAAAGAAGTACAGACATTTCTTGATATCGATGAATCTGAGCTGCTAAAACTCGCTGTATGTTTAAGATGCAACGCCGATGATAAGAAGATATGGGATGCAGCTCTAGACAGGATTGAGAGTGATATCCTGCCGGATGAGAGCACAGAGGCGGAATTTCTCGACAACAGAAAGTATTATGAAACGTCCATACGACGTAAAGAGATTATGGGTAAACTCTGTGTAGTGTCGAAAAAGATAACAAGAGAAGGTTGGAAAGTCGGCTTTATGCTGAGAGAAGAACTATATGATGACGAAGACAGCGGATGGCAGTTTTTTGCGGGGGATGAAGATGATGAATACCTCAATAATGTAGAGCATGTCGAGCTATGCAAGGTATATTCGATCGCCGGGATAGATCCGGCAGTGATAAACCATATCGACAGCCCTGTCGGAACAAGACTGATCCGTAAGTCTCCAGAAGAGTTTGAAGAAGACAGGAATCAGTCAGCATTTATGGAAAAATGGAAGTAAGGTGCGACATTTAAGTGATTAATGATGTGTTTGATATAGAATATCAGCAGGAAAGAGGTCAATGAAGGATATATGAAGCTATACATATTGTGGCATGTTCATGCGCTCGTTGATGATTATGGCGAGCATGACGAGGAGAAGCTGATAGGGGTCTATTCATCCAGCGAAAAAGCAAAGGAGGCCATTCAAAGCCATAAGAATCTGGAAGGATTCAGGGATTTGCCATTGACGTGCTTTGAAATCCACGAAACTGAACTGGATAGGTCAAGTTGGAATGACGGCTTTACGACAGTTCGCTATGTGGGATAAGTCATCAGGAAAATCTACCTATGAGGAATTATTTTATGGATAATAGGATAAAAGAGTTTATAAATCTTTTGGTTGGGAAACGACTTGAAAGTCTTCACTGCGCATGTGAGATTCTTGACTTTGGATTCAGCGGTGATTTCGTTTTACACGGAATGGGATTAACGAGAGTCATTTTGAATGATGACATAATAATAACGACTATTGATTACAATTCCTGGGATCAGACTGACTCCCAGAATAATGATGAGTGGTACAACAAGGATAAGTATAAAGATCAGATAATTGGCGGAATAGTTACGAATATTAGAATAAACAAATTCAATGATTTGTTAATTGATATGGATAACGGGGTAAGAATAGAATGTTATGTTGCAAATTCTTATCCGCATTACGAAGAAGAGTTTGAGCAATGGCTATTGTTTGAACATACAAAGGATAGTTCAGGAAGATTCCTGACTGCATATAATAAGAGATTATCGTTTGATTAATCATCAGCTTTATGAAATAAACAAAGCGTTTCTTGATGGAGGCATTGTCATTGAAAAAGGAAGCTTATAAATATAATCAGTACGGATTTGAAGCAATACTTTATGACGCAGAGAATGGTGATGACAGACTGCTCATAGTTATACAAGGCTTAAAAGGACTTGATTTGCCGGAAAAGTATGCGCAGCTGTTTTCAGAAAAGGGATATTCCACACTTGCCATGTCCTATTATGGTGGTGAGGGACAAAAGAAAAATATCAGAGCGATACCTCTTGAACAGTTCCAGGCTGCTGCAGATGAAATGAAAAAGCGCGGATATAAGCGTATCGGTATTTACGGTAATTCCAAAGGTGGAGGGATGGCTCTTCTCGCAGCCAGTGTAGTACCTGATATCAGTCTTGTAATAGCAGCGTCTGCATTCGGACACATTATGCAGGGAACAGGTAAACCGGGTGATGATTCATGTATGGCAATGGTTTCTTGGAGGGGCGAGGATTTTCCATATGTAAAGAAGGGAAAGTTGTTTTCTGATTTCTTAAAACGGTGCATGAAGGAGAAGAATATCAGACTTCTGTATTTTTTTGATGAATGGGATAAAAAGGGAACGGAGGAAAACGAAATCCCGGTTGAAAAAATCAATGGAGATATATTACTGCTGACATCTACACATGATGAATCTGTTCCTGCAAAAAGAGACGCTGAGCTTTTATGCAAAAGGCTTGAGAGGGATAACTTCAGCCATAATTATCGACATATTAATTCAGAGATTGGTAGTCACAATCTGGGATATTTTCCTGTGAATAATAATATGTTGCCAAGGGAGAAAAAATTTCCTGAAGAATGCCAGAGGGCGAGAGAAGAAACTCTTAATGTTATAATAAAAACATTAGATGCTTGGAAGGTGATAATAGATTGAAAGAAGCAGAACTTTATAAAAATCTTGGAAAACTTACGAAGGAAAAGAATAAATGGAAGGATAGTATTCCATATGTATCGTCTCTTCTTAAACATGAATCGGTAAAGATACAGGCAAAGGCTCTTTGGCTGCTTGCTGAAATGGGTTTAGGGTATCCGGAGTTGGTAAAGGATTCAATACAGGACATTGTTTCTTTCTGTGACAGCCCGGAGCCGCTCTTACGCGAGCGTGCGCTAAATGCGTTAGGAAGGATTGGAAGAGCTGACTATCAGCTTATCGAACCATATTGGAAGGATCTGTTCCGTTTTTCTGCTGATGAAAAACCTAATGTCAGGCTTAGCTTTATCTGGGCTTCTGAAAATATAGCCACTAATACTCCTGATATTTACGCTGAACACATGTCTGTATTTGAAAAACTCTTGCACGATCCGGATGACAAAGTCAGGATGGAATCTCCTGAAATTTTTCGAGTGCTTGGAAAACGTAGACCGGAGTTTATCATTCCTTATATTGAACAATTACAAAAGATGGCGGAATCAGATAGCAATCGTGTTGTAAGAATTCATAGCCTTGGAGCAATCAAGGCAACAACAAAGTAGATTCATATTACAGGTCATCGGAATGGAGATTTAAAAATGTCAGATAAAAAAGCCGTTATAGTCATTGATTTGCAAAAGGATTATCTTTGGAGCAAGAGAAAGCCCATGTTCTCTTATGATACTGACAAACTTATAGGCAATGTCAATTCGAAGATCGCTTCGTATCAGGAAAGGGGGTATGACATCATATACATTAAGCACATCTTGCCCAAACTGATGTGGGGTGTCGGGTTCTCAATCAAGGGAACAGAGGGTTCTGAATTATATGAAGGATTGAATATTGTGTCAGACTTGTGCTTTGAGAAGAACAAGTCTGATTCTTATACTTCAAGAACTTTTCGAGAACACATGGAAAAGAACGGATATAGAGAGGTTGTATTAATGGGGCTGGATGAGTGCGGTTGCGTTGGAGCTACTGCGAAAGGGGCTGCCAGGCGAGGGATCAAAGTAAAGATGCTTAAGGATTGTATATCAAGCAGATTCCCGGAGACCAAGGTCGTGAAAATGAGAGAGCAGTTAAAACGAGTTGGAGTAGAATACATATGAATTCTGTGAAATCTTCAAAAGTCTAGCTAATCATCAGGAGGAGTACTTTAAGACACATGAATGACTGAATGTTTGGGAGATCAAAGTATGGCAATTACAGAGAAAGACGTAATAGATAGTGTTGCTTACGAGAATAATCAGTTGTTGCTACAGTTATATGATCATTTGGATTTTGATGAGGAATTAGAAAAAGATCATTTGCTAATGCTGCAGGACAAGCTGAATACATATATTTGGTATATTGACAGTAAGCAATATGAGGATACCTATTCACAAAAAAAAATTGACTGTTTTACAATCAGGGTGTTTTTTATGTTTGAACCGAGTGAACTATGTATAAAATTTATTTCTCATGTAAATGAACGGTTATCGGATACAGGAATCAATGTGGAGTATGTAGTTGATAATAAGACGCAATAAAGTGACCTTCTCTGATAAATTCCATCTATATGTATAGGAGGATATGTAACATGAAGAATATACTTGTAATCAGCATGATGGTTCTGATGTTTTTATCCATTACGGCATGCGGAAGGGCTGAGGATAAACAACTTAAAGACGAAGACACAGAGGAAAAATATGATATAGAATATGTATTCCCTGATGATATATTTATAAGCGTAATAGAGGGTGAGCAAATTCCGATAGAGATTATCGTGGGATTTGGCGGAGAGAACGGATATGAACAGTATAGTACGAAGGAACCCGATACGATTAATGAGTATATCGAAGCTTTCAGGTCTGTACATATTAAAGAGGAGATAGACGAACAGGATAGGATGATTTCCGTTGCGGATGGTATAATCGATTATACATTTGTGTTGGAGGGGGATGTTAAAGTCACCTTAGGAACAGATTTAAGCGAATATGTTACAGACAGGGAGAGAGGAATCCAATTTCACTTGGATAACACCAATCAGCTTAATGATTTGAACAGGCGATTTTGGGAGTAAGAAAAAAACATGAAGAAAATCAGATTATTTGCGGTCATGCTATTGATGGCTTCTGTGCTTTCATCGTGTACATCGGTGACGCAGGGGAAAACTGAAAACCTTAATAGTCAGTCTCAGATTGAGCATGAGGCAATGGCACAGTTCGAAGATATCTTTCTTGAAGCCCTCAAAGATAAGGACAGCGACAAGATCATCGACTGTTTCTCTGAGCAGTCTCGTCAAAGAACCGATGATTTTGATGAGGGTGGTGAGTATATTTTCGAGCTTTATAACGGAAATGATAATCCAGAAGTTGTTGAGGATAATGTGTCGTCCTATAGAGTAATAGGAAGCGATGGTTTCTGGTCTGCTAAATGTGACTGCAAGATCGAGGCAGGCGGTCAGGTGTATTTACTTCGTTGGACGATGAGTATAGATGAAAATTCGGATCCGGTAGAATACGAGCTGGATGCTCTTCGCTTCGAGAAATACGATGATTATACGGCGTTAAAAAATGACGATGAACTCTTCTATATGGCCAATTTTTATAATCTGGTAATGGGTATCTATCATCCCGGACGGGATATCTGGAATGAGGTGCTGCACGGGATAGACCTTATCGGACTCTATGGTCAGGAACCTCCCTATAGCGCAGGACAAAAAGTCCCATACGATCAGATTACTGTTCCGAGCATAGAAGAAGCTGAGGGAATGGGTCTTTGTTTCTCGGATGAGTTATCTGTTCCTTCGTATGATGATGCCAAGAGATATGTATTCCTGTTCCTGATGTCCGGTTATAACAACATGGGCAGTATGTGGGTCAGAACCGAGGGTGAAGAATATGCTCTTTACTGTAATGCAAGACTTGGTGAGACTCATGGAATTCTCGGAATCGGGCTTGACCGTGAAGGGAAAATAAAAGGGTTTATTTTCGAGCAGGGTGCCGAGGATATGACCGGGATACCCGAAGGAATAAGCGGTTTTGACAGTATAGCGGAAGCTGTAGAGGGGTGATATGGATTCTTGCACAACCACTGTAAAAGTAAGAAAGATAATGGGCTTCAAGGATATTCGTAAAGGTCTTATTCCGCTTCTTCTCTGGTCTGTTCTAATGATTGCAAGTCTTATCTGTTTAAGGTTTACTCCGTTTGCGGTACTTGTGATGCTGCTTGTTTTCATTGCGATAATACCGATCTGCGTATATTTGGGTAAATTGACCGCACCTTTTCGCGGAAAAGAGTCTTTCGAGAAAAAGGAAGTAATATTTAACGTAAAAGACGGAAGACTTTATACGGATGAAATAGAACTTGATATTGAATGGGATGAGACAAATCACTCTGTACTTGTCGATAACGCATATCTTTATAAACCGTTTAAGCATCAGAAAGGAACGGTGGTAACGAGATTTGCAGGGATTATCGAAGAACCTTTTGCAGATGATTTTATGAGGTTTCTTAAGGAGGATGAAGTAGAAGTTCTTGATTTAAATTCGGGAAAGAGGATTTAATATGCAGCGTAAATTAACAGCAGAAGAAAGGCAGATATTACTCGAAAATCCGGAACTTGCGATGTTTCATGCCGGTAATTATAAGGGGGATATTGTACGTGGCATCATGCCTTTTCTTATTGTTGCTGTGGTAGCAGTTTTTGGACCGATTCCGCTTTGCTTCACAACTTTCGCTGATAATCACGAGGGGCTTCTTATAGCTTTGGCTCTATTATGGGTGATTGCGGTTATTGTTGTTTCTGTACCATTGATACAATGTTATTATGGATGGCAGGATAAGAAGGATAAGGGTACAAATAACATTCGTATTCTGAGAAAAGTCTTGCCTGAAGAACTTGGGTGTAATATTGTTACGATAAAATATATAGTGCCGCAACAGGCTGAAGGAGCTTATATCGAAGATGGGGAAGAAAAACTGTTCGGTTATTTATCTTATTTGAACTTGTTTAATCTGATTCCGGATGAGAAGGTTGTTATAGTTTATGGTGATCAGGATTTTTACGCATTTATAAAAAGAGCTCCGCAAACCGAGAGGTTATATGAGTCTTTTTTGCAGGAAGGTTGATTATTTATGAGAAGTAATTTGAAGATATTTGGTGCCGAAGTCTTATATCTTTTGGCTTCGACCATTGTTGCCGGGCTTGCTGCTTTGCTTCAGACTGTCGGCAGATCCTATGAGGGTGACTACTCAAGTTTTATCTGGAGTGGGAGCGAGTACAGATATAACCCCTTCTTTTATATGCTCGGTTTGGCGCTATTCGTTGGATTCATGAACGCGGGATACATTTTTTTTCTTAAGAAGCGGATGATTTATCTCAATCAGAAAGGCATAACACCGAAGATGGTTTTTTTAGGGGTGGCCGTAATCTTCTCTTTGCTGATGATTGCGACAATCGTTTTCGGCCTTTTCTTGGTGACAGGTCTGACTGATAATATGCGTCCTGATTGGATGCTTAATATGACGGGTTTTGGATGGCCTGTTTTTTGCCTTGTATTCATGATAATTGCGGAAGTATTGGTTGTGAGAAAAAAGGTGTAGATTTGGGAAATGATATAGAGGGTATTCACAATGTGGTTTAGGATGCATTCATGGGTATTTCCAATAATCATAGGCGGTATCGGTGTTTTATATTTGATATACAATACCGGAGCAATCATCGAGACTAAAAAGATCCAGACAAAAGGGTCTGATCATCATATTTCGGGCATTCCGTTTCTTGGAGGAATACATCTGCTTATCGCAGGACTAATCAGCCCTATCAAGTGGCTGGCGTTGCTCTGTGTCTTGGATTATACATTCTGGAGTTTTCTATATGCGGTATTTTTTGTAGGCTGCTTTAAGAAAAATGATGCTCCTAAGGAAGAAAATCGGTATGTAGCTGACATAGAGAATGACAGGATGGAGGCAAGACCTGTCAAAACATCTGCTGTGGGTGTTGGTGATGTAATCGTATTTTTGATGCTAGTTATATTTTCTGTCGCAGGCTTTGCAGGCAGGAATGTTATTTTGGGATATCTTGCAGGAGTACCTGCGGTATTGTTGTTTCCGTATCTGACATTCAAAAGACCGTTTTTCAAGGCTGATATCTATGGGATATTGTATAGGAGACCGACGGGCTTTGGATATGGAAAAGCAGAATCTATTAAATGGGAACAGGTAGAGGCAATCATAGCGGGTGATTGGATTTTCAGTATAGATGAGAATCTTGGTGTTATATCGGAAAACAAATTAAATGCCCAGGCGCTTTCCAGATTGAGCGCTTTTGCAGGATATACTGAGGAGGAATACGAGGATCAGGCAGAGTGGATAGAAAATGGATTTTTCATAGTGATTAAACCTATGGAAGAAGAAAAAATAGAATTGCTTGATTTAGGAACTTTTTTTCATCAGAAGGATTTTCTGAAAAAACCGGAAATGTTAAGAACTTTATGGTCGTATCATTTAAAATCAATCCTAAGATAATAAATTGACTGATGATGAAAAGGAAATTTCAGTTTTACGTTTTATGAAATTTAAAAAAGTATATTGACTCTCACATTATGTGAGGGATTATCGTTGTAGTGAGCTCAAGAGAAAAACATCCATGGAGGTAGGAACAAATGCTTAAAATAGGCGAATTTTCAAAACTATCCAGAGTAAGCATCAGGATGTTACGTCACTATGATGATATCGGACTTTTGAAACCGGCTGAAATCGATAATTTTACCGGGTACCGCTATTATCGCGAAGAACAGCTTTTTACCATCGGAAGGATTACATCACTCAAGGATATGGGCTTTGCCCTTGCAGATATTATCAAGATCCTTGACAGCTATGATGATAAAGAAAAGATGGATGCCTTTCTGTCAGAGAGGCAGAAGGAGCT